>Ga0067045_1003149_pt1 | contig 30692 bp, 19 predicted proteins | sample TerdegcTABiofilm_FD_59184 | JGI IMG/M metagenome (GOLD analysis project Ga0067045, IMG submission 59184) | Combined Assembly of (Gp0054472, Gp0054536) Wastewater bioreactor microbial communities from Singapore -Terephthalate degrading...
GGGGCACTGGAAACCCGATGGTTCGTCGCGGCTCGGCAGGAGCCTCGCCCTCCCGGGATCGCCTGCTCGCTCTGTTGGGCCGTTCGGGGAGACACGGTCCACCAATTTGGACGGGACGTTCCGCCGCCCCTTGTCGTCTAGGGGCCCCGGGGGGTATGATTGGATTTTTGCGGTTGGATTGGGAGCCTCGCATGCGTCACGTCTTGTCGGCCTTGGTGCAGAACCGTCCGGGGGTGCTTTCGCACATTTCCGGGATGCTCGCCTCGCGGGGATACAACATCGACAGCCTGGCGGTCGGAGAGACCGAGGACCCTCGGTTGTCGCGCATGACCTTCGTGGTCGTCGGCGACGACAGCGTCTTGGAGCAGGTTCGCAAGCAGCTCGAGAAGATCGTGACCGTGGTCCGCGTCGACGACATCAGCTCGCAGGACCACGTGGAACGGGACCTGATGCTGATCAAGGTCGCGGCCGGGCCGGGCAAACGGAGCGAAGTCCTGGAAATGGTCGAGATCTTCCGGGCCCAGATCGTCGACGTAGCCGCCGACGCCGTGATGATCGAAATCTCCGGCAAGGAGCGGAAGATCGAGGCGTTTATCGACCTCATGCGGCCGTTCGGGATCCTCGAACTGGCCCGAACCGGACGCATCGCCATGGTACGCGGCGCCAACAACCAACCCCCCAGCGAGAACTGACGGTCGCCGCGAAGGGGGCTTTGGTCTTGGGTCTTTGGACTTGGGTCTTCGGATTTCGGTCTACGATTCAAAGCCCCAAAGACCAAAAACCAAAGACCAAAAACCAAAGACCAAAAACCAAAGACCATCAAAAGGAGCCTTTCTTCGATGCCAGCCAAGACCTTCTACGACCAGGACGCCGATCTTTCCCTCTTGAAGAACAAGACCATCGCCATCCTCGGCTACGGTTCCCAGGGGCATGCCCACGCCCAGAACCTCCGCGACAGCGGCTGCACCGTGGTCGTGGCCGAGTTGCCGGGCACGGCCAACTACGAGCTGGCGGTCAAGGACGGCTTCAAACCCCTCTCCACTGAGGAGGCGGTCCAGCAGGGCGACGTCATCACGATCCTCCTGCCCGACGAGTTGCAGGGCGACGTCTTCCGTACCCAGATCCGTCCCAATCTCAAGCCGGGCAAGTTCATCGTCTGCTCGCACGGGTTCAACGTCCACTTCGGCCAGTTCGAAGTGCCCAAGGGGGTCTCGACGATCCTGGTCGCGCCGAAGGGGCCGGGCCACCTCCTGCGGAGCGAATTCGTCAAGGGGGGCGGCGTGCCCTGCCTCATTGGGCTCGGCGAAGGCTGCGCCGACAACGCCTTGGCCGTCGGCCTGGCCTACGCGAAGGGGATCGGCGGCACCCGGGCCGGCGTGATCCAGACCTCCTTCGCCGAAGAGACCGAAACCGACCTGTTCGGCGAGCAGGTCGTCCTGTGCGGCGGCGTGAGCGAGTTGATCAAGGCCAGCTTCGAGACCCTGGTCGAGGCCGGCTACCAGCCGGAAATGGCCTACTTCGAGTGCTGCCACGAACTGAAGCTCATCGTCGACCTGATTTATCAGGGCGGGCTGAACTACATGCGCTACAGCATCTCGAACACGGCCGAATACGGCGACTACACCCGCGGCCCGCGGATCATCACCCAAGAGACCCGCGCCGAAATGAAGCGAATCCTCGAAGAAATCCGCAGCGGCCAGTTCGCCAAGGAATGGATCCTCGAGAACAAGGCGAACGCCCCGGCGTTCAAGGCCATGCGCAAGCGCGAGCGTTCGCACGAGGTCGAGGAGGTGGGCCGCCGCCTCCGCAAGCTGATGAGCTGGATCAACGCGAAAGAGGTCTGACGCTCACCCGTTCTCCGGCCCGGAACTGGCCCACAACTGCGTGGGCCGGTCCCAGGGGCCGGGCCCCCGCCGCATCCGCGTGAAGCGACGCTGCACCACGAGCCCCGTGGAATCCGCCCAGCGGGAAGCCGCTGAGTTCTCCACGGGGATATCGACGTAGACCGTCTCTCCGATGCAATCCCGGAGCACCGATCCGCACAGCGCCCGGCCCGCGTCCTCGGCCGCCGCGATCGCCGGCCCGATCTGCACGGCGCGGGAGCCCCTGCGGAAGGTTGCGTAACCCAAGAGTTCCCCACCGACGTGGAAGCACCGCATTGCCCCGGGCTGCTGCCGGTGCAATAGGTGGATCAGCCGCCGCCGGTCGGTCCCGGTCGTTTCTTGATCGAGCTTGGCGACCACGTCGATCTCGCCGACGGTCACCGGCTGGATGGAGGGATGGGCTGTGCCCACGCGGGCGGTGCCTTCCCNCCGGGCCAGTTCATACNCCGGCACGAAGCCGAGGCGCCGGTAGATCGGCTCGCCGAGCGGCGTCGCGTCAAGCCGCACCGTGCCGGCGCCGCAACGGTCGAGATACGCCAGGGCGTGTTCCACGAGCCGCGTGCCGATGCCCCGCCCGCGCATGGCGGGAGCGACGAGGACCATGGCGAGCCATCCCACCGGCCCGAACGCCGAGGCCACCGCCGTACCCACGATCCGATCCTCCACCTCCCCCGCGAAGCAGCCCCCAGGCTCCAGATCCAAGAGACGGCGCCAGTCGGATTCCGTCTGGTTCCAGCCGGCTTGGTCCTTCAGCGCCATGCCGCGTGGAATGTCGAGGACGGTCATTGGTCGGATCTGAAGCATATCACGACGCACGGTGGCAGCGGTCGAACGGACGAGGCCGCTCTGAGCAGCCACTCGGGATCGAGGCCTTTCCCGAGTCTCTCAACGGTCAAGGCCATGTTCGAGCCGTCGGCGGACCAAGTCCGAGAATGCCGTGAGGGCTGTTATACCTCGGGGCCGAGCGGGATTCCAAGAACGGGAGCCGCGGAACGGGTGGCATGCCGTCACGCGGCCTCAGCCGCGCTCTCGGCATGGTGCCTGCGCGGACATGCCGATGCTCCGCGACGGCATGCCACACCGATTGCCGGTCCTGCCGCCTGGAGGGCGGACGGAGCGAAGCGATGCCCGCCGGATCCGAACTCGGCGTTCGATGCGGCGGCCCGCACTCCGTCCGGCCCACCCCGATGTCCCCAGCTTCTGGCCGTACCATCTATCCCCGTACAGGGGCCATTCCTAGAAGCTGCGGCAGTTCGAGATTCGGACCCTTGAGGGAGGTTATTAGTTTCGGTAAAGTGGCAATCTACTTTCGGAATGTTGGTGTAACCGTCTCGTCAGTAGTGACCTAGGGCCCCCAATCTTGCTGTGGATCGGCGCTGCGTGGCGGGCTCCTGCGTCTCGACAGAAGGAACTCAGTATGCTGGATTATCGACGCGTCATTCCCTGTCTTGATGTGAAGCACGGACGCCTGGTGAAGGGAGTCAACTTCGTCCGCTTGAAGGATGTCGGGGACCCGGCCGACAATGCCGCCGCCTACGATGCGGCCGGGGCCGACGAACTCGTGTTCCTCGACATCACGGCCACGATCGAGAACCGCCAGACGCTGCTGGAGGCGGTCAAGCGGACGGTCGCGCGGATCTCCATCCCGCTGACCGTCGGCGGCGGGATCCGTTCGGTCGACGACATGCAGGCGCTGTTCGACCTCGGCGTGTCGAAGGTCTCGGTCAACACAGCGGCGGTGCGCCGCCCGGAACTGGTGAGCGAAGCCGCGGAGAAGTTCGGCTCCGGCAAGATCACCGTAGCGATCGACACGCGAGGGTCCGAAGCGGTTCCGTCCGGGTTCGAGGTGGTCGTCCGCGGGGGGACCGAGGGCGCGGGGATCGACGCGGTGTCGTGGGCACGGCAAGTCGAGTCGCTCGGGGCCGGCGCGATCCTGCCCACCAGCATGAATACCGACGGCATGCAGACCGGCTACGACATCCCCATGACCCGGGCCATCGCCGACGCGGTCCGCGTGCCTGTGATCGCGTCGGGCGGAGCGGGCGCCCTGGAGCATCTCTCGGAGGCCGTCCTCGAGGGCCATGCCGATGCNGTGCTCGTGGCCTCGATCGCCCATTTCGGTACGTTCACCATCCGNCANATGAAAGAGCANCTGGCGTCGCACGGCATCCCNGTACGGTTGTGAAGGAGAACTCGCATGGATTACCAGAAGTTCGTGGAAGAGGAAATCGAGTCCATCCGCAGTGCGGTCGACGGCCGCCTGGCCATCAACGCACTGAGCGGGGGCGTGGATAGCTCCGTGGTGACGGTCCTCGGGTTCCGGGCCCTGGGGGACCGGCTGAAGACGGTGTTTGTCGACAACGCCCTGATGCGGGAAGGCGAACCGGAGCACGTGGTGGAGACCTTCAGAGCCATGGGAATCCCCGTGGAACGGATCGACGCCCGCGAGGAATTCCTGGGGGCCCTCGCCGGCCTCACCGATCCGGAAGACAAGCGCAACGCGATCACCAGCACCTTCTACAGCAAGGTGTTTGGGCGGCTGGTCCGGGAGAGCGGGGCGAAGTTCCTCCTCCACGGCACGATCCTCACCGACATCGAGGAGACCGTCGCCGGAATCAAGCGCCAGCACAACATCCTGGCCCAACTCGGAATCGACCCCGAGAAGCAGTATGGCTACCAGGTGCTGGAGCCGCTTGCCAAGCTGCGCAAGGATGGCGTGCGCGAGGTGGCGAAGCTCCTCGGCTTACCGGCATCGACGGCCAACCGGATGCCCTTCCCCGGTCCCGCACTGGCGACCCGAATCGTGGGCGAAGTGACTCGCGAGCGTCTGGCCACGGTTCGGGCGGCCACGTCGATCGTGGAGGAGGAGTTGGCCGGCCTTGACGTCTTCCAGTACCTGGCCGTGCTGCTGGAGGACAAGGCTACGGGGATCCGCGACAACAAGCGGGAGTTCGGCCAGATCCTCGTGGTCCGCTGCGTCGACAGCGTCGATGCCCGCCAGGCCTCCGTCGTGGAGGTGCCCTGGTCCAAGCTGAAGCGGATCAGCGAGCGGATCACGGCGATCCCCGGCGTCAATCGCTGCCTCTACGACCTGACTCCGAAGCCGCCGGCCACAATCGAATACGTGTGAATGAGATCATCCCCTCTCCCTGCGGGAGAGGGGACCTCGATGCTCCGAACATCCCACCGGGAGTCCCCACCACCGTGCCAAAACGCAACGACATCCAGAAGGTGATGATCATCGGCTCCGGGCCGATCGTGATCGGGCAGGCGTGCGAGTTCGACTATTCGGGCACCCAGGCCTGCAAGGCCCTGCGACGGCTGGGCTACACGATCGTGCTGGCGAACTCCAATCCGGCCACGATTATGACCGATCCGGCCATGGCCGATGTGACGTACATCGAGCCGCTCACGGTCGAGTCGATGGCCGAGATCATTGAGAAAGAGCGGCCCGACGCGCTGCTGCCGAACCTCGGCGGCCAAACCGGGCTGAACTTGTCGTCGGAACTGGCCCGGCGTGGCGTGCTGGCCAAGTACGGGGTGCAGGTGATCGGCGTGCCCGTCGACGCCATCGAGCGCGGCGAGGACCGCCTGGCCTTCAAAGAGACGATGACCCGGCTCGGGATCGACATGCCGCGGAGCGAAATCGCCACCAGCGTCGAGGAGGCCGAGCGGATCGCCCAGCAGATGGGCTTGCCGGCCGTCGTCCGTCCCGCTTACACCATGGGCGGCACCGGCGGCGGACTGGTCTACAACATGGAAGAACTCCGAACCGTGTCCGCCCGCGGACTCGCGGCGAGCCTCATCGGACAGATTCTCATCGAGGAATCGGTCGAGGGCTGGGAGGAACTGGAACTCGAGGTCGTACGCGACGCCAAGAATCAGATCATCACCGTCTGCTTCATCGAGAACGTCGACGCGATGGGCGTTCACACCGGCGACTCCTACTGCGTCGCCCCGATGCTCACGATCGATCCCGAGCTGCAGAAACGGCTGCAAAAGCACTCCTACGACATCGTCGAGTCGATCGGGGTGATCGGGGGCACGAACATCCAGTTCGCCCACGACCCGAAGACCGGCCGGGTCGTGGTCATCGAGATCAATCCCCGCACGTCGCGCTCCTCGGCCCTCGCCTCGAAGGCCACGGGGTTCCCCATCGCCTACGTCTCGTCGCTCCTGGCCGGCGGTCAGACCATGGACGAAATTCCCTATTGGCGCGGCGGCACGTTGGAGAAATACGAGCCGTGGGGCGACTACGTGGTGGTGAAATTCTCGCGCTGGGCCTTTGAAAAATTCCGCGGGCTGGAGGACAAGCTGGGGACGCAAATGCGGGCCGTGGGCGAGGTGATGAGCATCGGCAAGAACTACAAGGAGGCGTTCCAGAAGTCGATCCGCTCGCTGGAGAACGGCCGCCACGGGCTGGGATTCGCCAAGGATTTCCACAAGAGGTCGCTCGAGGAGCTGATGGGACTCCTGGCCTTCCCGACCAGCGAGCGGCAGTTCATCCTGTACGAAGCCCTGCGAAAAGGAGCGACCGTCGAGGCCCTCTGCCAGCGCACGTTCATCAAGCCCTGGTTCCTCCAGCAAATGAAGGAACTGGTCGAGCGGGAAGAGCAGATCCTTCAGCACCGCCAGACCGGCCTGCCCGACGACCTGCTCGTCGCCGCCAAGAAGGAGGGCTTCTCGGACCGCTACCTGGCCAAGCTCCTCGGCAAGCCGGAGCCGCAGGTCCGTGCCCGGCGGCTTTCGCTCGGCGTGGTTCAGGGCTACCATCCGGTCCACGTGAGCGGCGTCGAGAACGCGGCTTACTACTATTCCAGCTACAACGCACCCGATGCGACGCCCGTCTCCTCGAACCGCAAGGTCATGGTCCTTGGGGGCGGCCCGAACCGGATCGGCCAGGGGATCGAATTCGACTACTGCTGCGTCCACGCGGCCTTTGCCCTGCGCGACGAGGGGATCGAGTCGATCATGGTCAACTGCAACCCGGAGACCGTCTCGACCGACTACGACACGGCCGACAAGCTCTACTTCGAGCCGCTCACCGTGGAAGACATCCTCGGCATCTATGAGAAGGAGAAACCCGAGGGGGTCATCGTCCAGTTCGGCGGGCAGACGCCGTTGAACATCGCGGCGGAATTGGCCGCGGCCGGCGTGCGAATCCTCGGCACCACGCCGGAGACCATCGAGTTGGCCGAAGACCGCGACCGTTTCCGCCAGGTCATGCGGCGACTGGGGATCCCCCAGCCCGACTCCGGCATGGCGAGCAATCTCCCGGAGGCCCTCGCCATCGCCCGCGAGATCGGCTACCCGCTCATGGTCCGGCCGTCGTTCGTGCTCGGGGGCCGGGCCATGGAGATCGTCTACGACGAGAAGATGCTGGAACTCTACGTGGCGGCGGCCGTCGACGTCTCGCCCGAACGCCCCATCCTCATCGACAAGTACCTCGAGAACGCGATCGAGGCCGAGGCCGACGCCATCTCCGACGGCCACGACGCCTTCGTCCCGGCCGTCATGGAGCACATCGAGCAGGCCGGGATCCACTCGGGCGACTCGGCGTGCGTCATCCCGCCGGTGAGCATCCCCCACAAGCATATCGAGACGATTTGCGAGTATACGCGGAAGATCGCCATGGAACTCGGCGTCGTGGGGCTGATGAACGTGCAATACGCGATCTGCCGCGACACGGTGTTCATTCTGGAGGCGAATCCGCGGGCGAGCCGCACCGTCCCGCTGGTCTCGAAGGTCTGCAACATCCCGATGGCCCGCATCGGCACCCAGGTCATGCTCGGCAAGAAGCTGCCTGAGATCGGGCTGGTCCACAAGCCGATTCCGCATTTCGGCGTCAAGGAGGCGGTGTTTCCCTTCAACATGTACCACGGCGTGGACCCGATCCTCGGTCCGGAGATGCGTTCCACCGGCGAAGTGCTCGGGATGGCCAATTCGTTCGGGCTGGCCTTCTACAAGGCCGAGGAGGCCGCACAATCCCACCTGCCCTTGGAAGGGACGGTGCTGATCACGGTGGCCGACCGCGACAAGCCGGCGGTGCTCGATGTGGCACGACGCTTCGCCGACCTGGGATTCAAGATCAAGGCCACCCAGGGCACGCACGCCCTGCTGGCCGCCAGCGGGATCGCTTCGGAGCCGATCCTCAAGATGCGGGAAGGACGCCCGAACATCGTCGACGCCATCCTCGACGGCGGGATCCAGCTCGTGATCAACACGCCTCGGGGCAAAGTCGGCACCGAAGACGATTCCTACATCCGCATCACCGCGATCCGGCGCAAGGTGTCCTACATCACCACGCTCGCGGCGGCCGCGGCCGCCGCCAAGGGGATCGCCGCCTTCCGCCAGGGCCGCGGACAGGCCAAGAGCCTCCAAAGCTACCACGCCGACATCAAGTGACGGCCGGTTCGTTCTTCCCTGCGAAACACCGGACGGAAACTAGTGGGATGAGGGAACAGAGGAGAGACACCGGTACTCTGTTCCGGGCCTGCGTTCCCTTCCCCGTTTTCTCTAGCCCAGGCGTTCACGCCTGGGACACGGAGGCGACCCGTTGAACTGGAGCCCCTTCAGGGGCTTCCTGGAAAAAGCCCCTGAAGGGGCTGGGAATCCGTTTCACGACGGCAGCGACCCAGGCGTGAACGCCTGGGCGAGGGAAACGGACGAGCCCTTTCTCTCCGGGGCTTGCATTCCGCCTCGCGTGCTTATCCAATAGGAGTCGCTCGGACGAACTCGAACGAAGGAGGTGCGCTCATGCGGCGATGCGGATCATCGGTTGTCGCCCTGGTGGGGCTTGGTGTGGCAGTCTTGACGGCCGGGGCAACTGCCCGGGCCGAGGACAAGACGCTCATCGAGTGGCGGTTCGACAAGGAGGGCGATTTCCGCGGGTGGAGCGGCTTCGGCATGATTGCCGACGCGGCGGTCCGCGGCGGGGCGCTCCACGGGCGGCCGACCGGGAATGATCCGATCCTCCTGGGGCCCGTCTTCGAGGTCCCCGCCCGGCCCTTGCAGTACGTCGAAATCTGCCTGAAGGGCACGGCCCCCGCGGTGGCGGAGCTGTATTGGACCGAGACGCTCCAAGGCCCGTACGGCGGGTTCAGCCCGGCCAAGCACCGGCTGTTCCACACCGAGGGCGACGGCAAGTTCCATGTGTACCGCATCTGGCCGTTCTGGCACGCGGCCAAGAAGATCATCCGCTTCCGGGTGGACCCGCCGAACGAGGGCGAGTTCGACATCCAGTGGATCCGGATCGCAGAGCGAAATGGTGTGGCACAGCCGCCCTCGGCTGTGCGGAGTTCCCAAACGCAGCCCGGGACGGTAGCACAGCCGGGGGCGGCTGTGCCACAGGCGGAGGCCAGGCGTTGGGACCGGGACGAAATCCGCAAGCGGTGGCGGGCGTCCGGCGACTTGGAGGGGACCCCGGAATCGCCGATCGTGTTCAGCCCGTTGGTCTCGCTGCCCGCGGCCGAGAACCCCTTCGTGTGCGTGCGCATGGCCACCGAAGGCGTGGGGAGCGGCCGGCTTTTCTGTGTTTCAAGCAGCCAGTTCGGGTGGGACAGCATCGCCTTCCCGCTCCGTCCGGACGGCAAGATGCACTCCTACAACATCGCCACCGGCCCCATGAAGAAGTGGCGTGACGAGGTGATCCTCCTCGGACTTCAAGTCCCCGCCGGGGAAAAGGCGAACACGCGAGTCGAGTCGATCGAGGTGGCCGCGGAGCCGCGCGGGCCGGCCGAGTTGGAGGCGGGATACTTCGGGCCTTCCGAGGGGATCAACCGCGCCGGGCGCCCCGCCGGCGTCACTTGCACCCTACGGAACCTCGGCGGCACGCCCGCCGCGAAGGTCGTCGCCACGCTCCGCGTGCCCGACGGCGTCAAGGTGCTCGACGGCGCGGAGAAGAAGATCGACCGCCTCTCCCTCTACCTGCCGAAGACCGTCACGTGGAAGATCCAGACCGAGAGGCTCGGCAAGATCGACCTGGCGGTCGAAGCGTCGGGCGAGGGCGTCGGGCCGATTTCAGCCGCCGCTTCGCTTGAACTGACCAAGGCGCCGAACGTGCCAAAATCGTCCTACGTGCCCGAACCCAAGCCGGTGAAGAGCAAGTACGAGATCGGGGCCTTCTACTTCCCCGGGTTCCCCTCCCAAGATAAGTGGCAGCCGATCCGCAGCTTCCCGAACCGCAAGCCGATCCTCGGCTGGTACGACGAGGCGAACCCCGAGTGCGCCGACTGGCAAATCAAGTGGGCCGTCGAGCATGGCATCGACTTCTTCATGGTCGATTGGTACTGGTGCAAGGGCAATCGCCACCTGGAACACTGGGTCCGCGACGCCTACGGCAAGGCGAAGTACCGCAAGTACCTGAAGTGGGCGATCATGTGGGCGAACCACAACCCGCCCGACACCCATTCCGCCGACGACTGGCGCAAAGTGACCCAATACTGGATCGACCACTGCTTCAACATGCCGGAGTATTACCGCATCGACAACCGGCCGGCGGTGTTCATTTGGGCGCCTGCCAACGTGCGCCGCGACCTGGGCGGGAGCGCCGAGGCGGCCAAGCTCTACGCCATGTCGCAGGCGATGGCCAAGGCGGCCGGCTACCCCGGCATTTACTTCGTGGCCATGAGTTCCCACGAGAACGCCGACCGCAGCAAGGAACTTGTGAGCGAGGGTTTTGAAGCGGCGACGTCGTACCACGGGTTCCAACTGGCCCACCAGCGGGCCAAGGCCCAGCGCTTTCCGTACTCCGACCTGCTCACCACGTGCCCCGAACTGTGGCGCGACGCGGAGAAATCGGCCCAAGGGCTCCTCTACCTGCCGATCGTCGACACCGGCTGGGACTCCCGGCCCTGGCACGGCGACAAGTCGCTGGTCGTCTACGACCGCACGCCCGAGTTGTTTGGCAAGCTCTGCCGCCTGTCCCGGCAGTATGCCGACGAGACCCACAAGAAGATCATCGCGATCGGTCCGATGAACGAATGGGGCGAGGGGAGCTACATCGAGCCCTATGCGGAATACGGCTTCGGGGACCTCGACCAACTCCGGGCGGCCTTCTGTGAACCGGGCGACTGGCCGCCGAACCTGATCCCGTCGGACGTGGGTCTTGGACCCTACGACCTCCCGCCGGTGGAAGCCAAGACCGCCTGGGAATTCAACACCGACGGGGCCATGGAAGGCTGGTCGGGCAACGCCGATCTGGCCGACGTGGAAGTCAAAGGCGGCGTGCTGGCCGGCCGATCGACCGGACGCGACCCGATCCTCCAAGTCGGCGGGCTCCAGGTCGAAGCCGACAGCCTGCACCGCCTGACGTTCCGGATGCGGAGCGATACCGCCGACCGCGTGCAGGTCTTCTGGGCAACGACGCTGATGGCGATGAGCGGGGAGGCGTCGGTCGGGATCGACGTGCCGGGCGACGGCCAGTTCCACGACTACGAGATCGACCTGGGCAAGAACGCCAACTGGCGAGGCATCGTCACCGTGCTGCGGGTCGATCCCGCCAACGGGCCGGGCCCGAAGTTCGCGTTGGATTACGTGCGATTCCGGTAGGTGGGTAGCACAGGCTTCCAGCCTGTCACGGAACCGCCAAATTGGCTGTACGACGGTCCGTTCTGGGGCAGACGCCCAGGGATCTTGGAGTAAAACTATGCTTCGGCCGTTGATTCGTGAGATGGCGGCGGAGTTCCTGGGGACGTTCGTGCTGATCGTCTTCGGCTGCGGCTCGGTCGCCCAGGTGTTGCTCAGCGGTCATGCCAACGGCGAATACCTGTCGATCAATCTGGCCTGGGCCCTGGGCGTGACCCTGGGCGTCTACGTGGCCGGCGGCGTCTCCGGGGCGCATCTGAATCCGGCCGTGACGTTCGCGCTGGCGGTGCTCTGCCGGTTCCCCTGGCGCAAGGTGGTGCCCTACGGCCTCGCCCAAATGGCCGGGGCCTTTGTGGCCTCGGCGGTCGTGTATGTCACGTATTTCGACGCCCTGCACCAGTTCGACGGCGGCACGCGCCAGGTGCTGGGCCCCCAGGGCACCGCCGGCATCTGGGCCACTTACCCGCAGCCCTTCCTTTCGCCCCTGCCCGGCGGCCTCGTCGATCAGATCGTGGGGACCGCACTGTTGCTGCTGTGCATTTTCGCCCTGACCGACAAGCGGAACCTGGCCCCTGCCGCCAACCTGGGACCGCTCTTGATCGGGAGCGTCGTGCTCGTGATCGGCATGACGTTCGGATACAACTCCGGCTACGCCATCAACCCGGCCCGCGACCTCGCGCCGCGGCTGTTCACGTACTTCGCCGGCTGGGGCGGCGAGGTCTTCCTCGCGGGGGCGAACTGGTGGTGGGTGCCGATCGTGGGCCCCTTGATCGGCGGCGTCCTGGGCGGATGGATCTACGACCTGCTGATTGCGCGATTCCATCCGCCTGAGTCCTGAGTCGGCCTTGCCACGTCGAAAGGCGTCTTCCTGGGAGGTGATCCTATGTCGGCTTCCTGCCTGGCGATATTCTTGCTGACCGCGAATTCCGATCGAAGGCCTCGGGCAAGGACTACGCGGTCGGCGCAGCGCCCCTGCCCGTGCTGAGCCTGATCCGCCGCGGCGTGGCCACCCCTCTGTACAGCCTGGTCTGCGAGACTCCGTCGGCAGAAAACCCCCGGATGGGTAGTTCCTCACTGAGGGCTGGCGTGTTATGCCGCCCGCAGAATACGCCGGCCCATTTTAGGGGATGCCAGCGCAAGTGCTTGACTGGTTCAAGGCTCAGCGCGAGAATCCTGTTTATTGTGACGCGCGTTATGCCGCCGGAACCGCCACCGTCACTTGTTACGACGGCGATGTGCTGGTGGCAGAACTACATAGTTGTCCGGCCAAAGATCAACAATGACGGTACAGGTTACAACCCGACACTCGGAGGACTTCGACATCTTTGATTACGCCACCACACCGACGAAATACGAGATGACAAGCATCCTTGTCGCAACTCCAATCCGAAAGAGCGAAGTCAAGGCGTTTCGGCGATACCGCCGTACGAATGGGCCCGACAAATATGAACTCGTTGATGAAATCACGTTCTGACCATCCCTCAAAGCCAGATAGCGTGCCGAGATGTCCGCACACCACTCACCGATGCGAGGCAATGAACCCTCAATTGACGAACTCATCGTCGACCACATGAACAAGCTCCGCGAACTGGCTACAAAAGACGTCGAGTGGATCGAGGAGCAGACCGACCTGAACGATTACATAACGCATGTAACGGTGCTTGAATCCAACCTACAGCGTCATGCAGATCAGATGCTGGCCCTACGTGAGCGTGTCGTTCGACAGATTTCCACCAAGTGCGGACGGGACGGCCGCGAGATCTACGGGCCAGAATCGCGAAATATCCGACTCCGCAAACGGTTTGCGCGATTCGCTGAGTTTTGTTTACCAGCAAGCCTCACAACGTAAGTTGATCCTGTCGAAAGCGGCCGGGTGGCACGCCCGGAATCTTCAAAGGGCGTGGGACGTGTCGGTCAATCAATCACTCCCTTCGCAAAGCCTCAGGGCGTGCCACCCAACCCGAGTATATGCGACTGTCCCCTTTGCGTTTTTTCGTTTCTCTTGCCCGTTCGGCCGGATTCCGGGGAATGCAAACAAGACTGGTGACGGTCGTCCTTTGAACCAAGGTCGAATCACATGAAAGAACTAAGTCGCATTACGCTTGATCCTGCCGTGATGGGCGGGAAACCGTGCATACGCGGTCTGCGGGTCACGGTCGGCACGGTCGTCGGGTTGCTCGCAGCCGGCCGATCGCGTGACGAGATCCTGAAGGCTTACCCATACCTGGAAGCCGAGGATGTCGATCAGGCCCTGGTGATGTTGACGCGAGGACAGGCGCGCCCTTCGCTTCGCGACGGCATGCCACACTCAACTGGAGAAAGGACAACATGACGGACCCCCAATGGCAAGACCTGCTCCGGCTGATCCGAGGCGAGCGGTTCGATCCCTTGCCGGTCGGACTGATCGTCGATAGTCCCTGGCTGCCCGGCTGGGCGGGAAGCTCGATCCTCGATTACTTCAGCGACCCGCAGGTCTGGCTGGAGGTCAACTTCAAGGCGGTCCGGGCCTTTCCGCAGATGATGTTCCTGCCCGGGTTCTGGGCCGAGTACGGCATGTGTACCGAGCCCTCGGCGTTCGGCGTGAAGTGCATCTGGTACGAGGACGCCTTCCCCAGCGTCGAAAAGTCGCTCCACGACTACGCGGAGATCGCCCGGCTGAAGAAGCCCGACTGCCGCACCGACGGACTGCTCCCCTACGTCCTGAAGCGGCTCGTTCGCTGCCGCCGCGACATCGAGCAGGCTGGCCACCGCATCCGCTTTGCCGTGGCGCGTGGGCCGCTCAATATCGCGTCCTACCTGCTCGGGCACACCGAGTTCCTGATGGGCGTGAAGACCAATCCTGAGGAGATTCACCGCCTGCTGGCCGTGGTTACGGAGTTCCTCGTCGATTGGATCGGCTTGCAGGCCGACTCATTCGACTCGATCGACGGGATCCTCCTCCTGGACGACCTGGTCGGCTTCCTGCGCGACGACGATTTCCAGCAGTTCGCCCTTCCGTACCTCAAGCAGATCTACGATTCGCGGAACGTCTCTGCAAAATTCCTGCACAACGACGCCCACGGGCTGGTCACGGCCCGGCACCTGGCGACGATGGGCGTGAACATGTTCAACTTCTCGTTCAACCACAGCCTGGCAGACATGCGCCGCCAGGCCGGGCCGTCGGTGGTGCTGGTGGGCAACGTCCCGCCGCGCGACGTGCTGTTCCAGGGCACGCCCGACGACGTGCGCCGCAGCGTCGCCGAGTCGCTGGCGTCGATCGACGATCCTCGCGGCATCCTGGTCTCCGCCGGCGGCGGCGTCCCGCCGGGCGTTCCCACCGCGAACCTCGATGCCCTCTGCCAGGCGGTTCTCTAGCCGACGTGTTACTCCGGCCTTGCGTCGGCGTCCGGGGTCAGGAAGAGGCGGTCGATCCTCGTGTCCGGCTCCCGGGTGCGGAACTGGAGCCAGGAGTGGCCGGGAGGCAGATCGACCGGCGTCGGGTCCTGGTCCTTTCCCACCCTCAGACATTGCCAACACCACGGGCCGCCCTCGCGGAGGCTCCATGCCTGGCGGCCCAAGATCTCGTCGGTGTCGCCGTCCCACGAGACGTAGAACGAGTTGCTCTGCGGATCGGGCGCGAGGACCCGGGCCCAAAGATAGTACCGTCCCGGTCTCACGGCCGAGACGGCCCAGGTCACGCTTCCCGGCAAGCGGTAGACTTCTTTCGCGGCAGGCTGGACCACGCAGCGGCCCTGCGATGCGCCGGGGTCGTCGGCCACGGTCATCCCGTGGAGCACAAATCCCGACTCCGCTTCCCACGAGACACTTCCCTGCGCAGGCACGCAGATCGGGTCGAGCGGATTCCGGCCCGCGCAGCACGAGCGGATCGGCTCGACCGCTTCGAGGATCGGCCGGCCGATTTCTTTGCCGTCGAGTTCCAGAAGGGCCCGGGTGGGCTCGGGACGGAGTTCCGTGCCGCCGCCGAGTCCGAAGGGGGCCCGGGCCACGATCGACACCGGCCCCTCGTCGCCCGGCACTTCGAGCCGCACCAGCCGTTCCGTGGCTTCCGCGACGGGCGCCGCCCCCTCGAATTGTCTCCGCCATCGCTCGAAGGCATCTTCCCCCTTCAACCCGCTGCCGATACGAATCCAAATCGCCGCGCCAGCCTCGGCCGTGGCCGCCGGGCGACGGTGTTCGACCGTCAGACGCACGACGCCGAATCCGTTGCCGTCGTCGACCAGGGCGGCCTCGGCGGGCGTGCCGTCCTGGGCACGCGACCAGAGCACGCGAACGCCCACCGCTGCCGTGCCGTAGCGGAGGACGATCGGGGCGTTGTTCCCGACGGGCACTCGTAGGACGGGTTTCCAACCCGTCGTGCCGGCCGGGACGGGTTGGAAACCCGTCCTGCCGACTTCCAGCCGCTGCCCGGCGAGCCACAAGCCATCGGTGGGCCGTCGCAGCACCAGGTGGCTTTGGAGATTCTCGAACGGGCCGGCCTCCAGGTCGCGGCGGCGGTAAACGGCCAGGCCGATCGCGTCGCGGTTCCGCTGGGCCGCCGTCCAGAACGGGACGAGGTGGATCGCCTTCAGGTGCTTGGCCATGCCGGCCTCGACGCGGGTCTTTCCATAGGGATCTTCCCGGCCGTCGGCAATGAAATAGCACCGCGGGAGATTGCGGTCCCCGGCAAGGTCCACGGTCAACGGGACGTCCTGATAGAAATAGGCCGCAGCAGAGGAGGAGAGCGTCACGTCGGGATAGACCGCGTGGGTCCGCGACTGCACCAACGGCATGCCCCAGCGCTGACGCACCAACCGCGGCAATTGCGACTCTGCGAGCCGGCGGAGCCGGGCAAGCATCTCCGGCTGCTCGCCCGACCACTGCCCCAGGCGGTCGCGGACCTCGACTCGGAGCCAGCCGGCTGCCTTGAGCTGGGCGTCGAGCGAGCCGATCCCGCGGAGATAGTCGTAGCTGCGGCTTTGGGAGCCGGCCAGTTTCTCGGCCGACGGGAAGTAGTTCGCCGCAATGTCGGTCCATACCAGGCTGCAAAGTGCCGCGGCCTGACGCCGCCCGCTCTCCCGCCGGGCAAACGAAAGCAGGAACTCCAGGCCGTCCAGGTCGACGCCGTAGTACGTCGGGCTGCAATACTCGGAGATCCCGAAGGCCCAGGTCCACCGGCAGAGGGCCTCGAGCCGGCGGTAGCCCTCGTCGGCCGCCTCGGGCCGGTCGAGGACCTCGCCCAGCACAGCCACGTTGCCGGCGTTGAGGATCGCGATGTTCGTGTAGCTCACCGGCACCCGGTGCCGAAGACATCCCTCGACGGCCAACCCGAGCAACTCGCGGAACTTCGTCCGGGCCGGTTCCGGCATCCAGTCCTTGTGCCGGACCCATACCAGGGCGGCGTCCTGCATGAGGAACTCGACGGCATTGGGATCGGTCACGCCGGCGTCGCGCCAAAGCCATTTGAAGTTGCCGAACACCGGGCTCTTGGGGTCGCGGTTCTGGGCCCGGGCGGCAAGTTCGAGGACCCGGTCCAGCCGCTCCGGGTGCTGGCGGGACTCGGCCAGGGCGCGAAGGAAGACGAAGAGCCGCCGCAGACTCATCGTCGAAGGCGGCTCCTGATCGGCGATCGACTGCCAATATCGCTCGTCGGACCGGCTCAACCCCGGCGATTCCGCCGCCAAAGACACGCCCGTAAGCGATACGGCCAGCGCCACCAGTCCCGCTGCGGCGAGACGCAACGAGCGAGCCCCGTACCGGGCGGTATCCCCGATCTCTTGGTCCACGACGCCGCCCTCTTACAGGTATTCCGTCCAGCCGCGTTTGCGGAGTTCTTCGGTAATCGCGGCGATCGACTTCTCGTCGCGCTTGTTGGCCACCAGGGTGGCGTCGGGCGTCACCACGACCACGAGGTCCTCGACGCCGGCGACCACCACCAGGTGCTCGGGGTCCGCCACGCGCAGGAGGACGCCCGAGGAGTTGATCGCCACGTGCCGCTCCGCGTCGGTAACATTGCCCTGCTCGTCGCGCGGCCGGTAACGCTCCAGGGCCAGCCACCCTCCGACGTCGTCCCATTGGAACGTCGGCTCCACGACCACGACCTCTTCGGCCTTCTCCATCACGGCGTAGTCGATCGACACCTTCTCCATGGCCGCGAACTCGCGCTGGAGAACCTCGAAGGACCGCGGGCCGTCGGCGGCCTCGGCGATCCGCATCAGGCGGGCGTGAATCTCCGGGCGGAAACGTGCGAGGGCATCGAGGATCGTTCGCGCCTTCCACACGAAGATCCCCGCGTTCCACGAGAATCGTCCCGCCTCGACGTATTCCTGCGCCTTGGCGAGGGCCGGCTTCTCGTGAAAACGCAGCACGCGATGGACCGCCGTTGCGTCGCCCGGCAAGCTCGCCGGCAGGCGCAGGGGCTCGCCCCGCTCGATGTAGCCGAACCCGGTGGCCGGATACGTGGGCCGGATCCCGAACGTCACCAGGCGACGGGGATCGTCGTCGACGATCGCCTCGGCGAGCCGGACGGCCCCCTGAAAGGCCTCGGGCGGGGAGATGATCTGGTCGGCGGGCAGCACGACCATGGTCCCTTCCGGATCGCCGCGCACGATGCGGATCGCCGCCAGCCCAATGCACGGGGCCGTGTTCCGCGGGCACGGCTCCGCCAGGATCGCCTCGCGCGGAAGCTGGCTGAGCTGCTCCTGGGCCTGGCCCGCCAGATCGCGCCGCGTGGCGATCACGATCCGCTCCAGCGGCACGACCGGGCCGAGGCGATCGACCGCGGCTTGGAGCAAGGTCCGGTCACCCTCGATTCGCATGAACTGTTTCGGCCGGGACGTGCGGCTCTCAGGCCACAGCCGCGTTCCCGAACCTCCCGCCATGATGACCGCGTGAAGCATGGGAGTAGTGGTCGGGGGTCAGAGGTCGGTGGTTAGGGATCGGAGATCGGAGGTCAGAGGTCGGTTTGTCTCATCGTGGTTCGCTTCCCCTAGGGAGCCGGGCCGCCATCAACTTGTCTCTTTGCCGTCGCCGTCCTCGTCGCCAGTCATCCCAAATACGTCGCCTTGGTGATCGGTTTCTTCGCGAGTATTCTTGTGCCAAGTTCCTCGGCATCGAGGGCGAACCGGGGGCTGATCTCCACCGGCGCGTCGTCGGCCACGTCGAAGCCCGCACGGCGGAGCCACTCGCGGTGCAACGCGCATAACTGCGCCTTGACACTCTCCGGCGTATCCGACGGCTGTCCGGAGGCGTTCTTCAGCGGCGCGAAATGCCTCGCCGCATCCACCTCCACGACGATCGCCCCCTGGGCCGAAGGCATCAGGTCGAAGATGAACCGCTCGAACTTGACCGCGTTCGGCTTCGTGGGCTCCACTCGATTACCTTGGTCGTCGAGGTGGGCGACCTTCTTCGAGGCGCGATGGAACGGCAATCCCCCGGCCGCCTCGACCATGCGCTTCAGAAACGACACCTCCATGGCATGGACCGCGATGCTGCCGGCCCAGATGTCCAGCGAGCCTTCGGCCGTGCGGCGTGCGGCCACGTCGTCGGGCAGGTCGCTGTACTCGATCACGTAGAGCCGCCCGTCGACCTCGACCACGTTGCCCACCTTCTCCAGCGGCTCCTTCTTCCGGACCACCTGGCTCGTGAACTCGGAGCCCGAAAGGAGGTGGTAGCCGAGGAACTCCGGGTCGCAGACGCTCACCAGCGGGTTGTCGATCTGGAAGTAGAACAGGTGCCTCGCACCGCGCTGCCCGGCGTCGGCCATGGCCCCGCTCCGGGCAAACGCGGCCAGCATGCCGCCATGTCCATCCGGGCTCAGGGCCACGTGATCGGCGGCGGCCAGAAGGACCTTTCCGGTCCGGGCATCCACGGCCGGCATGGTACCCTGGCAGAAGATGCGGAGATCCTCGACCGGGAACCCAAAGTGGCCTTGTTGCCGGAGATAGGCCGCCGTCTCCTCGTGTGTCTCCGGACTGGTCATCACGTACAAGGGGATCCGCACCCCGTAGCGGTGTGAGGTGGCGCAGACCTTCTCGAAGTGAATCTGGAAAAGCGACTTGCCGGAGACCGGGCCGATTGGAAACATCCCCTTGGGGTGCTTGAACCCGAGCCGCGTGCCCTGTCCGCCGGCCACGAGCATCACGCCCACGTGCCCGGCCCGCAGGGCCTCGACGCCCCGCTGCCTCGCCACCTCCGGCGCGATCCGATTGCGGGCATCCCCAAGGGCGAACGACGGGGGCGACGTTCCCCGCGCCGCCAGGGCCCGCATCGCCTCCTTGGAATCGGCCCGGCCAAAGAGGTCCGCCAGGAGCCCGAAATCGATCGAACGGATCTCACCGGCCAGCGACTCACGCCGGGCCGGGTCGAGGGAGTCCCAGAACCGGAGCAGTTGCGCCTGCCCGTGCGGGACCACCAACGCAAGAAGCTCGTCTTTCAACGGGTCCACGGCTGGCCTCCCGTCCCGAGCGGAATCCGCAGTCCATCGTAGGCCAACTCCATTCCGGACGGCAGCACGCGGTTGGTCTCCTCGTGCTCGAGGCGGTGAGCGATGTGAGTGAATAACGTCCGCTTCGGAGCCAGACGCCGGGCGATCTCCACCGCCTCGTCGAGGCTGAAGTGGGTCGGGTGGGGCTCGTAGCGCAGGGCATCGAGGATCAACACGTCCAGACCTTCCAGAAGGGCCATACTCTCCGGCGGGAGGTGGTTGGTGTCGGTGCAGTAGGCCACGTCGCCGATCCGAAATCCAAGGACAGGCGTCCGGCCGTGGAGCAACCGGATCGGGACGACCCACGCCCCGAGGACGTCGAACGGCTGCGGACCGATCCGCTGGAACGACAGCTTGGGAATCCCGCCCGCCGGATACTCCTGGACCGCCGGGTCGAATGCGTAAGCGAACGATCGCCGGATCGTCGCCTCCACCGGCTCCTCGCAGTAAATCGGCAACGCGTGGCCCAGGTAGCGCGGGAAGATTCGCAGATCGTCGAGTCCGAACAGGTGGTCGGCATGGGCATGAGTATACGTCACGGCATGGACTAAGCCGAGCCGCTCGCGCACAAGCTGAATCCGCAACTCGGGGGTCGTGTCCACCAACAGGTTACCCTGGGGCAGACCGAGGGCCACGGCACAACGGGTCCGCTGATTCCTGGGGTTGGGACTCCGGCACGTGGCACAACCACACCCAATCAGGGGGACGCCGTGGGAAGTCCCGGTCCCGAGGAACACCAACTGTCCGGTGATATCGATGCTGGTCGGGACGCTTGGCAAGTCAAACTCCGTAGACAAGGTAAACCACCAAACACACACAGTCTACAGAAGCAACACACTGCGGGAAATCTGTTGGGGCGGACCGAACGGAGTGAGGCCCGCCGTCTGGGCAAGAGAGGCTCCTGGCGGGCGTCGCTTCGCTCCGTCCGCCCTACGACTGACCAAGAAAGGCCTCCGGCGGGCATCGCTTCGCTCCGTCCGCCCTACGATCTGCGTACCACAGGTGTCATTCTACCGGGGGGAGAGCAAAGGATCAACCGTTATTGACCATCCCCACGGGTGCCTATAAACTACCTATTCGAAAAGCCTTGCGCTTTTACTTACGAACAGGAGCGAACCCGCGCGGGCTCCGAGGGGTTCGCAGTGTCTTTTCGTGCCGGCGATCCGGCGAAACGGCCATGGACGTTCTTGATCAGATTTGGGATCTCGCAACCACCGTTATCGGCGGTATCGGACGGGGTGTCGAGCGTGGGGTGACCAGCGTATTCGGCTCCTCCAACGCCCGGTACCTCAAGAGGCTCCAACCCAAGGTGGCGGCGATCGGGGCCCGGGAGCCGATCTGCCAGCAGATGACCGACGCCGAACTGCGGGAGCAGACCGACAAGTTCCGCAAACGGCTGGCAGCGGGCGAGACCTTGGACGACCTGTTGATTGAGGCCTTTGCGGTCTGCCGGGAGATGGGGCGTCGCGTGCTGGGGATGCGGCATTTCGACGTTCAGCTTCTGGGCGGCATGGTGCTCCACTCCGGCGCGATCGCGGAGATGGTCACCGGCGAAGGGAAGACGCTCGTGGCCACCCTGCCGGCTTACCTGAACGCGTTGGAGGGCAAGGGCGTCCACGTGGTGACGGTGAACGACTACCTTGCCCGGCGCGACCGCGAGTGGATGGGCCCGCTCTACATGGCGCTGGGGCTCTCGATCGGGGTCATCCAGCACAACTCTTCCACGGCGGAGCGGCAGGCGGCGTACTCAAGCGACATCACCTACGGCACGAACAATGAGTTCGGGTTCGACTACCTGCGCGACAACATGCGCCCGGCGGCCCGGGGCGACGATCGCTTCCCCAAGGAATGGCAGCAGGTGCAGGGCCCGTTGCACTTCGCGATCGTCGACGAGGTCGACAACATCCTCATCGACGAGGCCCGGACGCCGCTGATCATCTCCGGCCCGGCCCACGACGACATCGACCGCTATCGTCGTGCCGACCGGCTCGCCCGGCAGTTGAAGCGGGGCGTCCACTTCGAGGTGAACGAGAAGGAGCACAGCGCCCATCTCACCGACGACGGCGTGCGGCGTGCGGAGGAACTGGCCGGCGTGGAGAGTTTCTACACGGCCGGCAACATGGAGTGGCCGCACCTGATCGACAACGCCCTGAAGGCCCACCATCTCTACAAGCGCGACGTGAACTACATCGTCAACCAGGAAGGCGAGGTGGTCATCGTCGACGAGTTCACGGGACGCCTGATGCCGGGCCGGAACTGGAGCGACGGATTGCACCAGGCGGTCGAGGCCAAGGAAGGGGTCCGCATCAAGGAAGAGAACCAGACCCTCGCCACCATCACCCTCCAGAACTATTTCAAGCTGTACGACAAGGTCTGCGGCATGACCGGCACGGCCATGACCGAGGCCGGGGAGTTCTGGAAGATCTACAAGCTCGACGTCATCTCGATCCCCACCAACAAGGTGCTGAGGCGCGTCAATCACCCCGACGTGATCTTCCGCTCCGAGCGGGAGAAGTATGTCGCGATCGTCGACGAGATCGAGCGGTTGCACAAGTGGGACGTGCTCAAGCTCGATCGCGACACGGAGACGTTCGGCACGATCGTGCGCGAGACCGAGGAAGCGATTGAGTTCCTGCCCAAGGGCGAGAAGCAGAAGGAAACGGTCCCCCGCTCCCAGGTCCTTTCGGTCGAACGCAGGGGAAGGCCGATCCTTGTCGGCACGGTCTCCATCGAGCGGAGCGAGATGATCGCCGGCATGCTGGAGAAACGCGGCATCAAGCACCAGGTGCTCAACGCGAAGCACCACCAGCGCGAGGCGGAGATCATCGCCCAGGCCGGGCGCAAAGGCGCCGTGACCATTGCCACGAACATGGCCGGGCGCGGCACCGACATCATCCTCGGGGGCAATCCGGAGGCCATGGCCTGGGCCCTGCTCCAGGACAAGTACCCGACGCGCCTCGACGTCCCCCGCGAGGAATGGGACGGCCTGGTCAACGAGATCGAGAAGCGTGAGCAGATGAAGGCCGAGGGGCGCGAGGTGGCCTCGATGGGCGGGCTGCACATCCTCGGCACCGAACGGCACGAGGCGCGACGGATCGACCTTCAGCTCCGCGGTCGTTGCGGGCGGCAAGGCGACCCGGGCAGCAGCCGCTTCTACCTGTCGCTGGAAGACGACCTGATGCGGATCTTTGCCGGCGAATGGGTCAAGAACATCCTGACCCGCCTCGGCATGCAGGAAGGCCAGGCGATCGAAAGCCGGATGGTCTCCCGCCGCATCGAGGGCGCCCAGAAGAAGGTCGAGGAACGCAACTTCGAGATCCGCAAAAACCTGCTCGAATATGACGAGGTCATGGACGAGCAGCGAAAACGAGTCTACGGCTACCGGCAGAAGATCCTCAACGGGGCCGATTGCCGCGAACTACTCCTCGCCATGATCCACGGGGAAATCGACCGGCACCTCGATCAGTTCCTCGCGGGCGACTACGGCACGGGGTCGTTCAGCGAGTGGGTGGGCAAGCAGCTCGGCGTCGAGTTCGACGCCCGCGATTTCCGCGGCATGGACTTCACCTTCGCGGAGAACTATGCCCGCGATACCGCCGAACGCGCGGCCGAGACCCAGGTCTTCGAGATCGTCGAAGAGAACCTCCCGGGCGACGAAGACCCCGAGGAATGGAACTGGGAGGCCCTGGCCAAGGCCGCCAACGTCCGCTGGCATCTCAACCTCCGCGACCGCGATCTGAAGCGACTCGGACGCGAGGGCGTCGGGGAGCTGTTGATCGAGAAGGCCCACGAGGCGATCCAGACGACCGACCTTTCGGAAGGGGCCAGGTTTCTCGATCCCGATTTCGGATTGCTCATGGCCTGCGCCTGGGTCAAGCACAAGTTCGCCATCGCGCTGGAGTTCGACGAGGTCCGCGCCCTGGAGCCGCAAGGCCTGAGGCAGCTCGTCCGCTCCCGGGCCGAGCGGGCCTACGAGGAGAAGGAAGTCGAGTTCCCGGTGATGGCCGGGCTCTATCACTTCACGATGAAGGACTCCTCCGGCCACAAGCGATACGACCGCGACAAGCTGGTCGAGTGGGCCAAGGAGCGGTTCGGCGTGGAACTCTCGGTGGAGGACCTCCGCAACAAGCAGCGGCACGAGGTCCACTCGCTGCTGATCCAGCACAGCCGCCAGGCGGTCCAGTCGGCGCGGCAAATCATCGAGGAGGCCCGGCGGCGTGTCGAGGAAATCCTCGCGACCCAGCCAAACGGCGATCCGCACGCCGGAGCCGGAAATGGCGAGCTGAGTTCTCTTTCCGAGTGGCTCCGCCAGAACGCCCAGTGCGACCTTCCCGCAGACGAACTGGCGCAACTCCGGCCCGACCAGTTGAAGAGCCGGATCGCCGACGCCCTGGCGGAGCGTTTCCGCCCGGAGATGCGGCGGCTGGAACGGACCCTCTTGCTCGACATCCTCGACGCCGCCTGGAAGGACCATCTCCTGGTGATGGACCACCTCCGCTCGAGCATCGGGCTGCGCGGCTACGCCCAGGTCGATCCCAAGGTGGAGTACAAGCGGGAAGGGATGAAGACCTTCGAGACGATGTGGGACACGGTCGGCCAGCGCGTGACCGACCTGATCTACCGCGTCGAGCAGCTCAGCGAGAGCTTCATCGGCTCGACCTGGAAGGAGAGCGAGGCGAAGCACGAGTCGGCCCCGTCCACGAGCGAGATCGCCCAGCAACAGCAGGCCGCCATCGACGGCACCCAGGCCGATCACAAGCCCGAGCCGATCCGGATTCGCGAGCCCCGCGTCGGCCGCAACGATCCCTGCCCCTGCGGCAGCGGCAAGAAGTTCAAGCAATGCTGCGGCCGGGCGAAGTAGGGAGTGGGGAGCAGGGAGTGGGGAGTAGGGAGGCCGAAGCGATTGGGTGGCATGCCGTCACTCGGCGCAGCCGAGGGTCGGCATGGAAGCCGCCAGGAGACATGATACGCCATCGGATCCCATCATTGATCAAATCCGTGAAGTCCGTCATCGCATCTCGGAGGAATTCGGGCACGATCCAGCCAGGTTGGTCGAGCATTATCGGAAGCTGGAACGAGAGGAATACGCGGATCGTCTCGCCAGGGCGGGAAAACCGCAGCCCGCAGCCGAGGGCGAGAAGGCAGGCTAGCGGTCCAGCGATCCGCGACGATCGCGCAGTCACGCACCTGTCATAGGAAAGGACTCCGTTGGTGCCCTATTTCTTCAATCTCGTCTACGTATTGGCGATTCTTTTGGCGTCTCCCTGGCTCCTCTGGCGGGCGGTCCGCAAGGGGAAGTACCGGGAAGGATTCGCGGCCAAGTTTCTCGGCCGCGTGCCGCGGCGGGAGTCGGAGGGGCCGTGCGTGTGGCTTCACGCGGTGAGCGTCGGCGAGGTGAATCTGCTCGCGCCGCTGCTGGCGGCGATGGCCCGTCGCAGGCCGGATTGGCAGTGCGTCGTTTCGACCACGACCATGACCGGCATGGCCCTGGCCAAGAAAAAGTACCCGGGCCACCTGGTCTTCTACTGCCCGTTGGATTTCAGTTGGGCCGTGCGTGCGGCGATGCGGCGGATCCGGCCCGACCTGCTCCTCCTGGCCGAGACCGAGCTTTGGCCGAACTTGATTCGCGCGGCCCGGGAAGCAGGGGCCCGGGTGGCGGTGGTGAACGGCCGGCTGAGCGACCACAGCTTCCGCGGCTACTTGCGAGTCCGGCCGTTGGTGGCCCGGCTGCTCCGGCAGATCGACCTGATCGCCGTGCAGGACGAGGCCTACGCCGAGCGATTCCGTCGCCTGGGCGCCGGGCCCGGGACGATCGCTGTGACGGGCTCGATGAAATACGACGGGGCCCAGACCGACCGCAACAACCCCGCCTCCGAGCGTCTGCGACGCCTGGCCGGGTTCTCGCCTGAGGACCTGGTCTTCCTCGCCGGCAGCACCCAGGAGCCCGAGGAAGCGGCGGCCCTGGCGACGTTCCGTGCCCTGAAGGACACCTGGTCCCGATTGCGACTGGTGCTGGTTCCCCGTCATCCCGATCGCTTCGAGTCGGTGGCCCGATTGCTTGATGAGTCAGGCTTGCCGTGGCAACGGCGGAGCACGTTGGAGGAGGGGTCAGGGGTTAGGGGTCAGGGGTTAGAGAATAGGGTTCAGGGGTCTGGGACTCTCCACCCCCAACCTCCAACTCCCAACTCCAAGCCCTGCATCCTTCTGGTCGATACCGTTGGCGAGTTGGGAGCGTGGTGGGGGACGTCGCATATTGCGTTCGTGGGCGGGAGTTTTGGCAACCGGGGCGGGCAGAACATGATCGAGCCGGCGGCCTACGGGTCGGCCGTGTGCTTCGGCCCGAATACGTGGAACTTCCGCGATATCGTTGCCACCATGCTCCAGCACGAGGCCGCCGTGACGGTCCGCACGCCCGAGGAACTCACGGAGTTCGTCCGCCGCTGCCTCGCCGAACCCGAGTTCGCCGCCACCCTCGGTGGCCACGCCCAGGACCTCGTCGCCCGTCAGTTGGGCGCCACCGACCGGACCCTCAGCCACGTGATCCCGCTGGTGGAAACCAGGCCTTCGGCCAGCCGGCGCGGACCGCTAGCCGCGTGAGGGACCGCCAGGGGTGGGTTCCGGCTCGGGGATGACGATTTCGTCGGGCGGGATCTCCACCACTTGTCCGTCACGCCACACCACCAGCGGGAAGCCCAGTTGCTTGTGCCGGAGTGCGGCTTGTCGCACGGCCTCGGACATTGCCGCGTCGATCCTTGTTCCGTCTCGCATCAGAGCGTCGATGTCAATTTCGCGTTCATCGTTCATGGGCGTACCACTCGCAAATACGTCCCGCAAGAACGATCACCGACGGATTGCTGACCGACATTGTCAACATTGTCTCCTTCTGGCTCCGCAACGCTCCGTGTCACCCACGATCGGTTCCGGCACCCAGGACAGCAAACACGAACCCCCTGTCCGGGCGGTCCCGGTGGCGACAGGATTCCTTGCGGGCGCAGGCTGGAATTGTCTAGAATATACGGTCAAGTGTTTCGGCTCAAAAGGGTCTGTAAGGAGGACGGTTCCGTGGCGAAGGGGAAGTACCTGTTCACGAGCGAGGCGGTCAGCATGGGGCACCCGGACAAGCTGGCCGATCAGATTTCCGACGGCGTATTGGACGCCCTGTTCGCCAAGGACCCGATGAGCCGCGTCGCGTGTGAGACGATGGTGACGACCGGCATTGCGATCGTGGCCGGGGAAATCACCACCAAGGCGGTCATCGACTACGCGGCGGTGGCGCGGGACGTGATCGAGAAGGTCGGCTATGTCGACGACGAGATGGGCATCTGTGCCCGCACCTGCGCGGTCATGCTCTCCCTGGACCGGCAGAGCCCCGACATTGCCCAGGGGGTGGACGCCAACGAGCAGTCGGGCAAGGAGGTCGGGGCGGGCGACCAGGGACTGATGTTCGGCTACGCGGTGAACCACACGCCGGAGTTGATGCCGCTGCCGATCGCCCTGTCACACCAGATCCTGGCCCGGCTCACCGCGCTACGGCAGAAAGGGGACGTGGCCTGGATCCGGCCCGACAGCAAGAGCCAAGTCACCGTGCAGTTCGACGGCGACCGGCCGGTGCGGATCGACACGGTCGTCGTCTCCACGCAGCACAGCCCCGAGGTCAGTCACCGCGAAATCTACGAGTACGTGGTTGAGAACGTCATCAAGCCCGTCCTGCCTGAAGAACTGGTCAACGGGCAGATCACCTACCACGTCAACCCGACGGGCCGGTTCGTGACGGGCGGGCCGCACGGCGATTGCGGGCTGACCGGGCGCAAGATCATCGTCGATACCTACGGCGGCTGGGCAAGGCACGGCGGCGGGGCCTTCAGCGGCAAAGACCCGACCAAGGTCGACCGCAGCGCGGCCTACATGGCCCGGCACGTGGCCAAGAACATCGTGGCCGCCGGCCTGGCGGAGCGGTGCGAAGTGCAGTTGGCCTACGCCATCGGCGTCTCCGACCCGGTGAGCGTGCTGGTCGATACCGACGGCTCCGGCAAGGTCGACGACGAGCGCCTCTGCGACGTGGTCCGCGACGTGTTCCCCCTGACCCCCAGCGGGATCATCAAGTACCTCGACCTCCGTCGCCCGATCTACCGGCTGACCGCCGCGGGCGGGCACTTCGGACGCAGCGAGCCGGAGTTCACGTGGGAGAAGACCAACCGTACCGCCGATCTGCTCGATGCCTGCGGCGCCGCCGCGGCCGGCAAGTGACAGGGCTGTCGGCGGTCAGCGATCCACGTTGTCCGTCATGATGCGTCGATCCCTTGGATTGCTGGCGATCGCGGGCTTGATCGCCTATTTCGTGCTCTTTTTCTCCGTGGACATGCCCGGCCTCAGCGGGACGCCGGGCAAGCACTTCGTCCGCGGACAACTGCTGCTGAATCTGCTTGTGCCGGAGTCGTTCTTCGACTGCTGGTTCGGCAACCCCCCGGCCTTTTCGATCGCCGACCGCGTGCCGGTCGCGCTCCTGGCTGCGGGGATCGTCGCGTGGGCCGGCTCCTTGGGCTGGCTTCTGCTTGAGGCCTTCCGGCTGAACCGGATCCTGACGCGGCTGGAGTCGCTCGTCTTCGCCGTCGCGGTCGGACTCAATGCCGTTTCTACGTATGTCCTGGCGATGGGGCTGATGGGCTGGCTGGGGCGGGCCGTGTTCGTGACGCCGGCCGTCCTCACGTTTGCCACGGCGGCCTGGCTGCTACGGCGTCGCAGAAAGGAAGAAGCCCTGGCCGCCCCGCCAAAGCCCCTTGCCGCGGCTGCCCCGGACCAGGACGAGCCGGCCCTGGTCCCGCGATGGCTCCTCGGTGCGCTGGCGGCGCCCTTCGTCGCGATGATCTTCCTGGGCGCCATGCTGCCCCCGGTCGAATTCGACGTCCGCGAGTATCATCTCCAGGTGCCCAAGGAGTTCTATCAAGAGGGCCGGATCGGGTTCCTGCCGCACAACGTCTACGGCAACATGCCGCTGGGGACCGAGATGCTCAGCCTTCTGGCCACGGTCCTGGCCGGCGATTGGTGGCTGGGGGCCCTGGCCGGAAAGACGGTGATCGCGTCCTATGCCGTGCTCACGGCGCTGGGTCTGTTGGCCGCAGGAAGACGACTTGGGAGCACGACGTCCGGCGGGGTGGCCGCGCTGGTGTATGTCTCCCTGCCCTGGGTCATCCAGGTCTCCACCCTCGGATTGGTCGATGCGGCGCTGGGGTGCTACCTGTTCCTGGCGTTCTACGCCGTGTCTCTCTCCCAAAGGGAGAGGGGAGATCCGTCGGGCCGTGTGTTGCTGTTGGCGGGGTATCTGGCGGGCGGGGCGGCGTCGTGCAAGTATCCCGGGCTCCTGTTCGTTGTCGTGCCCCTGGCGGTTTGGGTCTTCTTCACCCGGCGGCCTTGTGTTGACAGATGGCGACCGGCCTGGAAGCCGGCGGGAGCATTTCTCCTGGCGGCGGCGGCAGGCTGTGGCCTCTGGTTCGCGAAGAACTGGGCCCTGACCGGCAATCCTACGTACCCCCTGCTGTACTCGCTCTTTGGCGGCGAGACGTGGACGCCCGAAAAGGACCGCCAATGGAATGTCGTGCATCGTCCCCACGACTTCTCGCTACGGTCGTTCGCGGGGGACGTGGCCCGCGTGGCCTTGACCAGCCCGTGGCTCAGCCCCCTGGTGATGCCGCTGGCGGCACTGGGATTTGCGGGCCGCCGGCGTCGAGGGACGGCCCTCCTGGCCGCCTATTTCGCCTTGGTCATCGCGGCCTGGTGGCTCTTGACCCATCGCATCGACCGCTTCTGGATCCCGGTGCTGCCTCTGGCCGCCATGGCGGCCGGTTTCGGGGCTACCTGGAGCCGGGACCGCGTCTGGCGGTATGCGATGATCGTCTTCCTCGTCGCCGGCACGGCAGCGAACTTCGTCGCCTGCACGGCGGCCACATTCCTCGCCGATAGCGCGGTCTGGTACCAGGAGAACGCGTACTTCGCTCCCCTCGACCAGCTCCGCAAGACTCCCCGACGCGTCGGCGAGTGGCATGCCTACCTGAATCGAGAGGCACGGCACGGCCGGGTCCTGCTGGTGGGCGACGCCCAGCCGTTCGACCTCGAAATGCCCGTCCTCTACAACACCTGCTTCGACGATTCGATCCTCGAACTGCTCGTGAAGGGCCGCTCGCCGCAACAGGTCCGCGCCGCGTTGGCCGAACGTGGAATCACCCACGTCTATGTGGATTGGGACGAGATTGCCCGCTACCGCCGCACCTACGGCTACCCGGAGTCCGTCCAGCCGGACGTCTTCGACCAACTGGTGGCCGACGGCATCCTGGCCCCCCTTCTCGTAACCCCGGAACACGGGGGCGTCTACTGTGTGCGCGTCCCGTGAACGGATGTCGGGGACGGGGAGTTGGGGTTTGGGGCTTCGGGTTTGGGGCTTCGGGTTTGGGACTTCGGAGTTGGGGTTTGGGACTTTGCGGGGCGGACAGCGTTCCCAAGGCACAACCCCGGCGACCGGACGTTGTAGCCGGATGCCATGGAAAGACACTAGTGTAATGATTCACGCTGTTGGGGTCTTATTCCAGAGCGTGCGCACCGTAGTTTGGTCCCGGAGGGACGCTTGACAATGGCCCAGCGATCCATCGCTGGGACGCCAATTCGGGTTCATCCGACTGAAGGGTGCGCGGGCCTTCGGCCCGGGATTTTCAAGGCATAAGTCCGGTGTCCAATGGTACTTGCCTACGGTTTGTCAGCGCGGATATGCTGGA
>Ga0067045_1003083_pt1 | contig 30670 bp, 25 predicted proteins | sample TerdegcTABiofilm_FD_59184 | JGI IMG/M metagenome (GOLD analysis project Ga0067045, IMG submission 59184) | Combined Assembly of (Gp0054472, Gp0054536) Wastewater bioreactor microbial communities from Singapore -Terephthalate degrading...
GATATGTTTCTGGGTCGGGCCGATCAGGTGCATCAACAACGAAATGAAGGGCTATATAAAGCAAAATTGGAACGAAAAACATGGAACCAAAACTATAACCAAGGTAAGATCTATAACCAGAATCCTCCAGNAAATGAATCACNNTTTTGTTCGGTTTAACTTAGGATAAACAAAATCAAATAATGAGAAAAATATTAATTATTACCAACCTACCCAGCCCCTACCGTATTCCATTGTTTAATCATTTATGCGCAGCTTTAAACCGTTTAAACTATCAGTTGAAAATCATCTTCTTAACAAAAGCATATTCACGACGAAAGTGGAAAGTTCATGAAAAGGATTTCAAATTTGATTATGTTTATTTGGATGCATTCAAGTTGATGTTTAAAGAATCTTTTTTTTCGTTATCCTTACCCTTACCCAAGCTTCTGTTTTATGAAAATCCTGAGTTGATAATTTCAGCAGGGTTCTCGCCGGCAACGATTTGGGCTATGTTGTATGCGAAGATGTTTAAAAAAAATATCATCGTTTGGTCGGGCGAAACTATCCGGCAGGAATCAATCCGTAAAGGTTTTTTTGGATTCCGCCGTAAGTTAAGAGCCGCATTACTCAGAAAAATCGATGCCGGGATCGTGTACGGATCAGAGGCCAAGGCGTATTTAATGATGATGGGCATACAAGCATCCGATATTTATGTCTCGTTTAACACTGTCAATACAGATTTTTTTTCTAAAGAATCTGAGAAAATCAGAATGAGGAAGCAGTCAATTAAACAAGAAAATAACTTCCCGGCGATTAATCTTCTATATGTCGGTCATTTGACAAAGCCCAAAGGCATTGATTATTTGTTTAAAGCTTTTAAGCAAATTCAAAGCTCTCGAAACGATATCGGATTGCATATTGTCGGATCTGGCCTATACGAAGAAGCATTAAAAAAACTTGCGTTACAACTGGAACTAAAAAACATTTTTTTCTGGGGTTTTAAGCAGCAAGACGAACTCCCCTATTATTACGGGATTTGTGATGTATTTGTTTTCCCGTCGTTTTATGATATCTGGGGGCTTGTTTGTATTGAAGCTATGGCCGCCGGACTGCCGGTCTTATGTTCCAAATACGCGGGCGTCTCCACGGATCTTATTATTGAGGGGTACAACGGTTATATCATACGGCCCGATGACGTTAATGATATCGCTGAAAAAATAAAAATCATCACCGACCACTCAGCCTATAGGCCCCTGTCTCAAAACGCCCGTGCGACAATATCGCAAAAATTCAGTCTTGATGCTTCCGTGGACGGATTTGTAAACTGCATCAAACACGTGACCGATAAAGTGAAACAACTGTCATGATCATCGGTATCAATGCATTAGGCCCTATTTCGCAAGACACCGGCGGACGTACGTATCTTTCCAACCTGTCCAAATGGATTCAGAAACTGGACAATGAAAACCTGTATATTTTTTTTATAAGCCCCGGTGAAGCAAGTATTCTGGATATTCAACAACCCAATGTCAAAGCGGTTGCCATTCCAAAATCCTCTGGTTCTACATACAACAGGATATTTTCAGAACATTTTGTCTTACCCTGGTACATTGTACGGCATAAAGTGCAAACCATGTACTATCCAGGCAATTTTGCTTCCTATTATTGCCCTGTCCCGTATACGCTGGCTATACGCAGCATGCTAATATACAATCCCGAAGCCAGTGAATGTGTGGATTCACGGAGACAGTTTTACCGGAGACAACTACTGCCCCGTTCAGCCAGAAAATCCAAAGCGATTATTACGCCTTCTATCCATACAAAAAACGAAATAATCAAACATCTGTCTGTTGATGACAATAAAATCCATGTTATACCCCATGGCATTGACTATGAATTATTCAGCCATCCTGATGCCATCTGTGTTCAGCAAAACTTATTGGATAAATATCATGTTCAAAAACCATATTTTCTCTATGTCTCCGCGTTATGGGAGTATAAGAATCAGGACAAACTGATTCTGGCCCTTCAACGATTAATACAAACTGATTCTCTACCTCATCAACTGGTGCTTATCGGGCGGGGCATGTACGGTTTTGAATCTTATGCGGGTAAACTTAACGCTTTAGTCAAACAACTGCATCTTGAAAACCGCGTGATTTTTATTGACTTCTTACCGCATAGCGCTCTGCGTAGCTTCTACCAAAACGCCGATGTATTTTTGTTTCCTTCCCTAATGGAAAGCTTCGGCAATTCTTTATTTGAAGCCATGGCGGCAGGTGTTCCCGTAATCTGCTCGAATACTCATGGTTTTCCGCAAATGCTCGGAAACGCGGCATTACTCACCGATCCCAGAAACCCTGAGTTATTAGCCGACGCGATACGTACTGTATTGAATAGTCCGCAATTAAGAAATAATCTAATTTCCAATGGACAAATTCTTGCAAAATCCTTATCTTGGCGCGCCTGTGTGAGTAAAACGCTTGATTTAATCAGGCAAGCCCTAACCGTATAAAGCCATGAGGTTTCAATGAAACTATCTATTATTATCCCTGCATATAATGAAGAGAAAACCATCGAGCACATTGTCAGTACCGTAAAGAATATACCCATTGAGGTTAACGGAAATATCATCGATAAAGAAATTATCGTAGTAGATGATTGTTCTAAAGACCGAACGCGAGAAATTCTTAAGGCCAAAATCGAACCCATTGTGGATAAAGTCATTTACCATGAAAAAAATCAAGGAAAAGGCGCCGCCATCCATTCCGGGTTGAATTATTTTACCGGCGATGTGGTGGTAGTTCAGGATGCCGACCTTGAATATGACCCGCACGAGTATCCTCGTTTATTAAAGCCCATCATTGATGGGAAAGCGGACGTGGTTTATGGATCGCGGTTTGCCGGTAATGACGCGCACCGGGTACTGTATTTCTGGCACTACAAGGGAAACCAGTTTCTTACAACCCTGTCTAACATGTTTTCAAATCTTAATCTTACCGACATGGAAACGTGTTATAAAATGTTCCGAAAAGACATTATTAAAAGTATCAAGCTGGAGCAAAAACGATTCGGTTTTGAACCGGAAGTTACGGCAAAAATCGCTAAGATTAAAGATATCCGTATTTATGAAGTCGGTATTTCCTACCACGGCCGTACGTATCAGGAAGGAAAGAAAATTAACTGGAAGGATGGTATTTCTGCAATATGGTGCATATTCCGGTATAATTTATTTGGATAATCCTAACGAATCCGGCTTACTGCTCAAAGTATATTTATCCATATTGTCCATTTAACAGCAGACTTCGTTTCTTTACGAAGTCATCAATGGTTTTTGTTTGTTAGACTCGTTTCTGTCACAGCCATCGGACTGTTGTCCGGATTGACATAACCACAATAAAATATTTGATTATTGCTCAAATAAAAGTTAACTTCTTTTTAAGATATTTTTTATTTAGTTTCAAATGCGAACTATTATTAAAAACGGCACTGTCTGTTTCGAAGATAAAACGGAACAAACCCATCTCTTACTTGAGAACGGTATTATCAAGGATTGGGGGTTAATCGACATTCAGGCTGATCAAATCATTGACGCCCGCGGTTGTTTTGTATGTCCGGGTTTTATTGACATGCATGTGCATCTTGATGATCAAATTGGTCCGTATAATCTGGCCGATGATTACGGCAGCGGTTCACAAATAGCTTTACAGAACGGCATCACCACGCTGTTTAATTTTATCACCCAAAAACATGGGGAAACTCTGCTTGAAGCCATCCGTAAAGCAGAAAAAAAAGCCGCCGGAAATACCTATACGGATATCGGCTTTCATTTGACGCCGACCGTCTTTGACGATGCCGCATGGGAAGAAATAAATTTTGTTGTCAATAAGGGTTTTCATAATTTTAAATTTTATACTACATACCGAAATGCGGGTATTTACTCAGACTATACAGACATAGACCGGTTTATGAGGAGACTGAATCGTCCTGACATTCAATATCTCATACACTGTGAAGATGATTCTTTGCTGAATCCTTTTGCTCCATCCGGAACCGAGATTATGCAGGCTTACAGCCATGCGCGTCTAAGACCCCAGTCCGCTGAAATCACAGCCATTGGTAAAATGATTGATATAGCCCGCTTAAACCGTTTTAAAATCCACATTGTGCACACTTCTACACCGGAAGGTGTCGAAATGATATATCATTCTAAAGCTACCGCCGCAGTTACCTGTGAAACCGCACCGCATTATTTATTTTTAAATGATACGTGGCTCCAACGCGACGACGGATACAAATGGATATGTTCGCCACCCTTGCGGCCCGAGAGAGACCGACAGAAACTGGTTCAACAGGCGCTAGAGAATAAAATCGATGTCTTTTCCACCGATCACTGTGCTTTTATCAAAAAGGACAAATCTTACAACTGTACCGATATACGCCAAGTACCTAACGGCATAGCCGGAATAGGCGCTCTTATACCATTGATTTTTTCATTATATAATAATAAATTAAGCGATACCGATATAATACAGATTGTTCAGACTTTGTCAACCAATCCGGCAAAAATAACAGGTTGTTACCCTAAAAAAGGGATTATTAACAAAGGTGCTGACGCCGATATCACGATACTACAATTCAACGGACCTGAAAGGCCCATACAATCCAGTCTCCGTGACGTTTATGAAACCTATGAAGGCCTTACAACCAATCTTCAAATAAATCATGTTTTATTACGCGGAACTGCTGTTGTAAACCATAACCAACTTATAGCGGGTGTTAAGCCACAAGGAAAACTTCTATGCACGAGCAGTTAAAAACCTGGCGTAATGATGGCTTCGCCAAAGTCACCGGACAAGCTAAATTCACAGACGATTTGAAGTTCAGTAACATGCTTCATGCCGTTCCGGTATATTCGGATTACGTACACGCTAAAATCAAATCCATCCGAACTTCCGATGCGGAAACAAGCCCCGGCGTCATTAAAATTATCACGGCCAACGATATTCCCGGCAGCAACCGGCTTGGACAGATTATCAAAGACTATCATATTTTTGCCGATGATAAAATACGTTATCACGGCGATGTTATCGCGGTCGTGGTTGCAGAAACCCGCGATCAGGCGGTGCAGGCCGCAAAAAAGGTTACGGTGGACGCCGACGAACTGCCATCCGTACTGGATCCGGAAGATGCCCTGAAGCCAAACTCTCCGCTCGTGCATGAAACACACGGGTCCAACCTAATCAATGAGCATGTGGTACGGCGAGGTAATATTGAACAGGGTTTCCGGGAGTCGGAATTTTTCATCGAACAAAAATTCGAAACCCAATGGATTGAACATGCCTACATGGAACCGGAGTCTGGTATTGCCATACCCCGCAGTGACGGTGTCATGGTAATATACGGCAGCATGCAGCATCCGTTCAGTACGCGCCGGTTTGTCAGCGGGCTACTGGGCGTGCCGCTGACAGATGTAGAGGTCATCAGTACGCCGATGGGCGGCGGTTTCGGTGGTAAAGACGATACGGCTGCCATTGTTTGCGCGCGTGCCGCGCTGGCCGCCAGGCTTGTCGGCCGACCGGTAAAAATGACTTATACACGGGAATGGTCCATACGCGAGAGTTACAAACGCCATCCCTACCGGGTTTATTACAAAATGGGTTTTACACGCGACGGGATTATCAAAGCCGTGCAGGTTAAAATTTTCGCTGACGGCGGCGCGTATTGCTCCGTAACACCTTGGGTTACCTGGCGGTCCACCGTGCAATGCTGCGGCCCGTATGTTGTGGAACATGTCCACTGCGACACATACGGAGTCTACACCAATAATGTTTTCACCGGGGCCATGCGCGGGTTCGGTTCACCGCAGATGAATTTTGTTATCGAACAAGTCGTGGAAATGGCCGCTGAAAAAATCGGTATGAGCGCAATAGAATTTCGCAAGAAGAACATGGTCCGGCAGGACAGCACAACCATTACCGGTCAGAAGCTTGACAACCATAAAGTGGCGATGGGCGAGGTACTGGATACAATTCTGCAGAAATCCGATTATCATAATAAACTGAAGCGCAGTTCATTTGGCAAGACCGACAGCGATACATGGTACGGTATCGGCTTAGCCATGAGTTACCGGGGCGTCAGTCTTGGCGCGGAAGGAGTGGATTTCTGCGCGGCGATCATCAATGTCCAGGCTGACGGATCGGTACTGGTTGAAACCGGAATCCATGAAAACGGACAAGGCTCTGAAGCCGCGATGTGCCTTATTGCCGCAGACGAACTCGGCATAGACGTTTCCCGCGTCCGTTACCGCCAGCCTAACACTTCCAGTATTCCCGACAGCGGCACAACCGTGGCATCCCGAGGGACCATCATGGGCGGCGGCGCCGTGGCCTTAGCCGCGCGAGAAGTTAAGACTAAAATCGCCGAAGTGGTTGCCGCTAAACTCAATTGCATTCCCTCTGATATTGAGTTTAAAAATAATCTGATCTACGGAAAAAACGAATCCTGCAAAATAACATGGAATGAAGCCATCCGGGAAATGTATTCCAAAAAACACTATCCGTTCGCTCTGGGCGTTTTTCGTTCACCGCAAACGACCTGGGACGAACATACCGGACAGGGGAACGCCTATTTTACTTGGGTTTATGGTTGTCAGGCTGTAGAACTTTCTGTAAACAAAAAGACCGGAAAGGTAACCATTCTAAAGTTATACGCGGCTCACGATGTCGGCAAAGCTATCAACCGTGGCATGCTTCTGGGACAATTCTATGGCGGACTGGCCATGGGAACCGGATACGGCCTGATTGAGGAATTAAAAGTTTCGGACGGGAGAATTCAAAACCTGAACCTGAACACTTACCGTATACCCCGATCGACGGATCTGCCGGAAATGGAAGTGGTGATTGTGGAAAATTACGATCCGGTCTCCCCAACGGGCGCTAAAAGTATCGGCGAACCCACGCTTGAAATCACAGCACCAGCCATCGCTAACGCTGTATATCACGCTACCGGAAAAAGGTGTTTTCGCCTGCCGATAAAGATAGAGCTTAAATCTTAGGAATATCTGCTATGAAGATTATCATCAATCACAGAGAAATGGACATTCCCGAACACCTAAAGGACAAAAAATTCATCGAATTTCTGCGTGAAGACCTTGACCTTACCGGGACTAAAAACGGGTGCGATATTGGCGTCTGCGGCGCCTGTACGGTGCTTGCGGATAATCAACCCGTCAAAGCCTGTTTAAAACAAGTTAAAGATTTTGAAAATAAATCCGTTTTAACCATTGAGGGTTTATCTAATCCCGACGGTTCTCTTCATCCACTCCAGAAAGCATTTCTGGACGCCGGAGCCGTTCAGTGCGGCTTCTGTACGCCGGGTATGATTCTGACCGCTCACGCTTTTTTGCTCAAGAACAATCGCCCGACCCGTGAACAAATCCGGCAATCCATCAAAGGCAATCTGTGCCGCTGTACCGGTTACCAACAAATTATTGATGCCGTGGAAACGGCTGCGCAATTTTATTAGCGACCTTGTATGGCCTTATCCAACGAAACGGATATATTACATCTAAAGCATATACTATGGAATACCGACGCGGATTCCTTTGACCCGGATTGGTACCAGCCTTTCCTTAATGCGCTTATTCTTCAACCGGGAAGGCCTAAAGATCTGCAATGGATGCCAAACCGGTATGCGGATAGCGCCATCATTGAAACATAAATAAAAACGAATTCTTGAAAGAAAAACCGTTAACTTTTGGATGTTACCTGATACGATACCGAAAGAGCAAATTCCTTGTTTGAACAAGCTGTTGACGGACAAGTGCTTTTATTAATAAAAGCCCTGCATTCGGAAACTGAAATTCATAATCAATTTTTACTTTGCCTGCGGTATCGCAATGGCTCTGCAATTAGGACACAGGAAACGTGAATCTGGACTGGCTTACAGAAAAGAAATTTAATTCGGAACGGATTTCCCGATTAATTATCTCCATGAACCGAATGATATCCACTCAGGGAAAACACGCCCAACACGGTCCCATAGACGGTATTCCTGTAACCTTCTTCTTCTATCCCTATAAAAACATGAGACCCTACCGGCTCTATCCAAGCGCAAAAACCAGAAGTCCCGAAGCTATCCTGCGCATGAAAAGCACTGCCGTATCGCAACGGGCAGAGAAAAAAGATTTCTTTGAATTATACGAATTATCAAAACCTTTTAATATATCGGGCTTTCCTCGATTAGTTATCGAGAAATATGGCGCACCAAAAATAAATCCGTATCCTTTGGCAAAATTCCTTCTATACTTCGATAAAGCGGCACAACTTCCGGACCCGTCACGCATAATTAATCATCTTGGGAGACCGTTAAGCAACATATCAAGACGAAAGAAAACAATATAACTGAAGCTTTTTTGCAACATTCCAAACCAAGAGGTAATGTATGAAACCCGATTTACTGCAATCCAACATTGAAAAACTGAAATCCCTTAAGCTTAATATGTTCAAAAAAGATTTTTTGCTTACCTGGGAAAAAACTTTTGATGAAATCGTTGCCACAGGAATTATGGCCGATTCGTTAAAATATCTGCATAAAGAAGGCATCGGAGTAAAAGTATTTGAGACCGGCCTGGCCATTTCCATTTTCCGTGATAAGTCCACCCGAACCCGTTTTTCCTTTGCATCGGCGGCCGACTTGTTAGGCCTGTCCCTAGCCGACCTTGACGAGGAAAAATCGCAGATATCCCACGGTGAGACCGTCCGTGAGACCGCCAACATGATTTCCTTTCTGACTGAAGTGATTGGCATTCGTGACGACATGTTTCTCGGAGAAGGCAATAAGTACATGCGCGAAGTCGGCGAAGCCGTGGATGAGGGTTTCGCCAAAGGCGTTTTGCCTCAGCGTCCGACCTTAGTCAACCTCCAGTGCGATATCGACCATCCCACACAATCCATGTCCGATCTGCTGAAACTCAGGGAGTATTTCGGTTCCTTTGAAAACCTCAAAGGCAAGAAGATTGCCATGACGTGGGCTTATTCGCCGAGCTACGGCAAGCCACTATCCGTGCCGCAGGGTATTATCGGTCTCATGACACGTTTCGGCATGCACGTCAGTTTGGCGCATCCGGAAGGTTATGACCTTATACCCGATGTGGAAAAAGTCGCTGTCGCCAATGCCAAATCATCCGGCGGCAGTTTTACCAAAGTTACCAGTATGGAAGAAGCTTTTAAAGACGCTGACGTGGTTTATCCGAAATCCTGGGCGCCGTATAAAGTTATGGAACGTCGAACGGAACTTCTCATGAAGAGCGATAAAGAAGGTCTCAAAAATCTGGAAAAGGAATGTCTGGCCAACAATGCCAAATTCACATCCTGGGAATGCGACGAAAAAAAGATGAAGCTTACCAAAGACGGCAAAGCGCTCTACATGCATTGCCTGCCGGCAGACATTACGGGCGTTTCCTGCCAACAAGGCGAAGTGGCAAAGAATGTATTTGAGAAATACCGCATCCACACCTATCAGGAAGCCGGTTATAAACCCTTTGTCATTGCGGCCATGATCTTGCTGTCCAAATTTTCGGATCCGGCTCTACTGCTAGGCCATTTGGTCAACCGCAATCAAAAACGCGTAATGTTTTACAACATTTAGTATTATCCTATCATTAACTAACGGAATTTTTTATGTCACGTATCATCAAGCACATTGATAAAGAAGTGGTCAAACGAACCGCCCAGCGTTGCCGGGAAAAGAACATTATCATTCCAACCTTCAAACAACTGACCTATCCGGAAACCATTCCCGATACAATCAAATCCAGATTGAAAGGGGTCGGCCTCTGGGACGTCAATCCGATCAACCTGTTCCGTATCACATGGAAAAATGACATGAAAACCGGTTTATTCGGCGATGTGGACTTTCTGGAGATACCGAAAGAAATCACCGGAATCCGCGCGCGCGTGATTGGTCTGATTGGCAAGTATTTCCCGACGGGCGCGCATAAAGTCGGCGCGGCTTTCGGCTGTCTGGTGCCCCGGCTGGTCAGCGGCGAGTTTGATCCGACTGTACATAAAGCGGTATGGCCTTCTACCGGTAACTATTGCCGCGGGGGCGCATTTGACTGCGCGCTGCTCGGTTGCACCGCCATCGCTATTTTGCCCGAAGAAATGTCACAGGAGCGTTTTACCTGGCTGAAGGAAATCGGAGCCGAGGTCATTGCCACGCCGGGTTGTGAATCCAACGTTAAGGAAATCTATGACAAATGCTGGGAACTGCGCAAGGACCCTCACAATATCATCTTTAACCAGTTTGATGAATTCGGCAACCCAATCTTTCATTACAACGTAACCGGACGCGCGTTTGAGGAAGTTTATAATAAAAAAATCAAAAACCATAAAACACGAGCCGCCGCTTATATATCCGCGACCGGATCGGCCGGGACCATTGCCGCCGGCGATTACCTGAAAAAACTATATCCTAATCTAAAAATCATCGCTACGGAAGCCCTGCAATGTCCTACCCTGCTGATGAATGGCTTCGGCGGACACCGCATCGAAGGCATCGGCGACAAGCATGTACCGTGGATCCACAACGTCCGTAATACCGACGGCGTAGCGGCTATTGATGATGAAGATACCATGCGCTTACTGCGTTTGTTCAACGAACCGGAGGGCCATAATTACCTGAAATCACTCGGCGTCGCTGATGCCGTTGTCAGTCAACTGCCCTTACTCGGAATTTCCAGTATCTGCAACCTGCTGGCCGCCATTAAAACCGCCAAATATTACGATTATGATGCGGACGACATAGTATTCACGGTATTCACCGATTCCGCCGAAATGTATCATTCCCGCGTTGCCGAGTTAAAACAGGAGCGCGGCGCCTATAACAGCATGCAGGCGGCCCGAGACCTTGAAGGGCCATTGCATCATCAGGGCATCGATTACTTCCAGGAATTGACCTACCATGACCGTAAGCGCGTTCATAATCTCAAATACTATACCTGGATAGAACAGCAAGGCCGCACCTACGAGGAAATTCTCGAACAATGGGACCCCGAATACTGGCGCCGTTTGTTTGAGGACGAAATCGCATACTGGGATCAGCTGATTGAAGAATTTAATAAAGAAGTCGGGCTGATTTAAACTGGTAACTGGTAAATAAAAAAAGCCATTCCGGACTATACGGAATGGCTTTTTTTTTATTTGAGTAGATTTTTTAGAAGGAAAATCCAATTTTTAATAAATCTGCGTCAATATACTGTTCTTTCGGGATATCATCTTTAAACTGCTTATCCCGGTCAGTCAGATAGGTACCCATCTTTATGCAGGTCCCCCAGTAAAAACCGCTTTTAGCAAAATACCGGAAACCAAGGCCGAAATGGGCGCCTAATTTTGTCGCGCTGATGTTGGGCCCGTCATTTCCGAAGATCCAGTCACTGTTGACCTCGCCTTTTCGACGTAACAGTTTCATGCCGCCGCAGAAAAAGAAGCCGTTTTGGTGCTTGCCGATAAAGCGCCGGTAATCGAGATCTATACTGGCCGTAAGTTCTTCTTTCCTGCTGGTATAGTTAAAAGGAAGAATAATTTCTCCATGGCGGTCAATAAAGAAAAAAGAAACCGAACCGGTGATACTGGTTCCTTCTGAAGCATAAAATAAGGCACGTGAAGGATTCAACTCAACACCAACGTATTTATTAAGCAGCGGATCGTCATAGCGAACCTCCTCATAAATTTTGTCGGTTTTTTCGATAATTTTGCTTTGATTGCTGATTACGGTATCCAGTTTTGTGTCCACTTTATCCAGCTTCTTTTCAATTTCTTCCTGGGAAAAGACCCTTGTCACTGTGATACAGAGCACAACAACTACGCTAAATAGAAACTTCATAACGATTCTCCTTTTTTAATTGAAGTTACTTAAGTATTAATTCCTCTAAAATCAGTAATGTAAATGCATAAATAGTAATGATAATCTAATCTTAAAAACTTACAGTTACCAATTATAAATTTTAAAATTATTCATTATTTTAGCCCATAGAAAATTGTTTTTCATTTTATCCCAAAGCCAATCTGCTGATAAATATTATCCCTAACCACCTTCCGAAGCTGCAAGTATCCGCTTAATTCCGACACCGTTTTGTCCACGTAGTCTCTGCGTCTATATTATTCCGTTTCCGAATCTATGCTACGGGTATTATTTTTATTGCTCTTGAAGCCGCCGGCCAGCGTCATAACGCACATATATCGGTAAGTCTGATGCGGCCCGCAGGCGACGCCAACTACTTTAAAAGCCGGATTGAAAATATTTTTTCGGTGTCCACGTGAGGGTACGCCATCGTCAATCAGCAGGGAAAGTACTATGCGCCTAGCGATGTTATTGCCGTAATCAATATTTTCACCCGCGGTGGTTTGCCACTGGCCGTAGCGTTCAATCCGGTCAAATGGCGAACTGCCGTCGGAACCGGTATGGCCGGTAGCGGAAGTTTCACCCTGATCTTCGACATGGTCTTTAGCCGCCAGAGACATGCCTCTGGATGGTCTTAAAGTATCTATCGGCGATGCGGATATCAGAAAATCATAGCATTCCTGGACAGCCTCCCTGCCTTCATTCGTACGGATAGCTATCTCACCGGGATATTCCAGCAAATTACCCCTGAAATATTTCAGCATATCCTTTACATATTTCGCGTACCCCTGAGGATCTGAACGGACTCTGTTTAGTTCGCGAACCACTTCCTTTTCCAGATCGCTCAGATAGGACATGGAAACAAATGTTGATTTATTTTGTGTCTGAGCGGTATAGGTATTCGTTTCGATGCCGGCCGTTTTACCGTCACCGGAATTTCCTTTATACCCTCCCGAACTGCCGCTTTCGGATGATGCAAAAAGATCCGTGAGTTTTTTATCCGGCTGCCCCACGAACGCATTGTTATAGGCAATTTTTCCGTCCCAGTTATCATGATCCATCCAGAGAACATTGGTTGAGTTGGAAATCGCATAACGGCTCACGGTTTCTTCATTGAAATCTTCATAGGCTTTAAAACTTTCGCCCAGCGTTTTACCGGTAAACATATTGGCGACAAAATTCTGGAATGCATCGCCGTACCAGTTAGCATAATAACCGGAAAAACCCATTTCCATAAACGGTGTGGCGTACATGTTCACGCGGCGTTTGGCTTCGTTTTCATCAATCTGACCGATATCGAATCCGGAATTGCCAGCGGTGAAACAGCCGTAAAGCATCACAATAGCGCCATCAGCCAGCTTCAGGTCTTTTTTAATATCGGCGGAAGAAGCAAATTTATCCTTGAGCGAAAATCCGCCCACCCACTTCGGCGGAACCGATCCGTCATATACGCCGTGTCCCCGATACATCAGGAAATGCGCGCCCTCACAGGCTTTTTTGATTTCGCTCCAGGAATTGGACGGCGTATAAAACTCATAGACCGTAACGCCCCGGTCTTTGAGCGCTTTGGCTGTCGCTTTAAGATTATTAATTTCAGATATCGTCCAACTGCCGTCATCGCCGTCGATAGGCGCTCCGATGAGTACGGCCTTAAGGCCGTTTATTTTTACGGTCGGCGCGGGAAGAGCGGAACGCAGTATTAGATTTTTGAATTTTTCAGGTACCGCTACCGGTTTGCCGGAAACAACCTGAGCGCCGGATACACCCTGCATCAAGCCCATGCACGTCATAGCGATTAACAATATTCTTAAAAACCGTCGTATGGTTTTCATCCTTCACCTTTCATAAAAAAAGCCCCCGCCAGTATCAGACTGCCGGGGGCATGATGAACATGTATTTGGTTATTTCTGATTCACTGATTTAATACCCCATTCAAAGGCCTGTTCGTTGAGCGGAATCAGCGCGCATTTATCTTTTAACGCCATGCGGATAGCCGTTAGGAAAGTTTCCTTGGGAAAGATTTCCGTCGCGGCCTGCAGAGCGCCCAATGCAACGATATTCTTGACAATCACTTTTCCGAGATCCTTGGCAATTTCAGCAAACGGGACGCCAACCATTTTAACGCCGTCCAGTTTGGGAGGATTGGTGATAATCCCGCTGTCATAAATCACCGTACCGCCTTTAACCACTTCCGGACCGAATTTATTGAGGCTGGGCGTGTTGAAGGCAATGAGGATATTCGGATGCGGGGATGCCGGCGACAATACTTCCTCTTCGGCCACATGCACGTCGGCATACGAAGTGCCGCCCCGGGATTCCGGCCCGTAGCTCGGAATATGCGTGGCATCGAAACCTTCGTTTATACCCGCCTGAGCGATTAGCATTGCGGCGGTCTGTGCGCCGTCGCCTCCGGAGCCTGCCAGTTTCATAGCAATGTCTTTTGGCGCGACATGATTCGGGAATGATTTACAATGCTTGGTGACCGCTTCGGATCGCCCGCCGACTATTTCCACTAATTTTTCTGAAGTATAATTCGGTTTATTCATCTTAAACGGATACGGTGGTTCGATATCTTTTTTTACACCAAGCGGGAATACGGGAACCATATTATCGCGGACCCATTTTTCTGCGTCGGTTGTAGACATTTTCAGGTGTGTCGGGCATTCGGCAAGCACCTCCACAAAAGCAAAACCTTTATTGGCAGCCTGAATTTCAATGGCTTTTCGGATGGCCTTCTTGGCTTTGACGCGCTGTTTATTGTCGAACAGAGCGACGCGTTCCACGTAAATCGGACCGTCGAGCCCGGCCATGACCTCGGCGACTTTCAGGGGTTGTCCGGCCAAAGATTGACGTCCACCAGGCGAAGTAGCCGTTTTCATACCCATCAGCGTCGTGGGCGCCATTTGGCCGCCTGTCATACCATAGATGGCATTGTTGATAAAAATTACGGTAAACGGAATACCCAGCTGGGCGGCAAACATGATTTCGGCGATACCAATGGATGCCAAGTCGCCATCGCCCTGATAACTTATCACCACGGTATCCGGATTGGCAACTTTATGGCCAAGCCCCACAGCCGGCGCGCGTCCATGGGGGGCTTGAGAGTTACCGACGTCCATATAGTAATAGAGGAACACGCTGCAGCCGACCGGTGATATGGCTACCGTGCGATTCTGGATGCCCAGTTCTTCGATGGCTTCGGCAATATATTTGTGCGCCAGACCGTGGCCGCAACCCGGGCAATAATGCGTGGAATGGCCTTTGATGCCCTGTCCGTGCGCGTGACGTTCGAATTTTTCATAAAAGGTTTTCATGATCGCACCTCCTTGAGGGAAAGAACTTTCTGGACAATTTCACTTTGCTGAGGGAGCATGCCGCCGTATCGGTTGACGCGCTCGATCATCGGATAGTCGCGCACGTCGGCCTGACTCAGCGCGAGACGCACTTCGTCTTCCAACTGTTTGTTACTGGCTTCCACCATGACGATGTGCTTCGCTTTTTTAACGATCGGCAACAGGGCTTTAATCGGGAACGGCCATAAGGTAATGGGGCGGAAAAGGCCGACCTTGAGGCCCTGCTGGCGCAGCATTTGTACAGCACCTTTAGCCATACGCGCCGGCGTGTTACAGCCGATCAGTATCACGTCCGCATCGTCGCAAAGGAACATCTCCACGCGCTGCTCGTTATCAATCATTTTCTGATATTTTTCATTCAGGAATATATTATGTCTTTCCAGATCCTGTTCGCTGAGTTCAATCGAGCAGATCAGGTTTCGGCGGTGCATCTCATCGCCATACACCGCCCAGTCGGGAATGCCGGGTTTTATCATCTTATCGGGAAAAACGACTTTACCTGTCATCTGTCCCAGATAGCCGTCCGGGAGCAAAATCACGGGATTGCGGTATTTAAAAGACAGTTCAAAAGCGAGCATGGCTAAATCAAGCATTTCCTGGCAGGTGGACGGCGCCAGCACGATCGCGTGGGTATTGCCGTGGCCGAGTCCGCGGCATACTAATTTGATATCCGCCTGTTCGGGGGCGATGTTGCCAAGACCGGGTCCGCCGCGCATCACGTTAACAAAAACGCCCGGCACCTGCGAACCAATCATGTAGGATATGCCTTCGAGCATAAGGCTGAATCCGGGCGAAGAGGTAAACGTCATGCAGGGAAGGCCCGCGCCGCCGCATCCGTACATCAGGTTGACGGTAGCCACTTCGCTGACGGCCTGCATATAAACCCCATCGAGTTGGGGCAGAAATTTCGCCATCAGTTCAGCGCCTTCGGTGGAAGGCGTAATCGGATAACCAAAGAAATGGCGGCATCCGGCAAGCATGGCGCCGATAGCGGCCGCATAATTTCCCTTGATAACCAGCGGCTCAATTTTGGGAACGGGAACATAAGTATCCGGAATGGTTTTAGGTTCCGGCGCATCGGTCATGCGATCGCCAAACATTTTTTTGGGGTCCATTAATTCATATTTAAACTCATCCGGCATGACCTGCAGACCGTAGGGTTCCGGACAGGCTTCGATGCACAGTTGACAGCCGGTACACAAATCCAGTTTCATCACAATCGGGATAAGACCCGTTGCCGGATTAATCTCTTTTCCAAATTCAATGCAGTGTTTCGGACAGGCTTCAATACAGCGGCCGCAACCCTTGCAGTATTCAGGAAAGACAAACGGTTTTGGTTTTTCTTTTACAGTGGACATTAGAACCTCCTGAAAGGATACATGAAAGGTTTTTAAAATTTTTTTTCGTATAAACCGAAAAGGAAATGTTGATTAATTAATAAAAAATAATTTAATTTTTCAGATTCCTTTCATACGGGATAACCGTCAAATGTGAAAAGGAAATAACGGCTTAATATATTGAGTCTGACCGTAAATGACAATAATTATTTTAAGAAACCGGTTTTTTTAGGAATGCGCTTTCCCTTAAAAATTAAAATTACTCCGGAAGACGCGGTATTCATGATATTGCTGGTCCTCTTTTCCTTTATTTATCCGATTCCGGCATCCGTACTCAGTTATGAAGAGGTCGCGTCGGTGATGATAACAGACCGTAACGGCTATCCGCTCCGGGAGATTTTATCGTCTCAAGAAGGCCGGGGCCGCTGGACGCCGTTGGACCGGATCAGCGAACGCGTGGTACACACGGCTGTCATTGCAGAAGATAAGCGGTTTTACAGCCATCCGGGATTTGATCTGCTGGCTACCTGCCGTGCCTTATGGCAGAATTTCACCTCAGGAGCAACCGTCAGCGGCGGTTCAACCATTACCCAGCAACTGATCCGTAATCTGTACCATTTTCCGCGCCATCCGTTTTTCAAAGCCGCAGAGATATGGTATGCCGTCCGCATGGAGCATACACTGAATAAAGAACGTATCCTGGAACAATACCTGAATCGCATTCCTTTTGGCAATCAAACATTCGGCATTGAAGCGGCGGCTCAGTTGTATTTCGGAAAACCCGCGGCGGAACTGACCTGGGCGGAAGCGGCGTTCCTCATGTCCCTGCCAAAGTCACCGACTGTTTACAATCCGTATAAAAACATGGAGCGCGCCAGGCAGCGGCAGAAATCCATACTTAAAAAAATATATGATGCCGGTATAATAAATAAGAATGAATATCACCGCGCTTTAGACGAACCGGTCATTCTGTTTCCGAAGACCTCCCCTTTTAACGCGCCCCATTTTGTAGATTTGCTGATTAACCATCCTACCTTGTCCGGTCCTGTTGTACGTACAACAATCGATTTGCCGCTTCAGAGTGAAATCCAGACGATCGTCCGCGGCCACATTGCCCAGCTTACTGAGGAACAGGTAACCAACGCCGCCGTGGTTGTCCTGGACAACCGCAGCGGAAATTTGCTGGCTATGGTAGGTTCTTCGGACTATTTTGACACAGCGCACGACGGTCAATTTAACGCCGCATTGTCGCCGCGCCAGCCCGGTTCTGCGCTGAAACCGTTCACCTACGCCGTTGCCTTTGAGGAAGGTTATACACCGGCCACGATAATCCCTGATATTGAAACCGTGATCCCAACCGATAAAGGCACGTATACCCCGATAAACTATGACAATCGGTTCCACGGGCCGGTTCGTGTCCGTACCGCGCTGGCATGTTCCTATAACATACCCGCCGTCAGAGTGTTGCAACAATTGGGAACCGAAAAACTGCTGGCCAAGCTGCATCACTGCGGGATGCGAAGCTTAGACCAGACGGCTGACTATTACGGACATGGTCTGACACTTGGCAACGGCGCCGTTACGCTATGGGAAATGACCCGCGCTTATGCCCTGTTTGCCAATCACGGCCGCCTGCGTGATATCAAAATCATACAGGATGATACAGACGACGCTGTCCCGGTGAAAGTGTTTTCGGAAGAAACCGCTTATCTCATAACCAGTATTTTGTCGGACGCAGCGGCCCGGGCGCCGGCATTCGGCTTTGATTCGCCGCTCAACCTGCCGTTTCCCTGCGCCTCTAAAACCGGAACTTCCTCCGATTTTAGAGACAACTGGACGATCGGATATACACCGGATTATACTGTCGGCGTATGGACGGGAAATTTTGATAACTCGCCGATGAAACGAATTTCGGGCATTACCGGCGCCGGACCGATTTTTCGGGACATTATGCTGTATCTCTACTACCGGCATAAAACGCCATCCGAATTCAAGATGCCGCCAACCATTGTCAAGGTTCGCATCTGCGGGTTATCCGGGGTACTTCCGCATGCAGGCTGTTCTTCCGTACTGGAAGAATTTTTTCCAAAAGATAAAATCCCGCGATCGTATTGCCGGGCTCACCTGCCGGACGGCCGGGTAAATTATCTTGCTTTATCGCCTTTGTACCGGGAATGGGCCATACATACCCAATCCGTAATGACAAGAACCCACAACGCCATTCATGACACCGCGGGCAGTGAACAGCTTTCTGAGATCTGCACCCTAAAAATAATTTATCCCACGCAGGGTTCGGAATTCCGCATTGACCCGAATTTCCGAAGCAGTCATCAATCCATATATTTTGAAGCTTTGGCGCCAACCGGCGTATCGGAAGTCACCTGGTATCTTAATGACCGCCTGTACCAGAAAACCTCATGGCCGTTTCAGTCTTTGTGGAATCTGCAACCGGGTCGGTACACTCTTATAGCGCGCGCCCGCAACGGCCGCAGTGAACTGAAAGATGAAGTTTCATTTGAAGTTAAAAATTGATTGTATGTCATGGACTTTTTTTATATTCTAATTGACAGCATTTTATTTTTAGTTAACGGAGCATCATGGAGACAACAACCGTCGTTTTATTTTTTATAGGGCTGGCCCTGCTGATTTTCGGCGCAGAATTGCTGGTGCGCGGCGCGTCGGCCATGGCGACTCTCGCGGGCGTTTCACCGCTGGTAATCGGACTGACCGTGGTTGCCTTCGGCACCAGCGCGCCGGAACTAGCCATAAACATTCAGTCCATCATGCAGGTACAATCCAATATTGCGGTCGGCAATGTGGTCGGCAGTAATATTTTTAATGTACTTTTCATACTCGGCCTCTCCGCGCTGATTATTCCGCTTTCTGTAAAACAGCAGTTGATAAGACTCGATGTGCCCCTGATGATCGGCGCGTCGGTTGTCGTATTGCTGATGGCTCTGGATCATTATATTGACCGCCTGGAAGGTTTAATCCTTTTCATCGGTATCGTGAGTTACACCATATATCTAATTAAAAAGAGCCGAAGAGAAACTCTTGATCATCATACCCAAAACAAAAAAGAAGGCCATGAACCCTCTAAAAAAACCTTTTGGTTTATAATCCGCGACCTGATATTTATCCTTATCGGTCTGGCATTGCTTGTATTGGGTTCGGGCTGGCTGGTGGACGGCGCCGTGGGTTTTGCAAGATATCTCGGCGTCAGCGATTTAATTATCGGATTGACCATTATCGCCGCAGGAACATCCCTACCGGAAGTTGCGACGTCAATTGTGGCAGCGGTTCGCGGTGAGCGCGACATTGCCGTCGGTAATGTCGTGGGAAGTAATCTTTTCAATCTCCTTGCCGTTTTAGGCTTAACCGGCATTGTAGCTCCACAAGGTATCTATGTTGATCCATCGGCCGTCTCGTTTGATATTCCACTCATGACCGCTGTTGCCTTTGCCTGTCTACCCGTCTTCTTTACCGATTTGGTAATATCCAGGTGGGAAGGCGCTGTTTTTCTTGGATACTACGTCACTTACACCGTTTACCTGTATCTTGCCTCTACGCAGCACGCTCTTCTGAATACGTTCAGTATGATCATGGTGGAATTTATCGTGCCCATCACCGTTATTACCTTAGCGGTTCTGAGTTACCGCTATTGGCGATTGACCAGAAAGAAATTAAATAAGAACAGTGGAGCGCACGCATGAAATGGTCATGGCATCTGGGCGAATACGCCGGGATAAAAGTATATATTCACGCAACCTTTTTATTAATCATCGGATGGGTGCTTCTTATTCACTGGATGGCCGGCCAGAATCTGGTGCATGCTTTCTGGGGCGTGGTGTTTACGGTTGCGTTATTTGCGTGTGTGCTCCTTCACGAATTCGGCCATGCCTTGATGGCCCGCCGTTACGGAATAAAAACTAAAGACATCACACTGCTGCCCATTGGCGGTGTAGCACGCCTGGAGCGTATGCCCGATAATCCCATTCAGGAATTGTGGGTGGCGCTGGCCGGTCCTGCGGTTAATTTTTTCATTGCCGGCCTCCTGCTGATATGGCTCTTGTTCTATGAAACCCTGATTCCTGTGGAACGGTTGAGTGTGACCGAGGGATCGCTGGCCGAGCGGTTAATGATTGCCAATATATTTTTAGTCGTATTTAATATGATCCCCGCTTTTCCCATGGACGGCGGTCGGGTACTGCGGGCGCTTCTTGCAACGAAATTAGAATACACGCGGGCCACACAGATTGCCGCGCACATTGGTCAGGGCATCGCGCTCATCTTTGGTTTTATTGGCCTTCTTTATAACCCGTTCCTTGTCTTCATCGCTTTTTTTGTCTGGATTGGCGCGTCCCAGGAATCAAATATGGTTCAGATGAAGCACGCCCTGGGCGGCATTCCCGTGAGCCGCGCCATGATTACCGATTTCAGGACTATCAACGCCACCGATACGCTGAGCAGGGCTGTTGACCTAATCATCTCCGGCTCCCAGCACGACTTTCCGGTAATGGACAACGGCGACGTGGTGGGCATCCTAACCCGCGGCGCTCTGATGAAAGCCCTTGCCAATTTTGGCCCGGAAACCCTCGTCAGAGACGTCATGGTTACCGATTTCCAGTTTGTCAATTCCCATGATATGCTCGAAACCGCTTTCACAAAACTCCAATCCTGCGGATGTTATACGCTTCCGGTTGAGAGGAATAATGAACTGGTCGGTTTACTCACTACGGATAATGTCGGCGAATTTCTGATGATACAGGCCGCGCTGCACCCTAAGAAGTAAAAAAAAAGAGCCGTCTGTCGGCTCTTTTACTGAATTATTTAATTTGCTGTTTCTGGATCATTCAACCCTTTTTATTATCCCGCTTTTAATCTCATACTTTCCGGGACCAATTCTGAACGAGGTACGATTTCTTTTCTCAGGAACACCGGCCGTGGACTGGCCACCGGATACCATACAATCGAACACAGCATCCACTTCAGTTTTGAGATCCAGTGTCTGATCGTATTTGATAATCGTCCTTCCTTTCTGGGTCTGCAGAGACAGATCGGATGCATTTTCCCCGTCATATCGCTGCTTTTTTACAACCGCATCGTCACGTATTTTTTTCCATTCATCCGCGCTGATCTTTTTCATTTTTTTCAGGTCGTCTGTATTGTAATTCACGTCCTGAGCCATCAGGCGGTTTGTTAAACCGGCAAGAAAACACATCATGATTAATAGTCGCATAGTATAAACCTTCATTTTTTTTATCTAATACAAAATAATGAGACCTGAAATGAAAGTCAAATTAAAAATGGAACCGATTATTAATACAAAAATCGTTTATTTCAATTTATTAAATGGGCTAAAAAATTAAATACGCATGGATGCCAAGAACAAGTAATGATTGATTATAAAAATAATAATGTTATATTATTTTTTAATTGTTCTTAAAAAAATCAGATGTACAATATGTCACCACCAAACTTATCGGAATTATTAAGCGTCGCGCAGACGGCGGCTTATGAAGGCGGCCAAAGTACGTTGGGTTTTTACGGAAGGGAACAACTCGCAATCGAAACCAAGCCTGACGCTTCACCGGTAACCGAAGCCGATAAACAGGCCGAAAAGATTATCCTTTCTATTATCCGCGCACGTCGTCCCGAAGATCCGATTATCGCTGAGGAATCCGGCGAAACTTCCGGTTCCGGAAAATATCGGTGGATCATTGACCCGATTGACGGCACAAAATCTTTCATTGCCGGTATCCCGTTTTACGGCACCACCATCGGCGTTGAAGATACCGAAAGCGGCGATATCGTTGTCGGCATTCTCTATTTTCCCGCTTTGAACGATATGCTATGGGCGGTAAAAGATCATGGCACCTTCCGGAACGGCCGCCGTGTCCGGGTCGCGCCAATTCACACATTCTCGGAGACGGTCCTATTGGCTACGGATATCCGTCATATTCATGAGGCGGGATTGTCCGGAGCGTTTCATGAACTGATTAGCAAAGTTAAATTCTTCCGCACGTGGGGCGACTGCTACGGCCATTTCCTCGTCGCGACCGGCCGTGCCGGGTTAATGATCGATGCGAAAATGAAAATCTGGGACAGCGCTCCTTTGAAACCGATTATCGAAGAAGCCGGCGGTGTTTTTTGCGATCGTGCCGGTAAAGCGGACATACGGGCGGAATCTGTTTTTTCAGGAACCCCGGATGTAATGCAACAATTTCTGGAAATTATAAAACGTCATACTATTTAAGTCGGGAGACCTCTATGCCCTTTGAAATGCAGGAAATTCTTGAAACGGTACGCATGACCGAGGTGGAGCATTTTGATATCCGCACGACCACGATGGGCATCAGCCTGCGAAACTGCGTCCGGAGCGACGCCGCGGCCACGATCCAGGCCATCTACGATAAAATATGCCGGACCGCCGAAAAGCATGTCGCTACTGCCAAAGAAGTGGAACTTAAATACGGCATCGCCATCGCGAACAAGCGCATTTCCATAACGCCTGTGGCTATACCCTGCGACAATTTTACGCGCGATGAATTTGTCCGTCTGGCAAAAAAACTCGACGAGGCCGCGGCCCGCGTGGGGGTGGACTTTCTGGCCGGTTTTTCGGCGCTGGTCCAGAAAGGATTCACGCGAGGCGACAAGGCGCTGATTGAAGCCATTCCTGAAGCCATTGCCTCCACAAAACGGGTCTGCTCGTCCATCAACGTCGGCTCGACCAAGGCCGGCATTAACATGGACGCCGTGATCGCTGTCGGCAAAGTAATCAAGGAACTGGCCCAGCGTACGGCCTCGGAGGGCGCGATTGGCTGCGCGAAATTTGTCGTCTTCTGCAACGCCGTGGAGGACAATCCTTTCGTGGCCGGCGCGTTTCACGGGGTCAGCGAGCCGGAGGTAGTCATCAACGTCGGCATCAGCGGCCCGGGCGTGGTACTGGACGCCGTCAAAGCGGCGCCCAAAGCCGATCTCGGGGAACTGGCCGAAATCATTAAGCGGACGACGTTTAAAATCACCCGCGCGGGCGAACTCATGGGCCGCGAAGTGGCGCGCATGCAGAACGTAGAGTTCGGGATTGTAGACCTTTCGCTGGCACCCACGCCCGCTCCCGGCGACAGCATCGCAGATATTCTCACCGCCATGGGCCTCGAGGACGTCGGCGCATTTGGAACCACGGCTGCACTCGCCATGCTCAACGACGCCGTTAAAAAAGGCGGTCTGATGGCTTCTTCCTATGTCGGCGGACTTTCCGGCGCGTTTATACCGGTCAGCGAAGATCAGGGCATGATTGCCGCCGTGGAAAAAAATAATTTATCCCTCGAAAAACTGGAAGCCATGACCTGCGTTTGTTCCGTCGGACTCGATATGGTGGCCGTACCCGGCGATACGCCGTGGGAAACTATCAGCGCCATCATTGCCGATGAGGCCGCCATTGGCATGATTAACAACAAAACCACCGCCGTCCGTATTATACCTGTTCCCGGAAAAAACGTGGGCGAAGCCGTAGATTATGGCGGCCTGCTGGGCAAAGCGCCGATTATGCCCGTGCGAAAATTATCCGCCTCGGCTTTTATTCAGCGCGGTGGCCGAATTCCGGCTCCCACCGTCAGCCTGACAAATTAAAAAGAGTTTGATTTTATTTATAATAATTAATAAATTTTATAGCTTATAATATATCAGCCTAATCTAACGACATGCGACAAGGTCGCGCAAGGATATCCGGAATGGCAAAAAAAATTTTAATTGTGGATGATAATAAAACGGTACGGACCCTGCTCGGTTTAAATCTGCGCAAAGAAAATTATGAAGTCATCGAAGCCGAAAACGGCCAAGAGGGCTTAAACCGCGTGAACGAAGACAAACCGGACCTGGTAATCTCCGATATTCTGATGCCTCAGATGGACGGGTTTGAGTTCTGCAAACAGGTACGCACGACCTCCAAAGTACCCATGGTGCCGTTTATGTTCCTGACTTCAATCGACCAGGTAGCCACCGAACTCCGCGGATTCCGCACCGGCGCGGACGATTATCTTATCAAATCGAACATCAAGAAAGAAGACCTGCTGGCCAAAGTCGAGGCCATGCTCAATAAATCCAACGAATTCAAGCAGGCGGAAAAAGAAATTCAAGAGGGTCTCTACGGTAAATTCACCGACCTGAGTCTGGTGGACATCCTGCAACTTCTGATGATGAACAAGAAATCCGGCATCCTTACCATCACCCGGGAAGGCGATAAAGCCGAACTGTATTTTACAGACGGCCGCATGATCCACGCGGAATATAAACAATATGTCGGCGAGGAAGCGGTGTACAACCTTGGGGAGTGGAAAGACGGCATATTCCGCTTTGAATCCGTGGATGTCAACGCCGTGCCCACGATTCATACGGCAACCATGAACGTCATCATGGAATATTGCCGCGTGACCGATGAAAAGAAAAGTTTTGCCTAAACCGCTGCGCTTAAAGCCGAGCCGCTCATGACCGAAATTAAGAAAATATCCCGCAAGATTCTGATCGTGGACCATGACGATACCACCCGCGGCATGCTCAAGGCGAGTTTGGAGAAAGAAGATTATATTGTCTGCGATACCCACAGCGGCACGCAGGCTTTTAATCTGGTCAATCATGAAAAGCCCGATCTGGTTATCAGTGATATTTTTATACCGGATATGAACGGTTTTGAACTCTGCCAGCGCGTCCGTGACACCTCGGTTATTCCAACGGTGCCGTTTATTTTCTTCACGGCCATTGACGACATGCTCACTGAAATCCGCGCGTTCCGTGCCGGCGCCAATGATTTTCTGGTCAAGCGCCACACCAAGCGTCAGGACCTGTTACTGCGCATTGAAAGCCTGCTGAGCCGCGTGGATGCTTTTGAAAAAGAAAAAGCCACTCTCCGCGATGGTTTTCTGGGCAAATTGGGCGACGTGACGGTGATTGATATCCTGCAATTGCTTACCAACGGTAAAAAGAGCGGCACTCTGCTCATTTCCGACGGTACGCTGGAGGGCAACGTATTTTTCAAGAAGGGCCAGATTTTCAACGCCGAACTCGGACAGGTGAGCGGCGAGGATGCAATTTATGATATGATCTACTGGGAAGACGGCTTTTTCAAATTTGCACAGGGAGACATCCCTTTGCAGGTCGCCATCGCCACGCCTACCAATAAAATTCTGAACAAATGCTATCGTCTGCTCGGCAAAGATTAAATTCCATGCAACCAAACCTTCAAGCGCCTCGCCTATGACCAAAGACCGCATCCTGGTTGTTGATGATGAACTGGACGCCGTGGACGCTTTGATGAAAGCGCTGGACCACGAGGGATTTGAGGCTCACTATGCGCGGGACGGCGTGGAAGCCCTTGAAATGGTTCAGAAATCACGTTTTCAGCTGGTACTCCTGGATGTAATGATGCCGCGTCTTAACGGATACAGCGTCCTCCAAAGCATGCTTAAAAATGAGGCAACGGCCAACATCCCCGTTATATTCGTCACCGCGTATTTTAATACGGACGAAGTCGTCAAAGGCCTTGAGGCCGGTGCCGTGGATGCCATCAGCAAACCGTTCCGGATTGCCGAGGTAATCATTCGCAGCAAACTCCGCATCGCCGAATCCAAATTGAAAAAACGGTTCTCCCCTATCGCTTATTTCTTTGCGGAAGCGCAGGAGAAGGAACAAAGCCGACGAACGGGCGTTTTCGAATTTTATGACAAGAGCCGCTCGAAAATCGGAGACGTATATATCGAAGATGGCAAAGTCGTGTACGCTACCAGCAAAGACGCCATTAAGGAAGACGCCTTTCTCCAGCTGGCTTCCAACAGGGAACTGACCTACCTGTTCCAGGATGATGTGCATCCGCCGAAACGCACCCTTGGCGCCCCTATTACCAGCCTGATCCTCGAAGCGAGTAAAATTATTGATGAACTTGACGCCAAGGAATTGCGCAACGCCGATGAAAAACGTGTTTTGATTATCGACCGCAACCGAATTCCGCGGATCCTTGCCAGCCGGAGCCTTAAGGCCAACGGGTTTGCAACCAAAGTCATGAGCTCGGAAGAAATCACTCCGGAAATCTACCATCACTTCGATCCGGACCTGCTGATCATTGATCACAACGAAGGGCAGGAAATTCTTGACAAAATGATGTTCGGCCAGCAGAACGCCCGTTCCATACCGGTCGTATCGTATACCGATCAGGAACAGATTGATGATACCGTTCTGCCGCGCATCGGCACCTACCGCATCGACGCGATTTTATCTAAAACCAACATTGATTACGCACTCCCGCATCTGGCTCATCAACTTATTAAAAAAACAGAAACCCAATAAATCGTCCACTTTTCCATGATGTCTAAAAAAGCCGTTTCGTATTGGTGGAGCGTTCTTATTCCGGTCTCCGGAAACTCCGAAATCATTTCAACCATCCTGTTTGAACACGGCGCCGAAGGAATACACGAAACCGATGCCTGCCTGACCGCTTTCTTTAAGGCTTGGACCTTTACCCGCGCGGACGAGGCAATCCGGACGGTGCAAAGCTGGCTGCCGGGAAGGGACGGCATCCGCATAGAAAAAATTGCAGCGCAGAACTGGAACGAAAATTGGAAAAAGAATTTTCGCCTTACCCGTATTTCACGGCGAATCGTAATTCGCCCCTCATGGATCCGTTACCGGCGCAAAGCCGGCGAGGTGGTAATTGTCATTGACCCGAAAATGGGTTTCGGCACAGGCACGCATGAAACCACGCAATTAATGCTTCGTCTTATGGAACCACGCATGCAACATGCCGCCCGCGTATTAGACATTGGAACCGGTTCGGGCATTCTGGCCATCGCGGCAGTTAAACTGGGCGCCCAAAAGGTTTTTGGATTTGACGTGGAACAAGAAGCTGTTGAAAATGCCTCCGAAAACATTGACATCAATCGCTGTCGTGATTCCGTAAAACTGCACTGCGGCGATATCAATCATCTTCCTAAAAACTGGCCCAAAACCTACGACATGATTCTGGCGAACATCCAGCGAAGCGTTATCGCCGATATCCTACCCGAAATGATTAAGCGAACTAAACCCGGCGGCCTGATAATCCTTTCCGGCATACTGAAAGAGGAACTCCACATGATGTTCCAGCTTTTTAAAAATCATTATCTGATACCCGTAAAGACTTTGGCCAAAAACGAATGGCTGGGGTTTGTTGTCCGTGTATGATGCCGGAGAACCTTTTTGAGTAAAATCGATTTTCCAAAAAGATGGTCGTCTGTGGATATCGGAACCAACACCGTCCTTTATTTATGCGCTGATGTGGCGGCTCCCGACGACATCCGTACCGTGGCCGAAGCCCAGCGTATCATACGGCTTGGAAAAAATGTGGACGCCCAGAAGAACCTACAGCCTGCCGGCCTCGAAAAGTGCGTCGCTGTTTTGAAAGAATACATCGGACTGGATGCACGGCACCGTTCCGAACGTCTGATCGCCGCCGGCACCAGCGCTCTGAGAGACGCTCAAAACCGCGACTGGTTCTTATCGGAAGTGTATCAACAGACCGGCGTCAAAATTGAAATATTATCGGGTCCCGAAGAAGCGCTCTGGACGTATCAAGGCGGCCGCCTGGCACTCCGCCAAACAACGGATTCATTGCGCACGGCGCTCGTCATTGACATCGGCGGCGGCAGCACCGAATTGATTCTGGGCGGAACCGAAGCGATCCATCATATGACCAGCATCGACATCGGCGCCGTGCGTCTTACCGAACGCTTTATCCGGCACGATCCTTTATGGCCCGAAGAAGAAGCCAATATGAGGCACTTCATTCAAGAATGCCTGGCCACCCATGCAACCGGTTTCCGTAAAACTCCGACCGAAGTGGCTATTGGCGTAGCAGGCACGGTGACCACTTTGGCCGCGATGCACCAAGAACTGACGACTTACGCACCCGAAAAAATCAACGGCTATATTCTTTCGCGTACGGCACTTCTGGACATCCTTCAAACCCTTCGCCATAGTGTTCAGGAAGAAAGGAAAAATCTGCCCGGGCTTGAACCGGCGCGGGCCGACGTCATCCTCGCCGGCACCGTTATACTGGATGAAATTATGGAACATTTTAAAATAGCTGAAATATTAGTCAGTAATTACGGCCTGCGTTACGGACTGATGATACGGGAATATCTTAAAATGGCCCGAAGGGTCTGAACGGTTTCAGAGTCCCGCTTCTTTACGAATTCTTTCCACATCGAGATTATTGATAAAAACCGGTAAATTCTGCCAGATGGCATGAAACCCGAAGCCACCGTCTTTCATCTCCCGCAGAGCCTGTTCCTTACTCCAGTTCTGTATTATGATACGGTACACCGCACACATAGTACCCGTGCGATCGGAACCGTGATAGCAATGCACGAATACCGGCGTTTTTGCCGTATCGGCCATGATACGTATAAACTGTACGACCTGCTCCGTTTCCGGTTCCCATGTTTTCATAGGTATCGGTTCATAGTTTAGATTTGTTTTGGACAACTGTAACGGTTCCTCATCCGAGTGGAACATTTCCAGATTGACAACCGTACGCACGCCCATTTTCTTGAGTTCAATAAATCCATCCGATTCCGGTTTAGCGCCACGGTATAATTGATCAGACACTTTATAGAGATTTGACAAACCCGGTCTGCTCAGCGACACAGCCCATTCCGAAGGCCGGTCTTCGATTTTGCTTTTGCAACCTGCGATGAAAAGGATAATGATAATACCTGCAATAAAATGTATCCGCATGAAACCGTACTGGTCGCTTTTCATAAACATCATTGGGTGTCAGTAAAATATATTTATTTTACCAGAACCATTTTCCGCGTCTGTATCTGGCCGTCCACCTCAAGGCGAATCAGGTAAATACCGCTGGGTACGTCAGCGTCTTGAGCATTCCTGCCGTTCCATGTATAGATATGTTCGCCGGCAGACTGCGTCTCTTCGACAATTACACAAATGCGGTTGCCGAGAAGATCATATATTTTTAAACTGACCTGCGCCTCTTTGGTGAGACGGTAACTGATGCTGGTAGTCTGGTTAAACGGGTTCGGATAATTCTGGTTCAGTTGAAAGGTCAGCGGCAGGAGGCGTTTATCTTTTTTCGGCCTTTGCATTTCCGGCAATCCGCTTTCACGAACGGCTTCAAAAACCGTATCCAGTCCGGCAAAGAAACGTACCCGGTCCATATTGGCTTTCAGGTAATTGGGCCCGGATGATGAGCGCAACCAGGCGCCGATACTGCAATTATTGCCGGTGTTGACCTGTATTACCTGCCGGAATGTAAAACGCTGTAACGGACTTCCATCCATAAAAAAAATCACACTGTCTCCGTGACCGTCACAGTAGAAGCCTGCATGGACCCACTGTCCGGCCGGCAGCAGCGAATCACAGCGGAACGTTTCTTTCTGACCATCCCGAAGTTCCAGCCGCATCCGGTTCTCTTCAAGATAAAATCGGTAGCCGCTTACAAAACCATTATCGGCGCTGATGATGTCCCCGTTTACGCTTTCGGAATGCAGATACAACCACAACGAAACCGAAAAGGAAAATTTACCGGTCAGGCTGATATCTGCCTGAGAAGGCATGACTACATACTGGTTGATGCCGTCCAGCTCCAGATAGGGCCCCCCGCTCGGACTTTGCGGTCCGGCCAGGCTCGTCGCAAAATAGCCCGTATAGACTGGCCTTCTCTCTACATAAAGCGGAAACGATGCATCCCCCGGATTGCGCTTCAGTATAACATAATTATCTCCCTCGTCGAAATTTAATTCAAATTTCAACTGTCCATGGGCAGGAAGAGTGGAACAAAGAGAGAAGAACAGGATAATTGTTTTAATAAACCGTAACAAAGCGCATTCACACCTCGTTGTTGATGGCTGCCTGTTACTGCTATGATAAACAAACCATTTTACAAAAACAAATTAATATTAAAAATTTCTTAAAGCCTGTCAATGGGCACTTCAAAATGCGCCATAGGGGCAGTTGAAAATGCGCCACCTTTCTCAATTTAAATATTATCCGTTTCAGAGTCAAAGGTTTTCATATCCTGAGCCCAATTTTTTCTTTTCAGTCGAT
>Ga0067045_1028585_pt1 | contig 30653 bp, 22 predicted proteins | sample TerdegcTABiofilm_FD_59184 | JGI IMG/M metagenome (GOLD analysis project Ga0067045, IMG submission 59184) | Combined Assembly of (Gp0054472, Gp0054536) Wastewater bioreactor microbial communities from Singapore -Terephthalate degrading...
TAATATTCCTCTTGGTGCGTTACGTTCTCGTGTATCGGAATTGCCAAAGGATAAAGAGATAATAACGTTCTGCGCTATCAGCCTTCGTGGATATGAAGCACAAACGATACTTGATGGCTATGGATTTGATAATGTCAAATTCATGGACGGTGGGCTCGCTATGTGGACGTATTGATAATTAAAAAGGCGTGACATTATGATAGAATTAGAGACGTTTTGAAAAAATACTTCTATACAGATTAGTTATAATAATATCAACAATCACCACGAGGGTTAACATGATCAACATTGGTATAGATATTGGTGCAATAAGTGTCAAGGTCGCCGCTATCGGAGACATAGACGACAAGGAGTTATTAAGCAAGATCGCTTCTGAAAGCGATGATTTCTTTCACATTGACGATGATGGTTCATCATTACTAAATGGTAAGTTTATATTAGTATCAGAATATAAACGCATAAAGGGTATGCCAATCCATACTACCTATGAGATTCTTGATGAGTTATATAGACATATTCCTGAGGATAGAATAGGTGCTGTTTGCGTTACAGGCGGAGGAGGAAAACTACTCAGCGAAATATTAGGCATTCCTTATGTTAATGACTTTAAATCTGCTGCACAAGGTGTGGGGACACTACATCCAGACGTTCAGACTGTCTTTGAGATGGGTGGAGATAATTCCAAATATATCCATATTGAAAGAGATAAAGAAACAGGCGCTTTTGGAATACTTGATTATGAAAAAAATGGTGAATGTGCTGCGGGGACTGGGTCGTTTATGGATCAACAGGCTAACAGACTGAAATTCGAGGTCGAGTTAGTCGGTGATATAGTAATGAAAGCAGGAAATGCTGCAAATATCGCTGGCCGCTGTTCAGTCTTTGCAAAATCTGATATGATCCACGCACAACAGAAAGGTATCCAACCTCCCGAGATTCTAAAAGGTCTGTGTGATGCTGTCGTCAGAAACTTCAAAGGCACAATTGTAAAAAGCAGGGAACTTCATCCAAAAGTGGCATTTATCGGTGGAGTTGCTGCAAATAAGGGCATAGTTCAAGCAATGCAATCATTGTTTGGATTAAACGATGACGAATTTTTTGTGCCTGAATATTACGCATGGATGAGTGCAATCGGAGCAGGTCTTTTGGCCGATAAAGAAAAAACGCCAATAACCATTACAAAAGACGATATAAAAAGACTCGGAGAATATGCAGATACAGCAGCAAGAAACTTTCCAACCATGCAACCTCTAAATACAGAAAGAGTCATTGCACTCAGGGACAAAATAAAGCCATATTCATTTGAGGGCAAGACACTACCTGTTGACGCTTATCTAGGCATTGATGTCGGGTCAGTCAGCACAAACCTCGTCGTTATTGATGAACATGGCGATATGATAATGGAGATATATGTCCCAACGGAATCCAGACCGATTGAGGTTGTCAGCAGGAACTTAAAAGTTATTGAGGATGAACTTGGCGATAAAGTGAAAATAAGGGGTGTTGGCACAACTGGTTCAGGAAGGGAATTAATCGGCGTTCTTGTCGGTGCAGATACGATAAATGACGAAATAACAGCCCATAAAACAGGCGCAACCCATGTCGCTGACAAATTAACAGGTAATCGCCCAGATACAATTTTTGAGATAGGGGGCCAAGATTCTAAATATATCAGCATACAAAATGATGTTGTTGTTGACTTCACAATGAATGAGGCTTGCGCCGCTGGAACTGGTTCATTTCTCGAAGAACAAGCAGAAAAATTGGGTATTCAAATAAAGGGTGAATTTGCGAAACTTGCTCTCAGTTCAAAAAAGCCGATCAGACTTGGTGAGAGATGCACTGTCTTTATGGAAAAAGACCTTAATCCATATCTACAAAGAGGTGCAAAAGTTGAAGACCTTGTTGCGGGGCTTGCATACTCAATAGCAACAAACTATCTCAATAGAGTCGTCAGAGGCAGGCATATCGGAAATTGCATATTCTTTCAAGGTGGGACTGCTTATAATGATTCTGTTGCTTCTGCCTTTGCCACAATTTTGGAAAAAGAGATCATTGTCCCTCCTCATAATGGCGTTATTGGTGCAATTGGCGCCGCATTATTAGCACAAGAGAAGATGGAAGCAGGCATCGTTGATGAGCAGGACTTTACAGAGAGAATGTCAACATTTAGGGGATATGACCTTGATAAAGTGGATTACAAGATCAGATCATTTGTCTGTCAAGGTTGCTCAAACCATTGCGATATACAGGAAGTCAGGATCGAAGATGAACGGACATATTGGGGCGATAAGTGTTCTGATCGCTATCGCAAACAGGCAAAAACGGATAAAAAACCTATCATACCTGACTTAATAGAATTTAGGGAAGAACTCCTATTTGGTAAATATGACGATAAGGAACGAAAACTTACTGCAAAGGGTCCGACGGTAGGTATCCCAAGAGCAATGTATACCTATGATAGATTACCATTCTGGGGCGAGTTCTTATCTCAGCTTGATTTTAATGTTGTTCTTTCAGATACAAGCAACAAAAAGGTTATAAATTACGGCATTGATTCAGTTGTTGCAGAACCATGTTTTCCATTAAAAGTTGCGCATGGTCATGTTCGTGATCTCATAGACAAAAAGGTTGATTATATTTTCATACCGAATGTCATAAATATGGAAACCGAATTTATGGATGTAAACTCCCATCTATGCCCCTGGGGCCAAACAATGACATTTGTCATCGGTCATTCGCCCATGATGGAAGGGCTAGAAAAGAAGCTATTACAGCCAACTGTTCATTTCAGAGATGGCAGAGATGCTGTCGTAAAAGAGCTTGAGAAATTCGGGAAGCCATTTGGTTTCAGTAAATCAAAAATTCAAAACGCTGTTGATGCCGGATATGAAGCTCAAAGAGATTTTCAGAGAAAATTGGTCGATGCAGGACGAGAAGCCCTTAAAACGCTTGATGATAACGATGAACTTGGTATTGTTATTGTTGGTAGGGCATATAATATGTATGACACCGGAACAAACCTCGCTATACCAAGCAAATTAAGGGAATATTATGGTGTTAATGTTATTCCAATGGACTTTTTGCCTATTGAGGGGATTGAAATAGCTGATGTTAATTCTAATATGTATTGGAACTATGGCAAAAAAATACTTCAAGCCTCAAAGATAGTCGGTAATCATTCCAATTTACATATAATTTATATAACTAATTTCAAATGTGGCCCCGATTCATATATAAAACAATTCATTCGCAAAGCCTCAAACGGAAAACCGTTTTTATCGCTTCAATTTGATGGACATAGCAACGATGCAGGATTTATAACCCGTTGCGAGGCATATCTTGATAGTAAAGGATTTTTAAGATGGTGGAAACGGCAACAAGTAGCAGTGTAAAGAAAAAAGAACTTAAAGGTAGAAGGCTCTATGTTCCACCTATGGCTTATGAGGGCGCAAAGTTTGTTGCTGCCGCCATGAGATCAGTAGGTATAGATGCAGTGATCTCGCCTTTATCCGATGAAAAGACGCTTGAACTAGGTGGAAAATATACTTCTGGTGATGAATGCTATCCAGAAAAAGTTACGCTTGGCGATTTCTTGAAGGTTACAGAAGAACCTGATTTCGATCCAAATAAAGTTGCATTTTTTATGCCATCTGCAGGTGGTCCTTGCAGATTTGGACAATATGCGGGATATGCACAAATGGTCATGGATGAACTTGGCTATGGTGATGTAATGATACTCTCACCAACAAGCACAAATAGCTATGACGAAGTTGGCGAAAATGCAACTGAATTAATGAGAACCGCATGGCGCGGAGTCGTTGTCGGTGATATAATGAGAAAATTACTTTTAAAAACTCGCCCTTATGAGATAAATAAAGGCGATACCGAAGTAGAATATGAGAAGGGCATCGATGATCTATGTGCGGTTCTTGAGAGACAAGGAATTTCGGATAGAAAAAGAATGTCTGAACTTGTTAAGGCATTGGAGATTATAAGAGATCGATTTAGAAAGATTCCTGCTAAATATGACCCTGAATTTCCATTGATCGGCGTTGTCGGTGAGATATTCTGTCGGCTTAATAATTTTAGCAATGAGAATATTCTCAAAGTTATAGAAAGTTTTGGTGCAGAAACATGGCTCTCGGGCATTGCAGAATGGATCTGGTATACAAACCACGATCAGCTTGAAAGACTACGCAAACTTGGTAAGGGATTCTCTGCGCAAATGATGGTCGCAAAGATAAAAAATAGCGTTCAGCGAAATGATGAACATACACTAATGGAAGTATTCCATGATGATTTCAAAGGCTATGAGGAGGCAGAGGATATTAAGACGATACTAAATAATAGCCTTCCATATCTGCCATACTACGGTTGCTTGGGCGAGATGGTCCTAAGTATTGGTGGGGCAATATATATGTATGATAAAGGCGCTGATGGTATCGCTGATATAAGCCCGTTTACGTGTATGAATGGCATCGCATCAGAAGCAGTCGCCCATCATGTTTCAAGAGATCATGAAAACTTACCCATAAGAACCTTCTATTTTGATGGAACACAATCTGATCTCGAAAGAGATGTCGGCATATTTATAGAACTTGCGCGCAATTACAAGCGCAAAAAAACAAAGAAAAGGGTTTATCCATCGTATTTCGGTGTTAGCTAATCTTATTTTGGGTTGGGCTTATGTCCAACCTATTTTAATTTTAAAGTTGTTTCATATTGGAAAAAATAGCGGGATTCGATTTCATAATCAATTATAAATATTTTGGCGTATTTGCCATTGTTTTCTTGTATTCGACAGGATTTGCATCTATAATTCCCGGTAGATCAGTTATAATACTACTTGGTGTCTTATGTAGTAACGGAAATCTTGTTCTATGCAATACAATTTTAACTGCAATTTTTACTTCCATCATTGGCGCGAATGTTGGCTATTTTGTTGGTAAATATACCCTCGGCAATATAATTGCAAGAAAAGATAGATTGCTATTCATCTCAAAAAAGCATATAGATCAGGCTTTATTTATTGGCAAGAAACATGGTGCAAAGCTTATCATTCCTGCGATGTTTATAGGTGGATTCTGGCTATTAACTTCGGTGATTCCCGGCATGGTCCATATGAAATATACAAAATTTGCCTTATTTAATAATATAGGTCTTGTCTTATGGGTGAATGTGCTAACAATGCTTGGTTATTTTGGTGGGTATGCTTGGTCTAATAATGTAATTGGAAAAAGCTATATTATAATTATTGCGTTATTGCTTATTATCATGCTATTACTTGTGCGAAGAAGGCTTATTCGTGTATAAAAAAATCCATTATATTGCATTAATTAGTATAATGATTATATTATCATTGGCGATAAATATCAGGACGGAGGATAATGTAATGATGAAAAAAATATATGTGTCTGTTGGCTTAAAAGATGCTGATATTATAGGGTCGGATAATTGCTCATTGCAGTCAGCAGTTGATTATGTCTCTAATTTAGGTGGAGGCACCGTCTTAATAAAAGCAGGGACCTATCTAATGAATGATTCGCTTCATCTGAAAAGCAATGTAAATATAATTGGTGAAGGCAAAGACACAATACTAAGAAAGTCTGATGGCATAAAATCGCTTTTAGCAACAGATGGCGATTACGGACAAGAAGAAATAACTCCGTCTGATCCTTCTGCTTTTAAGGTTGGAATGGGCGTTACAATAGCAGATGATAATTCTGGCGGTTTTCATACTACTGTTGCAACAATAATCGCACAAGATGGTGATAATTTTGCTATAAATAAGCCTTTAAATGCTGATTGTATGGTTTTTCGCAATGCAATCGCAAAAAATACCTTTCCAGTTGTAAGCGGATATTATATAGAAAATGCAAAGATAGAGAATATCACTATTGATGGAAACAGAGAAAATAATGAGCATTTAAACGGTTGCAGAGGTGCAGGTATATTCCTCTTTAGAGCCAAAAATACATATATTAAGGATTGTATAGTTCATGATTACAATGGCGATGGAATTAGCTTTCAGCAAAGCAACGATACGATTGTTGAAAATTGTATTTCCTATAATAATTCAAGCCTTGGATTCCATCCCGGAAGTGGCTCGCAAAGACCGATAATGAGAAATAATCTATCACATGACAATGGTAGTGACGGGCTTTTCTTATGTTGGCGTGTTAAACATGGTTTATTTGAGGGAAATGAATTAAGAAACAACGGACAATTTGGCATATCGATCGGTCATAAAGACACAGATAATATTCTAAGGAATAATACAATAATTGGTAATAGAAGTCATGGTGTATTCTTCCGTAATGAGCCAGAATATACAGGCGGACATAGAAACTTACTGGAAAATAATAAAATCATAGGAAATGGGTTAGATGGTGAGGGAAGCGGGATATATATACGTGGAGAAACTCATGATATAACCATCATCAATAATGAAATCAACGACAATATGAAATATGGTATTTATATAGAATCAAAAGCTAATCGGATTAAGATCATAGATAATAAAATAGAAGGTAATAAAGAGGGTAAAATTAAAAACGATGCGGTTAATGCAGAAATAGAAATATCTGACTAATGATATATATCAGTTTTACTGACATTTAAGGAATGGATTTGAGATAATATCAATTCGAAAAAGCATGTAGCCCAACGTTTGATTTAAACACAGGGCTACATCGCTTTATATTTAACTTTTTAAGCTAATATTATCTTCCAGCCTTGATTTCACCCCATAAGGTTGAGATATGACCTTCTGGTCTGACTGCGGATGTAATACCAGCCATTAGCTCATTTACTTCTGCTTCTGTAATTGCACGATTAAATGCAAAAACTTCATCAACTGAAATAAGTTGTCTTCTTGTATTACAGCAACCTCTGCTGTCTCTACCAATGACTAGATCATTTGTTGTTACAGCTATGGGACCTGCGAAATCTCTCTCATTAATGAGTTTGCCATCGACATAAGCTCTTAACTTTCCATTGCCATAAGTTCCAACTACATGATGCCATTCACCAAACGGAATAGGTGAACTGATGGCTGTTTGCCATGCGTCAAATGGCCAATTCAACGGCTCAACTTCAACACCTTTTCCACTCCAATTGCTGGTGTGAATCATGTAAGAATCAGCCTTGGTGATGAATGAACAGCTACCATCTGGCAATGTTTCTACATTTACCCAACCACCATAAGACATTGCATCGGTAAAATCTATAGAAGCATTTGCGGTAACGACAACTTTATTGTCAGCGGAATCATCAAGCATTTTAAGAGCCTTGCCATTTTTGCCTGCTATCCATTCGACATTACCCATAATTGCGCCGTCATTTCCAGTGCCAGAGGAATCCTTTGCAACATTTCCACTACCTTCGTTAAAAGATAGATACATAACCATGCCTGCCTTATCCAAAGCATAGGTTGAACTTACACAGGCAACAAACAGAATCGCTAATAAGAAAATTGTTGATTTCATTAACTTACTCCTTTTTTGTTAATCTTGATCTGATTTAATGTATCCCCATAGGGCTGTAATATGATCTCTCATATCAACAGCCTTTCCACCACCGAACATGACTTCTTTAACCTCGTTATCAGCCAATGCTCGGTTAAATATAATAACCTCGTCAAAGGTCAATTTTGACCTTCTAGTATTACAGCAAGCACGACTATCACGCCCAATGACAACATCGTTATTTGTAACAGCTATTTTGTTGGCATAACCTCTTTGTCCCATGAGTTTGCCATCGATGAACATTTTTATAACCTTGCCGTCAAATGTCCCAATAACGTGTTTCCATTGGTTTAGCTGTATTGGTGTGCTAGCAGGCGATTGCCATAAGTCAAAAGGCCATAAAAGCAATTCTTGTTCGATACCTTTGCCACTCCAATTACTTGAATGGATCATATAGGTATCAGCTTTGGTAATCAAAGAACAACTACCGTCAGGGACTGTTTCAATCATTACCCACATACCGATAGTTATCTGATCTGTAATATCAAGCGAAGGACTGTCTTTAACGACAATCATATCTCCGCCTGATGTATCCGAAGCTTTTACAGCCTTGCCAATTTTACCATCAACCCATTCTACGTTTCCTTGAAGCTCCCCATCATTTTTATTGCCAGATGAGTCCTTAGCAACTTTTCCATTTCCCTCATCAAGCTTTAAATAAAGCACTAACCCTTTTGTATCAAAGGCATAAAGCCAATTTGATATGACAATAAGCAGAATAATTGAGAAAAATAAATATTTCAAAATAACAAAATCCTCCTTTCAATTAGTATTACAGCTAACATTCTATATATTACTAATAGGAACTAAATTTGTCAAACAATAAATATCTGATTCATCCTCAGTTTTTATTAAGCACAGATAAAATAAGGACTTGGGATAAAAATATGTGAGAAAGTATTGAAAATAAACAAAAAAGTTAATCATGATAGAATAATACAGACAATTGAAGACGAATTATGTTTGGATTCGAAGGAGTTGATGCTATATAACATAGAACAAAGCAGGTTTCAGTTGATTTTTTATTGTCATTATGCGTATTATATATGAGAAATCGGACTATAGATGATCAAGTTATTACAACACATCTAATAAAAAGGACTTTATATCGATACGAGTAATCAAAGCGAAACCGCTAGATTCTCGGGTTAATATCAGAATTGACCCTCTCTTTGCATTAGATAATGTATGTCTCTATGAAATATAAAAAAACTGAGGGTGAATCAGAGGCAAGAATTTATATTGACATTCAATATATATTGGCTTATACTATATCATTGTATTTTCAGTGAAAGTTATTTAGAGATTTTATTTGTCATTAATGACAAAGATTTAGTTTAGAACCAAATTTTCTTATAAAAGATAATAAATTTGGGGTTGGTGCTTAAGAGATATAATTTTATTTAGTCTCTGACATTTCAATTATAGGGATAGGAGGCCTCCTATGATAAAGTTTAACCAAAAAAGATTTTCGTGGTTACTAGTTTTTATGCTTTGTTTAGGTTTAACAATGCTTTATTGGGCTTGTGGAGGGGATGATGAAGGAACAGCTCCAGATGAAACAAATGGCGGTGTTCAGACATCTGAAGACTGGATAGTTACTACACAAACATCAGAAATTAAGACAAATCTTTTTGAAGTTCATGCGGACCCTGCTTCTGGTAAGGTATGGGCTGTTGGTGATTTGGGAGTAATACTTCGTTCCGAAGATAAAGGTGCTACTTGGAAGAAACTTGATAGTGGTATTGGTGAAACACCATTCCAAACAGTATATTTCGTTGATGGAAATGAAGGTTGGGTTGCTGGTGATGGTGGAACAATTTTACATACAAAAAATGCTGGTGATACCTGGGAAAAACAGAATACAGGCATAACCGAGAAACTCCGAAGTCTCTATTTTTCAAATAATAGCGAAGGATGGGCTGTCGGAGATAGTGGAGTTATAATTAACACAAAGAATGGTGGTCTTACATGGGATCCTCAATCAAGCAAAACTAACCAACCATTAGAAACAGTTCATTTCTCCAAACCCGGTGCCGGGCAAGTCCTAATAACAAATGGATGGGCTGCTGGTGGTGGTGGAGTTATTGTCCATACTGCCGATAATGGCAGAAACTGGACAGTTCAACCATCAAAAACAACTGATCCATTATACGGAATATTTTTCGATAGCGAAAGCAAGGGCTGGGCTGTCGGAAAATTGGGAACAGTATTAAATACAACCAATGGTGGAGTTACATGGAACCGTTCTGCTGCTGCCGCTGCACAAAGCAAACCACTTTATGATGTCGTATTTTTAGATTCTGCTACTGGATGGACTGTCGGTTCTTCCGGTAAAATACTCCATTCCTCAGATGGTAGAAACTGGGTAGCTGTGGAAAGTGGAACAACCAAAGTTTTATGGGCTGTCGCTTTTGCTAGTAAAACAGAGGGTTGGGCTGTCGGCGACGAAGGAACTATACTTTATATAAAAAAGAAATAAGCCAATAAATATCATTAATGATATATATGAAAAAGACACGAAAGATTTTTTTTGATTACTTTCGTGTCTTTTTTATTGACTAAGAAATTATATTTTTGTGTTAATTCAGTAAGCCCATTCACTGCGTTCAGAATAATGCCTTGCCACCATTTTGAGAATGAAAAATTTTTTTCATTTACTATTTGACTTTAATAGCCATAAGTGTAAGATCATCACTTTGCGTGGCACCACCAATAAAATCTAATATTCTATCATAGATTGTCTTTATTATCTCTTCTGAATTTTTTGAGTGATTTTTTTGAAATATACTCATAAGACGTCTAATACCAAACATCTCTTTTTCTGAGTTCATAGCTTCTGTTACGCCATCAGTATAAAGTAGTATAGTATCACCCGGACACAATTCTATTTGCTCTTCGCTGTAATTTGTCTCTCTTATAATTCCTGCTGGTATACCTCCATGTTCAAGAAATACACCTGCACCATCACGAATTATGATTGGTGGATTATGACCTGCATTTGTATAAGTGAGTGTCATTTTTTCAGCATCAAGAACACCATAAAATATCGTTACAAACTCCGTAGTCCTCGTATATTCACATAAATAGCTGTTAACTTCAGAGATAATCTTTGAAGATTTTTGTATATCATCCTTCGCTGCGGCACGAATTGTAGCATGTGTTGTTGCCATCAAGATCGCACTCGGTAATCCTTTGCCAGACACATCAGCTATAACAAAACCAACTTTCTTATTATCTAATTCAATAAAGTCATATAGATCACCACTGAGTTGACTACATGGAACAAATTTTATCTTTAGATCGAATTTTTCTATATTGGGACTTGCCTTTGGAAGAAGTTCTGACTGTATCTCACCAGCCATGATCAATTCTCTTTCTATGCGTTGTTTTTCGATGCTTTGTTCGTATAGTTTTGCATTTTCTATGGCAATTGCTACTTGATTAGCAATCGATTGAACCAGCATTAATTCGTCTTGTGTAAATTCATGAGGTTCACCTGTGTAAAGATGAATTGTGCCAATAGCTTTGTCTCTGCTTTTTAATCCTGTGCAGAGCATAGTATGAAGACCCTCTTTTTTTGCAGCTTCATTATAGCCAAATCTCTGATCATTTGTGACATCTGATATTATGCTTGTTTTTCCCTCTAATGCCATCTTACAGATGGGATGCTCTTCAATAATAACAGGTCCCTTGCTTAGATAATTGGGGCTGAGATTATACATTGATTTCAAAACAAGCTCAACACCGTTATTATCAAGAAGCCTTATAGTGCTTGCTTTAACACCTAAGACCTTTACAATACCTTCGGATATTTTGTCTAGCATCTCCTGCAAGCCCATTGTAGAATTCAAAATATGGCTTATCTCTAATAGGGCGGTTAGTTCCTTAACGTTTTTATTAAGATGATAGCCCTGATAGCAAATCATAAGAAGCGTGTTAGCTATGGCATAAAGAAAGTTAACGGTATTTCTAATAGTTTCATCTGACCATATTTCGACACTTTTTGAAGCTTCCATTAATCTGTCGAAATCAATATTGAATCTATCTGACAATTCCCTAATTTTTTCGGGTCTGATCGGCTCAGTTGGTCTATCACCAACAACGATTGTCCCTAATAAATGCCCATCAATCTGAATCGGGGCAGCAAATTGTGTCAAACCAGCGTAGCAAGTGTATTTCTGAGGCTTGCCTGCCTTTGCTGCCAGAACTGCCGCCTTGATATTTGACTCCCGACATTCTGGGTTAATATGCTCTTTACCTGATATTAGATTGCAAAATTCATTACTAAGACTAGCCTTAGTTACAGGAATTCCATCTGCATCCCTTATCAGAACAGATACACCCGCAGTCATAGCAGCCCAATCCTGTATCTGCTGTAAAGTTGCGACATCTATTAATTCAGTTATTTTTGGGAATGAATACCCTTTCTCAAATAGATCGCTGTCTAGCATTAATTTATCAAAACGCTCCCTCGATAGCCAAAAATGCTTTTGTGGACTTACCTTCTCCAAGTCCCGTGCTACGAAGCTCATTTGCCTCATCCCAGTATATATATCTATAATTCATGTAATCCAAAGGTCTATGTTGTGAAACAATAAGCGAAATTCGGAGAGAACTCCCAGTATCATAGCTTGCACCGATCGCCCAAACAGACCACCATAAATTCTGTTCTAATCTTCTTTTATTATTAATGTCTGTTGCAATTACTGTGTAATCATATCTACCGCTACCGATATATGCAAATATATTTCCTTCACGATAGCTAAATGGATCATGATCCAATATTAAACTCATATCCAGTCTTAGCCTGCCAAAAGTATACCTATCATTTGAGACATCATCTTGTATATATCCACGTTTATCGAAATATTCTCCGGGGTATTTGTCTGTCGTTTTTCCGTTTAAATGACTTAAATGACTACTAATAGCGACATGAATTGTTTCTGTTACGTCATAATCAAACCTCATAATACCAAGCATCTGATAATATTTCTGTCTTTCATCAAAATCGTAGTAGATATTTAAATCATAGGGATTATCAAGCTGATAACGACTCTCCTGATGAATATAGCGATAGGTAAAAACTTTATCAATCGAATCCCACAAAAAAGCCTTCTGTATTTTATACTTTCTTATTACAAGGCTTTCTTTATCTATTAAATAAAGATTGCCATTTTGATCGATAGCCTTAAATTCAAGATCTTTTAATTCAGGGTCAGTTTTATCAATATTATAAATGACCTTCTCGATAAATCTGCCATCAGCATTAAATTTCTGAATTCTACGCATAACATTGAGAAATTCTCTGTTTTTGGGAATAATCGGATCACCTTGTCCAGTAATAAGTATTGTAGAACTTACGATATTTCTATTTTTCAGTTGCGTTTTCAGGATTTTTTCATATTTTGCCGAATCAGCGACTAATATCGTCCCATCATTTGCAATAATGACAGACATATTACCTATAAAAGCCCCATCTTTATCACCCTTTTTCCCAAAAGATAAAAGGTATTTCCCATCCGAGCTAAATTTTATTATCCTGTTATTTCCGCTATCCGCAACGTATATATTACCTTCTGAATCAGCAATTATATCAGTAGGGTTATCAAGCTGACCAGAACCATCGCCAATTTCAGCAAAGATAATTACTAATTCTCCCGAAGAATTTAATTTATTTATTTTATCTTTATCCAAGACATATATATTTTCATCTTTATCAACACACAAATATAATTCTCTTTCATTATCTTTTGGAACAATAAGCAAAGAGAAATTGCCATCAGTATCTATTGCAGGAACTGCCCTTTCTTTTTCGATAGGCTTTTTTGCTAAATTTTCAAGTGTATATGAATCAATAAATTTGCCTTTCTCTGAAAATTTATGAACACATACACCATAATTAAAGATTTTAGGCGATTCAGTATTTTCTATGTGGACGGACTTCCAATCAACTACATATATATTTTGCTCGCTGTCAACTGCAATATCTTTTGGATCTATAAATAAGAATTCCTCATTTGGCTTAATTTGAAAAATTGGCTTCCCCTCTTGATCAAGTTTTTGGATGCACAAATTATCCTGATCTAATATATAAATGTTGCCACTTTTATCAAAGGTAATGCGAATCTTTTCAGAGAAATTGCCTAGCGCTTCGCCCTTGCCACCAAATTCAGAAACAAACACCATTGTTTTGTAGGCATTTGCTGTATTTGATATTGCTATCCAGACTATTAGTATAAAAAATAATTTTTTCATTCCTATTAATTATTTCCAAGCGTCATTATTTTATCAAGAACACCATTAACAAACTTTCCAGAATTTATCGATCCGAACCTATTCGCCAATTCTACCGCTTCATCAATAGTTACTTTTGATGGGATGTCATCCATATAAAGAATCTCATAGGTTGCTAGCCTTATAATATTACGATCAATAATTGGCATTCTCTCTATGTTCCAATTTTCAGAATATGATGATATTATTTTATCAATCTCATTTAAATGGCTAATTGTTCCTTTTGTTAATTGATTGGCAAACTCAATCACTTCTGGGCTACGTTTTCTTTCTTTCCAGTATTGCTCTAAGACGAGATTGATATTATCATTAGTTATGTCAACCTGATATAATATTTGTAATGCACTTTCCCTAGCTTTCGTTCGTTTTCGCAATAGAGATTCCTCTTTATTTTCCAAACTGTCTAATACGTTTGGGACGTCTGAAAATTATATAGGCAAGCCATCCGAAAGGGATAACTGCAATGATAAATATCCACCTATTCTTTTTATTCCATTCCTTTGGCTCTTTATTACCACAATCAATAAGCACCCAAGTATTTAATGCAATAATAATCATTATAAAAATTAGAGACGATATTAAGATTGTAAAAAGAATATTAAGATTAATATTCTCTAGAAAAGATAATATATTATCCATTATTAACCTTATTTAGAATTGCTTAAAGAGATTTGCCATTTCTATTGCTGTTACTGCGGCATCTGATCCCTTATTTCCAGCTTTTGTTCCAGCGCGCTCAATTGCTTGCTCGATGCTTTCCGTAGTTATAACGCCAAAGATAGTTGGAACACCCGTTTTCATACCAACTTGAGCGATACCTTTTGATGCTTCCGCCGCTATATAATCAAAATGCGGAGTCGCACCACGTATAAGAGCGCCAAGACATATAACTGCATCATATTTTCCGCTCGATGCCATCTTATCAGCGGTTATAGGGATTTCAAATGATCCTGGAACCCATGCAACCTCAACATCATTTAAGTTTACGCCGTGACGCTCTAGGGCATCCAGCGCCCCGCCAAGTAGTTTAGATGTAATAAACTCATTGAATCGACTGATGACAATGCCTATTTTTAATCCTGTTCCTATCAGCGTTCCTTGATAAATTTTAGTCATTTTTTACAAACTCCTTTTCATCTTGCCAATTAAATACGTGTCCTAACTTTTGCTTCTTTGTTTGCAAATATTGTATATTAACCTCGTTTGGAGGAATTTCAATAGGAACCCGTTCGACAATTTCCAGCCCGTATCCTGCCAAAGCAGACATTTTACGAGGATTATTCGTCATTATGCGTATCTTGTGCAATCCCAAATCTGCAAGAATCTGCGCACCAATACCATATTCCCTTAGATCAGGCTTAAAACCGAGTTGTTCGTTAGCTTCAACAGTATCTAATCCATTATCCTGAAGCCCATATGCCTTCACTTTATTAGTTAGACCTATGCCTCTGCCCTCTTGATTCAGATATACAATTACGCCCTTGCCCTCCTCTTGAATCATCTGCATTGCTTTGTCAAGTTGTTCCCCGCAATCGCATCTAAGAGAGTGAAAGGTATCACCTGTAAGGCATTTTGAATGAACCCTGACTAATGTTGGCTCATCTCCATTGAGTTCGCCTTTAGTAAGGGCAACATGCTCGTCATTATCGATTTCAGTTTTGTATGCGTGAATCATGAATTCACCAAATTTTGTGGGTAATAGTGCAGACCATTCCCGCCTAACGAGTTTTTCTGTTTTTCTGCGATAAAGTATTAAATCCGCAACAGTGGCGATCTTTAATCCATGTTCTTTTGCAAACTCCATGAGATCGGGGACTCTAGCCATTGTGCCATCGTCGTTCATTATCTCGCATATCACACCTGCGGGATAAAGCCCAGCCAATTTTGCAAGATCAACCGCTGCCTCTGTATGTCCTGCCCTAACAAGAACTCCGCCTTCTCTTGCTCTTAAAGGAAATACATGACCGGGACGCATAAAATCCTCAGGTTTGGTATTCGGATCAACAAATAGCGATATTGTTCGTGCGCGATCAAAGGCAGAAATACCTGTGGATGTCTTATCCCTTGCATCAATGGATATGGCATAAGCAGTGGCAAGATGCGCTGTGCTACCTGTCGTCATCGGACAAAGCCTTAGCTCATCTAGCCTTTGTCCTGTTGCGGGCAAACATATCAAGCCCCTGCCAAATTTTGCCATAAAATTGATGGCCTCAGGAGTAACTTTCTCCGCTGACATAACAAGATCGCCTTCATTTTCTCGATCTTCATCATCAACAATTATTACCATCTTGCCTTTTTTAATATCTTCAATAGCCTCTTCAATTGTATTAAATTTCATTTTCACTCATCCAATCAGTAACTTATTTTGTTATTACATAAAACCATGTTTTGCCAAAAATTCCTCATCTATCGCTGATTTTTGCTCATTTTTAGGGGCAAGCATTAGCCTTTCTAAATATCTAGCTAACATATCTGCCTCTATATTAACCTTATCACCAAGTCGTTTTAATCCCATTGTAGTTATTTCTTTTGTGTATGGTATCAGAGAAACCTGAAAACTATCATTTGTTACATCTGTAACAGTCAAACTAACCCCATCAATACAAACAGAGCCTTTAATCGCTATATACCGCATTAATTCAGTCGATACCTTTATCCGCATAAGTGTTGCGATGCCCTCTGGGATAAGCTCAATGACTGTGCCAACTTCGTCAACATGCCCGGCAACAATATGTCCACCCAAACGATCACTTAAACGCAATGACCTTTCAAGATTGACCCTATCGCCTGTTTTGAGATCATCAAGGTTGGTTCGCCGCATGGTTTCAGCCATCACGTCAGCAACAAATCCACCAGCAAGCCGTCTAGTAACAGTAAGGCATGTTCCGTTGACGGATATGCTGTCGCCATCCTTGCAATCGTCCATAATTTTATTTGCGCTGATTGTCAGCTTGCACGAATTAGCTGAACGCTCAATATTTGATATAATGCCTATTTCTTCTATAATCCCTGTAAACATATTTATTTTTTCACTATGCTTTCTGCCCAATTAACAACTTTCACAGCGATAATAATTGCTTTTTCGTAATCTTCTTGCCTAATTGGAGGTGCTATTCCGGGGTAACGGGTAAGAACCGCAAATTTTGTAAGGGTTGCTGATTGCTTTACATATTCAGGAAAATCGTGGATTTTTCCATGCAATATTGAAAGCAATTCTGCTATATCATGGGTAAAAGGAAAGTCTATCTCGTATTTGATAAAGACTGCTTTAATTGCTTTTTCAACTGCTTGTTGAGCATTATAACAAAGGTCTTCGAGATAAACATCATTTGGATCTTTTTTTGCCATGTTGAGGTTACTATATGCCCTATTTATCCATTCCTTTGGGTCTTCTGGAGCATAACGCTCAAACATGATAAACTTCCTTCCCTTCTCTTATAGCAGGCGCAATAATCAGATAATTAATATTTTTATATTTCTCTACTTGCTCTGGTGTTGCAATGATGACATCTACTCCGATGCCAACATCAAATAGATTCATGTAGATTTCACCCAATAAATTGTAATAGTCAAATTTGCCATCTTTGATAACTAGCAGATCAACATCACTATCATTTTTCATTTCACCCCTTGCAGATGAACCAAACATTATGATTTTTTCTGGATGAGCAACATCCACAATTCTACCGATAATTTCATGAAGAATTTCATCTTTGATAGTTTTCATGTTCAATTCCTTCTTACTGCTTTATATTATCCCAAGTATTAGCAATTTTTCCAGATGATTCAACAGCAGTCATACTACCATTAAGGAACTTTGAAAAGAAGATAATGCTTTCCTCTAATCTCTGAGCTACCATATTTGTATGATCGCCATCATCTTCAACATAAACACATGGGATTCCATATTTATTAAGCATATCTACAAAAAGCAAATGGTGATGATAAAATAAAAATCAATGTAAAAACAACCATTATAAATGCTGATTTGTAAAATCTATTTGTAACCATGAAACTCCCGCTCCAATTGTAAAGCATGATTCTTACCAGTTTTCCACCTTTAAGCCATGAATACTATTCAAGTTCAAAAGATCACTATCTGCTGAAACCAGAATTAGATCGTGTTGTATTGCAGTTGACACCTTTTCCATATCATCACAGAAATTATCTTCTATTTCATTGTCAGCTATACCTAAACCATGCCTAATATATTCCTGAAAGCTATTCTCCGTAACACGAATTGACCTATTTATTTTTATTGCTCTTAATTGCCCAGATTTGATTAGCCTACGGACAGTTATCTTATTGACTGACAGAATATCCGCAATTTCCTTTGTTGTCATAAATTTCATAGCAAATCACCTCTTTATTATAACAATGGAATACCAGTAACCAAAATATCCTCACCAATTTGCTCTACTGATATATCTTTCAGCTTTATCGCTTCCGAAGGATCATCAACACCATCACCGCCAATTGGGCTAGGGGCATCCTTTCCGCCGAAAATCTTAGGTGCAATAAAAAACATAGCTCTATCGACAATACCAGCTTTCAAAGCAGAGGCATTAACCTCAGATCCGCCTTCGATCATCACGCTTGTTATCTCCATCTCACCAAGTTTTCTCATCAATTCATAAATATCAACATGCCCATCTCTTTCAGGAATTATAATAACTTCTGCTTTTTGCCTGATCTGCTTAATTTTGTCCTCTGGTGCTGATGGTGTTACTGCTATGATGGTTTTTGCATCACTTCCCAGATTAAGCACTTTTGCATTTAATGGTATTTTCGCATGGCTGTCCAATATTATTTTTATAGCATCACGCCCATCAGGGATACGGGTCGTAAGAGACGGGTCGTCTTTTATCACTGTGCTGATACCAACCATTACAGCGTCAACTTCGTTCCTTATCTGATGAACTCTAACCCTCGATTCCTCTGATGTTATCCATTTGGATTTGCCCGAATGTGTCGCTATCTTGCCGTCAAGGGTCATTGCGGTTTTCATTATAACAAATGGTAATTTGGTAGTAATGTATTTAATAAAAAATTCGTTGAGCTTACGCGCTTCATTTTCAAGTATTCCGCTTGTTACCTGTATTCCATGAGATTCTAATATTGCTTTACCGCCCCCGTTTACTCTTGGGTTGGGATCGGTCATCGCCATAACAACCCTTGATAATCCTGCATCAATGATCGCTTGGGTGCATGGAGGAGTTCTGCCGTAATGAGAGCATGGCTCAAGACTGACATAAATAGTCGCATCCTTCGCTTTTTCGCCTGCGTCTCTTATTGCATGGATCTCTGCATGAGGAGTGCCTGCCTTTTGATGATATCCCCTGCCAACAATTTCGCCATCATTAACGATTACAGCACCAACCATCGGATTAGGGCTTGTTCGTCCTCTTGCTTTTTTTGCAAGCTCAATGGCAAGTCGCATGTATCTTTCATCATTTCCCATAATAAAAAAGCCCGAAAATTCTTCGGGCATTATAAAGATGTCCTCTTTCATCCGGACTTTTACTGTCGGCTTCGGAATTTCACCGAATCTGCGTTAAACGCTTGCGGACTATACCGCCGATAGGGAATTTCACCCAACCCCGAAGACCTACTAATAAATTTGTATAAGAATAATTCCTAATAGCTAAATTATATCAGCCACTAATAACATTGTCAAGAATATGAATTTTGACCCATATGTATATTTATTGACAAATACAAAAATTACTTTGCATCAATCATTTTGCCTTGACATTATAGATCATTTATTGTATGAATAGTATGTAAAATACAATTTCTTAATTAATATAAGTATTTATCATTATCTACAATTAAAATAGATTTATGAAGGTTTGTATTTGAGTTATAGTCTTGATAATTTCTTTGTGCTTAATTAGGAGGATAACGAAATGGGAAAGATATTGGTTGTATATCATACTTTATCAGGAAATACTGAAAAAATGGCTAATGCTGTTGCAGAAGGTGCAAAGAGTATTTCTGGAACGGAAGTCACAGTAAAAAAGGCTTTGGATACTACTCTTGAGGATTTTATAGAGTGTGATGGCATCGCTCTCGGTTCTGCTGATTATTTTAGCTATATCGCAGGAGGTTTAAAAGATTTCTTTGATAGGACATTTTATCCTTCTCGTGGCAAAGTTGATGGGAAACCCTATGTTGCGTTTACGACAGGCGGAGGCGGTGGGGATACAGTCATGGCAGTCCTTGAACGCATCGCTGGAAATGCCTTTAAGCTGAAAAAATTAACGGATGGCGTTTCTGCTGGCGGAAGAATATCCGATAGCGACCTTAATGCTTGCAAGGAAATTGGCAAGAAACTAGCAGAAGCTGTTAAGTAATTATTTGTGGGTTTATTGTGGCAAACCTGAAATGACAATACATAAGCTATATATAGAAAATAATCAAATAGGAGTAGTAATGATAAGAAACATAGCAAAAATAAAAAGCAATAAATTTGGGTCAACAAATGGTGGATGGGCTTATGACGCATATCCCGAATTGGAAACACTTGACGCTGGCAGAAGTATCACAATCGCTGATATTAAAGGTCCTGCTGTCATAACAAATATACACTCAACACAGCATTTTATCCATGATGATAAACTGTCTGGTGATGAACGAAAGGCGTTATGCTCTCGTGGTGTTATGCTGGAAATTTATTATAATGATGTTGAAATTCCTGCGGTTCGTGTTCCAATAGGCGATTTCTTTGCTGATGGCTGTTGCGGAAGAGCAATCCATTTTAGCACGCCATTTGTTGAAAAAGCCCCTGAGTCATATAATTGCTTTATACCGATGCCTTTTGAGAGATCTGCACGTGTTGTGATAAAGAATGAAACTCCATATAATCTGGGAAATTATAGCTTTGTTGAGTTTGAGGAATTGCCATCTTGGGAAGGCGATCTGGGATACTTTCATGCAACATGGAAACGATTTGCTTTTCAATTGCATGGGCAAACGGATCAGCACTTCTTCCATATCGACGGCAACGGTCATTTGATTGGTCGCGCCTGGAGTGTCTGCACAGATGAACCTTATTTTAAGTCATTCCACTTCGTAATGGAAGGAAATAACGAAGTCAGGATCGATGACGAAGAAATACCAAGAGCGGATTATCTTGGAACAGAGGATTCATTTGGCTTTAGTTGGGGGTTTCAAAGAACGTTTATTGGCCTGCATAATGGCATGAATCTCGTTCAAGCAGAATCTCCATCAATGTTAAGCATATACCGTTTTCGTGATGCAAACGTTATAAGATTTAAGAAAAACTTCGATCTTAGAATTGACTGGTCAAATGAATGGACAGAAAATGAGAATTTCCAGAGAACAATAAAAGAGTTGAAAGACAATAATCGTGGTTGGGTTGATTATGCGACTACATATTATTGGTATCAAGGTGCTGTTGGCTATGATCACGGTCAATTGATGCCCTTAAATGAAAGAGTGAAAACGATTCTACATAATAATTAAAAAACAGGGAGAACCAAATGGCAAAAAATTTTTATATAATGATGCTGGCATTGGCTTTAGTATTTTTTACTATCTCTGATAGAACTTTTGCCAATGATGCGCCAAAAAACATAATAGTTATGATTTCTGATGGAGGTGGGTATAATCAAATTGATGCTACAAGCCTTTATCAATATGGTAAATTAGGTTCTCAAGTTTATGAGAGCTTTCCCGTTAGATTAGGGGTTAGCACATATTCAATAAAGAACCTTGATGCAAGTGGTGCATATAAAGAAAAATATGAGCCAGATCAAGTATGGAAATGGTTTGATTATGTGAAGTCTGGTGCAACGGATTCTGCGGCAGCAGCAACAGCAATGGCAACAGGTTTCAAAACCTATAATTCTGCAATTGGATTAGATGCAAATAAAAGACCGTTGAAAAACGTTAGCCAAAGGGCAAAGGAACTCGGTAAGGCAACAGGCGTCGTTACTAGCGTTCAGTTAAGCCATGCTACGCCTGCTGGTTTTCTTGCTCATGTTGAGGCTCGTGATAAATATGTTGCTATTGCACAAGAAATGTTTCTTGATAGCAAGGCAGATGTTATTATGGGATGTGGGAATCCATTTTTTAATAATAATGGAAAACTAATTTCTTCCAATTGCAATTATAATTTCGTCGGTGGTGAGGTTGTCTGGAAAAATATTTTAAGCGGTGCTGTCGATTTTGACTTGAACGGTGATAGCATTATTGATAATTCAGTAGAGGATTGTGATGGTGATGGGACCCCTGATCCTTGGACGCTTATACAAGATTTGTCAGATTTTCAAAAACTAATTGATGGAGATACCCCAAAGCGAGTTTTAGGTATCCCAAAAGTATTTGAAACCCTTCAATACAGACGTTCACCGATAGCAGATAGAGATGGTAATGGCAAAATAGAGGATATTGATGGCAATTATGCCCGTAATATCTATGAAGACCCATTCAATTCTGATGTCCCAAGCCTTAAAGAGATGGTTGACGGTTCGTTAAATGTATTAGACAATGACCCTGATGGTTTCTTTGTAATGATCGAGGGTGGCGCAATAGATTGGGCTTGTCATTCAAATTCATTGCCAAGAATGATTGAAGAGCAAATTGAATTTAACAAAGCAATAGAAACTGTGGTCAATTGGGTTGAAAAGAAAAGCAACTGGAATGAAACCCTACTTATTATAACTGCAGATCATGAGACTGGTTATTTAACAGGATCGGGTTCTGGTCCTGATGGCGACAATCAATATGATTCAATCGATCCTGTCTGGAATCCATTGATAAATAATGGCACAGGCAAATTGCCGGGCATCTGGTGGCATAGTGGAGGTCATACAAATAGCCTTGTCCCCATGTTCGCAAAGGGAAATGGAAGCGAAATATTTCTGAAATATGCGAATAATAACGATCCGATACGAGGGAAATATATTGATAATACGGAAATAGCAAAGGTCATATTTGAGCTTTGGGGTGAAAAATAATCGCCAATAACGGAATTTCGGATAATTAATGTTTAATGATTATCTTTTAGGATGTGGTATGTCAGTGGTTTATATCCAAAAGAAAAATCCAAATAATTGTAATTTCAGATTTAGATTAATTGGATTAGTAATAATTTTTTCTGCTTGTCTAGTGCCTGTTGATTCAGCTATGGCTTTAAGTCAGCCCGATACTACTATAATAGCTGGCCCCAATGGCAATATCTCCTATAATGATGTAACTTTTTGGTGGACAGGTAAGACAATAATATCTGATGATTCAGAACGTCTGCCATCAATTAAAGGTTTTTATTATAGCCTCGATGGTGAGCCTTGGAACTGGACACAAGATCGCTATATCACATATTACAATCTGCCGAATGGTGAACATCGCTTTTATGTGAAATCTGCTGATAGCAATGACCAGCAGGATGTATCTCCCGCCTTTCGAATATTTACAATCGATAATAAACCAATCTCTGAACCAAACGAAGGAAAGAGCATTTTTTCTGCCCCGCTTGTGGAATATCAAGGGGATTTGAATAATAAGTCTATCTCAGCAAAATTGCGTCAGGAATTCAGTTCTAAGGGCATATCTCTTTCTACAAATGCTATAGTATCAGTCATCACAAAAGATGTAGAATGGCATATAACAGATGCTAATAAGACATATTATATAAAGAAAGAAGATGAAAATATAGGCGCATACGGACCCGTAAATGACTCAGAAGCAACGGCAATGTCTATTCCTGCCAATAAGTCAATAATATGCGAAAGTTTCAATGCAAAGGATGGAGTTGATGAAGATTGGTTCAGGATAAAAATTGAGAGAGATGCGCAGACATTATTAATGCCAAGACAGCTAGGCATTATGTTTAAAAGGCTTGATACATCAATCACAAGCGTTATAAAGCTATATAAATTTCCTGATACATCATCAGGAAAGGAAATCGCTAGCATCGAGGCGAAAGATAAAGGATATTTTGCAACAGGAGTTACACCCGGAGAATATCTAATCCATGTAAAACCAACAACCGAAAGCGTTGCATCCACTTACCATCTTACCGTTACAACCGATACGCTGACATCCACTATCGCATGGGATACCGAAACAAACAATAGCTTAAATAGTGCGACAGAGACATCGCCAATATTTCTATCAAAATTCTATCCATGGATTGATATAGTCGGTAATAAATGGGGAACAGCAGATAATAAGGACTGGTATAGAGTTCATATTGACACAACAGAACGAAAGCGAATGAGTATCAATCTTACACGCCCCAAAAGCGGATTGGTTACTGCTCGTTTATATTCTTTCTCACCAATGAATCTGCTTGGAGAATTCACTGTTAATGCTGAAAGCGGTTCACAATGGAAATTAGAACTAGGAACAGGTCTTGCTGATTATCTCGTTGAGATTGACCTTTCGCAATATGAGTCTGCTGTGAGTAATGTGTGGGAAACACCTTACTTTGTGTCATTCCAGTTATCTGATTTTCCCAAAAACGAGGTCTGGGAAATTGAACCAAATAATTCAATAGACTTCGCAGATAGATTACCTGTAGGGACAAGAGTCAGGGCAATGAGAAATCAAACTAACGATTCTGATTGGTTTAGATTAGATTTACCTAATGATGGTATTTTAAGCATTGCACTAACAAGAATCGTTAAGACAGGCTCAATCAATCTCCATTTACTTGACCTTGCAGGACAACCATTGGCAGATGCCAGTTTATCGAACGGACAACAAAAGGAGTCGCTAAATGTTAATATCAAATCAGGCGTATATTTTGTTAATACAGATTTTTCTGGCTTCAATGGTGATTATTGGTTAACTGCAATGCTGATCAAATCTATAAAACATGATGTTCCAGAAGATAAGATATTAACATTAGGGAATCAAATAAATGTAAATATGGCTTGGGAAAAGGGCAATTCTGCAACTTTTGATATTTTATATGAGGATTCATCAAAAAAGATTAATCCTGATCCGATTCAAATGATCGATAATGATGGCATATATTCTGGTTCTTATACAATAAAAGAAAAAGATAACGCAAACGATGCAATTATTGTTGTGCATATCGCCGATAGATATGGCAATACGTCTGATATACCTACTCTGGGAAAAGGCATAATAATCGATACAAAACCGCCAGTCATAACCCAAGTTAAACATAATGCGGATATTCCTTTGTCTGTTGCAAAAGAATTAATCGTTACAATAAAAGGCGAACCTGAAAATAAAGCGAATTTTGATATTATTTCTGATGATGGAAATATAAAAAGTTTGATTGCTTATGATGATGGGAAGCATGATGACGGTTCCGCTAATGATGGTGTTTATGTCGGCATTTACATAATAAAGGCTGATGATTATTTAACAGATGCGACAATAACAGGATATTTAACAGATGAGGCGGGCAATATAGCTAGCTTATCAGCAGTCATAAAGATCGATATAGTAGGGGATCGCCCTGTTATATCCTCTGTTGAACATGATGGAAGGATAACTCTTGGTAAGGATGACGTTTTGACAGTTGATATGGTTGGCGACCCCGGAGGGATAGCAAGTTTTAGCATAGATGGATTGGTAAATAATATCCCGATGTTTGATGATGGCAAGCATAATGACGGCGCACAAGGTGATGGCAGATATTCTGGATCATATATCATCAAAGAGAATGACGGCGCAATTTCCGCATTATTAAAAGCTCAACTTACAGATAGAAAAGGAAAAACATCTACTAAAACAGCATTAATAAAGGTAAATATTGACGCAATTAGTCCTTTGCCGATTGTTGGATTACAGGCTTTCGATAGGCCTAACGATCAGGGAAATTTTATAAACCTGAAATGGCAGAAAGCAACAGAGATAGATTTTGCACATTATAATATATATATGTCTAAGGATGTTCCGATTACTATATCAAAGAATAGACCTGTTGGTATTGAACCAAAAAAATCAGATATTTTTGATATAAATCAGACAAGTGTCGATATTAAAGTTGAGAGTAACCTTGTTGATTATTATTTTGCGATTACCGCAGTTGATATTATGGGCAACGAATCTTTGCTTGATAAAAATGGAGGTTCAATATCAGCACCTGTTCAGGCAAAAGATAATCTTTTTCCAACGCCTGTAAAAATAGTAAGCGCAGTCGATAGAGCAAATGACTTCGGAGGAGTAATTATACTAAGCTGGACTGATATTAATAAAGATGAGGACTTTGCCAAATATAATATATATCAAGATACAAAACCGATAATTAACACAAAATTTTTAGAGCCAATAGATACAATAACTGACAGGCAATTACGAATAGTCAATATATATGTTGATTCTTTTGATACAGATTATTATTTTGCAGTAACTGCGGTTGATTTATCCGATAATGAGTCAATTTTTGATGAAAATGGCGGATCAGTTGCAGGACCTATCAAAGCAGAGAATAATATCGGCGAACAGCCCTTAACCCCAATTGTGTTTTTAAGTAGCCCGATAAGCACAATATATCACAATCATGTTGCTTTTCGCTGGTCGAGGTATATCAAGGACAAAGATAAACAACCTATCGTAATAAATGGATACTATATCAAACTCGACGATGGAAATTGGCAATGGACAAATGAGACAAGTGTTGTCTATTATAATCTAAGTTCTGGTAAGCATAGATTTTCAGTGCGTTTGCCAGAGTCGCTTTCAGGTTTTACTATCCAAAGGGAATTTGAGATAAATCCAGTTCTAACATCCGAGCAAGAACCAAACAACTCTCCAGAAACTGCCTCACAACTAAGAGCAGGAATAATAACAAGAGGAGAAAACACAAATGACGAGGATTGGTTTCGAATTCATATCCCCCAAAGTTCCTCTGCATGTGTAATGAATTTGCTTTTATCCTATGCGAATATACCAAGTTCGTTAAGAATGACCGTTTATTCAAGCCAGCCTTTTGTGAAAATTGCTGAAAGTGAAAGCAATGATATAAATCCGTTAAGTATTGTGCTTGGCGTTAATCCAGAAGCGGATTACCTTGTCAAAATAGAAAGCCAAGTGCCTTATAGGCTTATTTCCACTATAGATAAACTTCCACAGGGATTTATCTGGGAAATAGAGGAAAATAATTCATCAGATAAGGCAAATTATATCGAAATAGGAAATTATTCACAAGAAATTATCGGAAATGCTGACCCATCCGATTCTGATTGGTATAGGATACATATTTCAGAATCATTTAATAAGCCATTAAATCTATTAATACAAAATGCAATTGAGCAAAAAATTACAATCAAGATATATTCATCGCCAAACGAAATTAATCAAATAGGCGAAATATCTGATATTAACAGTATATTCTTAGGCGTAGTAAAGCCTAATTCTGATTATTATGTCAATGTTCTGAGTGATCAGACAATTCCTTATAGCTTTTCTATTTCCATTAGTGATATACCAATTGATGATGGAAAAATAAGAGAAATTGAGTCAAACGATCTTGCTATACAAGCCAATCCATTAGATATAGGAATAATGAAATATGGAACAAACTGGGATGGCAATAATGATATAGACTTTTTTAGACTGAATCTAGCAAAAGATGGTATTTTAAATGCTCAATTTTCAAGACCAAAAGGTATTGGATCATCAATTATTGAGGTTCTTAACTCTGCATCTCAACCAATAGGAACATTCATTGCAAATTTTGCTTCGGGTCAGAAAGGAAATATAAACCTTAATTTGAAGGCAGGGGTATATTTTATAAAGATTACTCCTCAAAGTGAAAATCCATCTGCAGAATATTCGATAGTAACGATGTTTGTTGAATCTGTAAAAGTTTCTTATATAAATCCAGATGGCAAGGAAATACCAAAAGAAACCCAATTAAAAGCAGGCGATTCCATAGTACTAGAATTGATATGGAATGTTGAAAATGACAAGGCATTATTCTCAATAGGTGATGATGAATCAAAAAAGATAGAGATGTTGCAGGTAAGCAATGGACAATATAAGGGAATTTATACGATCATTCAAGGAGATAAAATAACTAACACACCAATTACGATATATATTGAAGACAAATCATCAAATAAGGCAGAGATTCCTCTTGATATGATAAATATCGGTATTGTTGACAGCGAACCGCCTATTATCTATGAAGTTTCGCATGATGGCAAAAAACCATTATCAGAAGGAAAAATACTTACTGTCAGGATGCTCGGAGAGCCAAGATGCAAGGCAAAATTTGATATTTCTGGATTCAAGAGTAATATCGATATGTTTAATATGTTCTCAAATGAAGCTATACCTTCGCTTGTGATACTAAACTGGAATTGGAATATTGTTCAAACTTTCGGAGATAAATTTGCTATAAGGATTTCAGGAGAAGTAAAAAATATATCCAACTTAATTCATGATCTGACAAAGATAGAATATAATTTATATGATGTAGATAATAAAATAATAAAATCAGGTTCATCCTATACGACCCCGTCACGTATTGCGCCAAACGTCGTCTCATCATTCAATATATTTGCAGATTACACAGGAAAAGAAAAAAGCGTAAAAATAAAACTTATATATGATTCAGAAGAAAAGATCGCAGGTGAAACAAAAGATGATTATGGCGTTTATACTGGAATTTATGAAGTTAAAGATAATGACAACGTTCAAGATGCTGAGATCATTTGTTATCTGACCGATATTGCAGGCAATCAGTCAAAATCCTCTGCATTAATTGGAGTCTCAATCGATAATATTCCACCTGTAATAAATTCGCTGAGTTATAATGCTGATGTGATATTTGTCGAGGGCGATACCATTACAGTAACCCTAAACGGTGAAGCAAATTGTGAAGCTACTTTTAACATAGGAAATTTCAGAAAAGATATAAAAATGACATCCGAAGGCAGTCAATCGGGTTTATATACAGGTATTTATCGCATAAGGTCGGGGGACGAAGTATCAGAAGCTTTAATTACAGCGTATTTGAAAGATTCGGCAGGGAATACCACAAGCTATATCGGCACTAAATCTGTAACGATAAGCACATCTGCACCAAGTATAACATCTGTAACATTTAATAAAAAAGATCGACCATTTATTGAAGATGAGGTTATCACTGTAACAGCAAAGACAAAATCAGGCGTGACAGCGACTTTTGATATAGAAGGCTTGGTTAGCAATAGACCGATGTTTGATGATGGGAAACATGATGACGAAGAAGATGGCGATGGTATTTATGTTGGCACCTATAAAATCAAAAAAGGCGATAACCTAAAAGATGGTAGATTGAAAATAAAGGCTGTAAGCACCAATGGTAAGGCTGTTGAACGCTATGCACTGGAAAAAGTATCTGTTGATACAATTCCACCTTTGCCAATAAAAGATGTAACAGCGATTGACAAGCCCGATGATGAAGGCGGTTTTATAATTTTAAGCTGGTCACCGAGCAATGATGAAGAATTTAAGGAATACCTAGTATATCAATCTGAAGAATTTATAACATCTGTTCATAATTCAACGCCACTTAGTATACCTTTAATGGACAGAAATAAGACTAGCATTGAAATAAAAGTCCCGATTTCAAAACCTGATATTCCAACCCCTAAATATTATTTTGCGGTTACTGCTGTTGACATAGCAACAAATGAGTCAGACTTGGGTCGTGGAAGCATAACAGGACCTATTTCGAGCATTGACAATCTACCTCCTTTGCCTGTCGCTAAAGTATCAGGATATGATAGAAAATTTGATCATGGCAAGGTTGTTGTTATAACATGGAGTCAATCTTCAATAGCAGAAGATTTCCATAACTATAATGTTTATATAGGACAAACACCTATAGATATTGATAAGACGAATCGTGTTCCACAATCCTTTACTTTGGTCGATAGCAGTATAACGGATAGAAATGTCAGACTAGCAAACATAGCAGTTCCAGAGGATAATATGCCATTCTATTTTGTGGTTACAGCAGTTGATAATACGGGCAACGAGTCAGATATAATATCTGAATCAATATTGGGACCGATAATTTCAGAGGATAATCTCGGTCAAGAACCAGATACTATCGTTAAGATTATAAGCGGACCTGTTGGCGAGATAAACCATAATGACGTAACATTTCAGTGGAGTAGATGGTTTTCAGAAACAAATACATTAGGATATTATTATAAACTAGATGATGGAAACTGGATATGGACAAATGAAATCACTAAAACATATAGAAACCTAAGAGATGGTCAACATATATTCTATGTAAGGGCTGATCTAGGCTCTGAAGATGTCGATCCGATGCCAGCAATGAGGGCTTTTTCAATAAAGCGTATCACAATATCAGAATCAGAAGCGAATAATAACGCTGGTTTGGCGAATTGGATTCCAAGAGAGATGACGATCACTGGGAAAAATGATGATGAAAATGATGAAGATTGGTATCGGTTTCATGTTGGATCAAGCAGGAGTATATTGACACTACATTTTGATAAAATATCAGGAAATAGTGAAACACAGGTCAAGGTTTTTAGGTCATTGCCACCAACAGAAGAATCAAAGATCGGTGATATAACACTTGATCCGATAAATAACCATGCAAGCATATTACTAGGGCTTAATATCAGTGATTATTTTATTTTGGTTAATTCAGCAGAAGAAGCTAGATATGAGCTATCAGTAGCAATTTATGAACTCCCTCAAATCGCTTGTTGGGATATAGAGGGCAATAATACACCGATATTAGCACAGTTTGCAGGAAGATGGAATATCATAGAAAATGATGATTATTTTATTGATATAACAGGATTAGGCAATAGATCAGATGATATAGACTGGTATAAGGTTCAGTTT
>Ga0067045_1028586_pt1 | contig 30653 bp, 24 predicted proteins | sample TerdegcTABiofilm_FD_59184 | JGI IMG/M metagenome (GOLD analysis project Ga0067045, IMG submission 59184) | Combined Assembly of (Gp0054472, Gp0054536) Wastewater bioreactor microbial communities from Singapore -Terephthalate degrading...
TTATGTTATATCCTCCTTTTATTGATAATATTATACTAAATATTAATCAGATTATACCAAAAAATTTCTTTATTACTGAGCACGAACAAAAATTCAATTCATTAGCTTGCCTTCAAAAGATTCTTGTCTTTGTTCTATCTGTCTGGAAATCATTATATTTATTATCATCCCATAGAATATTAAAAGCAATCCTACCAGAATATTCGTCAATCAGACAGCGGTTAATGGTATAGAATATTTAAATATGGAGATGATCAATTACTAATTCTAAAAAGCCAAAATAGATATAAGAATAAATAACGGGGCAATATTTGTAACTATGTTCACCACACGACAAATATTTAAATCCCCCCTGTAAGGTATCTTCCTTTTCAGCTGATTTAATGCTATTTCACAATTCATTATCTTATATTCTTTATTTCCTATAAACATTTTTTTACCTAATATAATCTTCCAGCACAATCTTGGAGTTCAATCTAAATCAATTTTGTTTATCTTGGGGTCCTGCCTTTGCAGGCTGATCCTTTTATTTCCACCCATCTATTTTTTATTTCGGAGAGATAGAAACCTTTTTAAAAATAAGAAAATATGGAGGACGAGGTAATATTAACCTTTATAAAAAGCTGGAAAAGATTACTTAGTTATTGAGCTGGTACAATTATCCCCTATATCTAATTGCAAATAATATAATATTCATGTTAAAATTAAAATCAATCATTGTAATTTTCCAAAAGGGATCAGTAAAAAATAATTTAGTATAATTCTTTTAGGAGGTGATAAAAGGAACATAAATCGTCTTTCTAACTTAATTATTCTTTATATTAAATTAACTAAAGGAGGAATTAAAAAATGTCGAAAAAATGGATAATTTTTTACTTAATAGGCTTGCTGATGATTTTAAATCTACAATTATTTACTGTTGCCCAAGAAATAAAAGGCCCTATTGCTAATAAAATATATTTTAATGTTAGGATGCAAGAAGAAATTGGATTAAAAGATACTGCAGAAGGCTTGACTGATATCTTCTGGTGGGGAGTTAGTGGTCCCACCATTATGGGAATGGATCAAGCTACTAGAGATAAACTGGATATTTATGCAGTTCCTTCTGGCTCTTGGTCTATAAATTTTAACCCTGTGCCTAATGAAGCCCCTTACACCGTTAAAGTGGAGGATAAAGAATATTTCAATCCCTTTGCTATCCGCGAAATAAGGTTTGCCATGAATTTTCTTATCAATAGAAAATATATAGTCGACGAAATCCTGGGAGGAGCAGGAGGTCCTTTGTTTACTATAGCTACTCCTGGACAGCCGGGTACTTATAAATATAACTTAGTAGCCAATAAAATGGGATTTACCCCGGAAGGAAATGAACAAAGAGCTTTAGAAGATATAACTAAAGCTATAGAAGAGGCAGCCAACTTGCCAGAATTAAAGGGTAGATTAGTAAAGCAAGGAGAATGGTGGACTTTCAATGGCGAACCAGTAACGGTTAAATTTCTGATCAGAGTTGATGATCCTCAGGGAAGAATGAGATTAGGCGAATATGTCTCCAGCCAGATTGAAAAAGCAGGAATAAAGGTTGAACGTCTCCTCTGGGATAGGGTAAAATGTATTGAAACCTCCTATTATTCCGACCCGGCAGATTATCTATGGAATATGTATACCGAGGGATGGGGAGCAGGAGCTACCAGGGCATTCTGGGAACACATAGTTGCTCAAATGCACGCTCCCTGGTATGGTTATATGGCCGGAACACCTGATGATAAATGGCAATACAAGAACGATGAGATAGACCGCTTAACCCAGAAGGCTTATTCCGGAAACTTCCTAACTGAAGAAGAGTACTGGGACAGCATATTAAAGGCTGAGGAATTAGCCCTCATAGATTCCTGCCGAATTCAGATAGTGTACCAAATTGATTATTATGCTACTCACAAAGATTCTTTTAATAAGAGAATGTGTTATGGCCTAGGTGATGGTTTAAATGAGTGGTCCTTGATTACTGCTGATACCAAGAACAAAGAAGTAAGAGTGACAGAATTTTCTGCCAAGGGTGCTTTATTTATGTCTGCCTGGGACCCCGTCGGTACTGACGGATTTGATGATGTTTATAGTTTAGCTATTGCTCAACCCTTATCCGAAAGAGGTATGTTTGAAAGCCCAGTCAGTGCTATCAATACACCTTTAAGAGCTGTTCCTATTGATGTAGTAACTCAGGTACACCGGGATGAATCCGGAGAGGTAGTAGGCGATATTCCAGTTTCACCCGCAGCTATTAAATACGATTCTGCCAAGAAAGAATGGTACACAGTAGGGCCAGGTAAGACCGCTATGAGCACAGGTACTTACAATTACCTTTATAGTAATTTCCATCATGGTCGTCCTATGACCGTAGCTAATCTTCTTTATGCTTATGCCTTTATGACCGAATGGGTAAACAAAGATGGCGAGGACGACAAATACTATAATTCTTCCTATGAAGAATACCATAGACCTGACCTAGAAATATTACAAGGCATGCTGTTAAACTTGGACAACACAATTACTACCTTTTTCAATTACAACTTCCCGCCATCCAAAGAAAGAGTAGCTGCTCAAGGTGCTCCTTTCGCTTATGTCTCAGGTAGATATATTATCTTACCCTGGGAAATTTTTGAGGCCTTAGCGGAATTAGTAGCTTCTGGTAGTGAATCTGGCATCGTATACAGTTTCACCCCCGGTGAAGGAGTAGAACAAGTAGATCTACTACGACCTTCTTGTGTAAAAGATATTCGAGCAAAACTAGTAGAATTGAATAATAAAAATCATATACCAGCATCCCTTAAGGACTTTGTCTCCTTAGAAGAAGCAAAAGCGGGTTATGAAGCAGCAATTAAGTGGATTGATGAAAAAGGTCATGCCTTTATTGGTAACGGAGCTTTCTATCTAGAAAAATATGATCCTACTACCAATTATGTGGAGCTAACTGCTTTCAGAGATCCAACCTATCCCTTTACTCCTGATTACTGGCCTAAAGTCTTTGCCACTACTACACTCAGGATTGATAGTGTAGAAATACCTTCTTTTTATATTCGTGCTTCCGATGAAGGCGGTATTTCAGTAAAAGTTCAGTTATCAGAAGTACTATATCCTGATGGAACTGCTAAACCTGCCGAAAGTGGTGAAGTTACTATTACGTTTATAACTGAGGAGGCAGAATTACTATTCCAGGCTAATTTATTAAGTGCGGGATTATTTGAAACCAATATACCTGAAGAGGCTATTGAAAATCTAGCCGAGGGCTCTTATACCATCTTAATCAGTGCTTCTAAAGAAGGTGCTGTACCAACTTCAGTGGCCAGCTCTACTGTGATATATTAATTAAGTACAACCGGTGGTACCCTCAAAGTGGAATTATTTTCACTTGAGGGTACCACCCCAGATTAGTAAGAAAAACAAAAATTATTACCAAAGAAAATTATATTATTGGAGATAAATTAAGAAAAATAGCTAAAAAGGAATAATTTATAATGTACTGGAGATATTGCCTGAAAAGAATTATTTATGGGCTGGTAACTTTTGTCATTCTTATTTTCATTTTTTCTGCTCTTTTTAATACTACCATGGAAAAAACACTAAGGGCACAGATCGAGGAAGAGATTAGAGCTGAAACTTTGAAAATGGACACCAGAATGTCTCCCGAAGAAATAACCCATTTTATTGCAGAAAGAAGAGCTTTTAAACAACATCTTTATCATTTAGATAAGCCCCTCTGGCATAGAATTGTCTGGAGGGCTATTAATGTGCTTTCTTTAAATTTTGGCAAAGCTACGATTATGAAATCTTCCGCAGGTGAATCAGATGTTTGGGGAATTATTGCTGAATGTTTACCCCGAACTATACTACTATTTACTACTGCTATCTGTATTAATATTATTCTGGGATTATGGTTGGGACTTAAAAAGGCTCAAAAAGCAGGGGGACTGATGGATAAGACCACTTCTATTGGCACAATGTTAGTATATGGAATGCCTTCCTGGTGGCTAGGCATGCTAGTCATTATGTTTTTTGCCTATAAACTCCGCCTATTTCCTTCGGGAAGTTTACATTCTATTCCCCCTCCCTCTGGCTTTGCCTATTATATAGATCTTCTCTATCATATGACCCTTCCTGTATTAACCTTAGTAGCGATAGGATTCTGGGGCAGTTCTTACTTAATCCGTAATATTGTCTTAAGTATATTACAGGAAGATTATATTATGGCCACACGTACCCGTGGTATCCCGGAACGAAAGGTTCTTTATGGCCATGCTATGCGAACTGCTGCACCGCCTATTGTGACTATGGCTCTCCTTTCTCTTCTCGCTTCAGTAGGAGGAAACATTATCTTCGAGGGAATTTTTAGCTGGCCTGGTTTAGGAAATCTTTACTGGATATCTATCGAACAGAATGATATCCCGGTATTAATGGGAAACCTCTTTGTCACCACGGCCCTCTATCTGGCAGGATTGGTTATTTTGGATTTAATCTATGGATTCCTGGATCCTCGAATTAAAGTAGGAGGACGTCAGTAATGAGATGGGATGATATTAAAGAGGGGTTTAGAAATTTTTGGCAGGAATTTAAAAGTATTAAATTCGGTCTATTTGGTTTATTTTTATTATTTATCTTTGTTATCGCCGTTTTTATTAATGCTTATATCGTACCTTTCCCAGAAGCTAGTAAGCGCTGGCGAGATATCACCTATTGGGAAGATAACCCGGTTAGCGCTCCACCGATGTGGATTAACTATTTTTCCTCGATGAAAAGAGCTCCCTCTTCAATCATTAGTGAATATAGTTTATCCGAAGAAAAAAAAGGCAATTTAACCTTGAAGAAGGTAGTTTTTGAATATAAATATCTTTATGACTATCCCCCTATAGATATTATCTTCCATTGTCAAATAGAGGGTTCACCAGTAATCATACTAAGTATAGAAAGACCTGATGGAAAAGTAGTGACCCTCACCAAGAGGGCAATATCCAAAATTGACATTAGAACTCTTAGAATATCTATTGGAAATGACGCCAGGGCAGAGTCTTATAATTTCGGAATAAAGTTTGAAAATCCGCAACAAAACAGAATTGAGCGAGAACTTATTAAGCCAATCCAGATCTTGTTTGCAGAAGCTAAAGAAGGAATATTAGTTAATCCTTCTTTTCTGAAGGGGACCTATAAAATAATTGCTGATATCATTCTTCCTGGTTTAAAGGATCAGGTTACCGATCCCTCTTTATTTATTTCTGGTAGTGTATCTGGTTGGCTAGGTACTGATAGCGCCAAGAGGGATATTTGGAGTGGAATTATCGCAGGAGTAAAATGGGCTTTATTAATAGGATTATTAACCGCATTTACCTCTGTCTCCATTGGGGTAATCTTCGGAGTAGTTAGTGCATATCTTGGTGGTTGGCAAGATTCATTAATGCAAAGAATCTTTGAAATTTTTGTTGGTGTTCCCCTGCTTCCGGTACTAATTGTTATGAGTGCAATTTTCCGCCCCAATATCTGGACTATGATTATTATGATGAGCTGCTTCTTTTGGGTTGGTCCAGTAAAAACTGTAAGAAGTATAGGCTTACAGATAAAAGAAGAAACCTATATTGAAGCAGCGAAAGCATTTGGAGCTTCTAGCAGTAGAATTATATTCAAACATATGATACCCTTGTTAATTCCCTATTCTTTTGCATCCATGGCACTTTATGTTCCCAGCGCTATCATATATGAAGCATCTATCAGTTTACTTGGTCTAGGTGATGCTACTATTGTTACCTGGGGGCAAATCCTACATGATGCGCTAAGAGGGGGAGCTGTCATTAATGGCCTTTGGTGGTGGGTCATTCCACCTGGATTACTTATTGCCTTGATGGGCATGACCTTTGCCTTTATCGGCTTTGCCATGGATAAAATATTACATCCCAAATTGAGGACGAGGTAATATGGTTGAAAATAATCTAGTTATGAGAGTAAATAATTTAAAAATTCAATTTTTCACTAGCAAAGGGGTGGTCTATGCAGTTGATGATGTTTCCTTTTCTTTAAAAAAAGGAGAAACCCTTGGTTTAGTAGGAGAATCAGGGTGCGGGAAAACTACTGCTGTCTTGGGATTGATGAAAAATATACCCAAACCAGGAAAAATTATTAGTGGTAGTGTAGAAATAGATGGAAAAAATATTTTATCTCTTTCGGAAACCGAAATGAGAGAAAAGATAAGGTGGACTAAAATATCTATGGTCTTTCAAGGAGCGATGAATTGTCTCACTCCAGTATATACTATAGGTAAACAAATGATGGAGACTCTACAAGAACATAAAGAAATGACCTACCTGGAAGCCAGAAAAAAAATCATAAATTACCTACATTTAGTAGGTTTATCCGAAGATGTAATTCGCAGATACCCTCACGAACTATCCGGAGGAATGAAACAAAGAGTGGTCATTGCTACTGCCCTTTTTCTGGAACCTAAAATTGTCATTTGTGATGAACCCACTACTGCCCTGGATGTAGTGGTACAAGCACAGATTATCAACCTCCTAAAGGAATTAAAGAAAAAATTAAGTTTATCGGTTATTTTTATAACTCACGATCTGGCTACCGAAGCAGAGGTTGCCGACCGCTTAATGGTTATGTATGCGGGTAAGCTAGTAGAAATTGGCCTTAACCAACATATTTATGGAAATAGTAAATTTTACCATCCCTATACCAGAAAATTAATCCAGGCTACTCCTCGACTTCACGAAAAAGTGAGTGAACTTTCCTTTATTCCTGGCATACCCCCTGATTTGATAAATCTGCCAGCAGGGTGTAGATTCCATCCCCGTTGTTCAGAGATAATAGAAAGGTGTAAAAAAGAAGAACCTCCCCTGATAGAAGTGGAGAAAGAACACTGGATAGCATGCTGGAGGATTGTCAATGAATAAACCGATAGTAATTGTGGAAAATCTAAAAAAATGGTTTCCAGTAAGACGAAGCATTAGCCAGATCTTAAAAGGAAAATACACTTGGGTTAAGGCGGTAGATGGAATTACTTTTAATATAGAAGAGGGAGAAATTTTTGGATTGGTTGGAGAATCAGGTTGTGGAAAGACTACTACTGGAAAATTACTGATGAAGCTTTTAGAACCAACCGAGGGGAAAATAATATTTAAAGGAGAAGATGTAACTCATCTAGAGGAAAATAAAACAAAAGCTTATCGTAGAAATATTCAGATGATTTTTCAAGATCCTTATGCCTCTATGAATCCTAGATTTCGAGCCCGGGATGTTCTGGAAGAACCATTAATTATCCATCAGGTAGGTGAATCCAGGTCAGAGCGGATAGAAATTATTCGAAAGGCTTTGGAAGAGGTGAGACTTATCCCTCCTGAGGAATTTATGGAACGTTTTCCTCATATGTTAAGTGGTGGACAGCGACAAAGGGTGGCTACTGCTCGGACCCTGGTTCTCTCTCCCAGTATGATTGTAGCTGATGAACCAGTCTCCATGATTGACTTATCTACCCGGGCAGAGATATTGCATATTATGAAAATGGTGCAAAGAGAATTAGGATTAACTTATTTATATATTACCCATGATCTTTCCACTGCTCGTTATTTTACTAATCGAATTGCCGTTATGTATCTGGGAAAAATAATTGAACTGGGAAGAACTGATGATGTGATTGATTATCCCTTTCATCCTTATACCCGAGCATTAATTGAGGCAGTCTGTGAGCCGGTTTCCGGAAAGGCAAATATAATTAAACAAATTCCAATTAAAGGAGAGATACCCTCAGCAATAAATATTCCCGCAGGTTGTAGATTTCATCCTCGTTGTCTTTATGCTCAATCTAAATGTTGTGAAGAAGAACCGGAATTAAAAGAATTATCTACGGGACATTCAGTAGCTTGTTTTTACCCACTTCTCAAGTAAACATATTTAATTTGTTCCCCACATATTCAAATCCCTTAATTCCCAAATTTTTTTGTTTTTATAAAATTAATAAAAATCCTATAAGCTGATTTCTTCTCTAAGAAGATTAGGGATTATCGGTAGCATTAATGTTAACTCTCCAACTCAAATACCCTCTCCTCGAAGAGATAACCTAGGTATATTCTTCTAATATAATTATAAATTTAATATCTTTTTAGGAATTCTAACTCGAACAGTTTTCAAGGGATTAACCGCCTGGCTAATCATAACATCGGTGGCCAGGCTAGCTAGCATATAGGCATTATTCCAGAGAATATTATTGGTCTTTTCAATGAATCTCACTGCTTCAGCAGTCGCTTTCTTAACTGCCTCATCTATTGTGCTAGCGCTTCCCACAAAATAGAAATCCCCCTCTGTCTCAATCACTGGGATTTTCCATTGGTATTTTTTACTAATGTCTAAAGTCAATTCGACTACACTTCTACACTCTACCCCAGTTCCACAGACTTCTCCATTTCCCATGGTAGCATGTATATCTCCAATAGCGAAGTAGGAGCCCTCAACAAAAACAGGAAGATAAATATATGAACCGGCACATACCTCTAGAGTATCCAGATTTCCCCCATGATCACCGGGAGTATTATTCGGAACTTCGCCCTTTTCAGGTGCTACACCTATTACTCCCACCATCGGTCGACAGTTCAATTTATTGCCATCAAATATAATAGTATTATCTTTTATAGGTATTATCTCCACTTGAGAATTTTTTACTTCCTCTCCAAGCACACCCAGACCTTTCATAGTCACTGTCACTCCCTGTTTATCAAGTTCAATTCTCTTAATGAATACTTTTAATCCATCTCCAGGGGTAGTATTATTAATAAAAATTGGTCCCGTTGCTGGATTGACCTTTGAGAAATCTACCTGCTTATCAATAGAATCTTGGGAGTTAACCAATTGGTGACTAAAACAATCTTCCGTTTCAATTATTAGTGTCTCTCCGGGGTTTACATAAATAACTGGCTGGTTTAATTTCCCCATAGCATAAATAACCTGATCTCGGGTAATTTTTTTCATACTTCCTTCTCCTTTCTTTTAATTCTTAACCAAATACTTTGTAGGCTCTGTCCGGTAATTTCATTTTTTCCAATAATTCCCTCTGGTTTATACATTATCACTAAAAATATCATGATTGCCATTAAAACCTGAATCAATCCAATAAGAGGAGGAACTTGCAAGTTAAAAATCCTAAATCCCTCTTGAACTGGTCTAGCCAGATGAGTAAATAAAGTAATTATTCCCGCCCCCATAATAGCACCGGATATTGTTCCCAAACCTCCGATAATTAACATGGCAATAATTTGAAACACAAAAACAAGGCCAAATACTTCGGGGTGCATAGCTCCTGTATAGTGAACCCACAATGGACCCGCTAATCCAACAATAAAACTACCCACAATAAATGCATAAATCTTGTAACGAACAACATCAATACCCATAACGGAAGCTAGGGTCTGATCCTTCCCAAGAGTAATTACTGCCCGTCCAAATTTGGAATGAGTAAATCTCCACATAAAAATAACTGTTAAAAATAGTATCCCATATACCCACCACACATTAGTGGCAAAAGGCATGTTCCTAATCCCTAATGGTCCATGGGTAAAAGAGCGTAAGTTTACCGCTAAATTTGCCATGACTATATTAATACCAATTGAAGCAAGAATAAAATAGTGACCCCTGAGACGGAAAGCAGGTAAAACTAAGGTAATACTAGCCAATACAGCAGCTATAGCTCCCAAAAATAAAGCTAAGGCAAAGGGTAATTGAGCTTTTTCTAACCATTCCGGAAGTTGCAAGAAAGACGCTTTATACTGAATAGGAAGAGTAAATAAGCTGGAAACATAGGCAGAAAATAGCATTATTCCCCCAAATCCTAAAGAAAATATATTGGCATAACCATTGGTAATGGTAACCCCCAGACAAATAATCGCATTTATTCCAAATAATAAAAATATTCCAAGATAAAATCCTTTTAAATTTTTTTCAATTAAGGCCAAGACAATTATTACTACAATAAAAACTAATAAATAATAACACCATTGATTTTTTATACTTTTTTCATCTCTTTTCATTCTCCCCATCCTCCATCAAACTTAACATTTGGTCTAAATAGCCCGGTTGGTTTTAAGAAAAGTATGAAAAACAATAATATCCATACAAACAAAGGACGAAGGGGTGAATAAATTGAGGGCAAGATGGCGACAAATAAAACCTCGCCTATCCCTACAATAAATCCAGCAATCATTGCTCCCGGAACATTTCCAATCCCTCCCAGCACCGCAGCAATAAAACCAGTAAGTCCGGGGTTAAAACCCATACCTGGGTTTACAATCCCAAAACTCAATCCATATTCCAGCCCGGAAATACCAGCCAGCATTGATCCTATGATAAAAGCAATTTTAATAATCAGAGTACTATTTATGCCCATGAAATTTGCAGTTTTCTTATCATAGGATACTGCCCTCATGGCAATCCCAAATTTAGAATACTTTATAAAATAAGTGATAATTAGCATAATTAAAATGGTGGTAATAAATATAATTATATCTCGGAGTCCCACTACTATACCTCCCACAAAGTACATCTTCTCAAAGAAAGGAGGTATGGGAAATGCTCGACGTTCATCAGTAAAAAACATCATAAACAAATATCTTAAAAAGATTGAAGCAGCAAAAGATATAATAAATATTGCTAAGACAGAACCTCCCTTCTTGATACATGGCCGATAAGCAATTCTTTCCAGAGCCAATCCTGAAATAACCGAGGCAGTAATAGCTAAAAAGGCTGCCGTGAACCAAGGAAGGTTAAAAATAGTCACAAAAAGATAACAAGAAAAAGCCCCAATCATAAATATTTCCCCATGAGCAAAGTTAATTAAGCCCAGAATCCCATAGATCATGGTATAACCAACTGCCAACAAACCCAATATGCTTCCATAAGCAAGGGCATTAATCAGTTGTTGCAGCAAATATAATAACATATTTTTAGTTCTCCTTATTCTTTCAATATATCAAGCAATTCCTAAATAGGAATTTTTAACATATTCACTCTGGCTAAGCTCTTTACACTCACCAGATAATCTTATCTCTCCTTTTTCCAAGACATAGGCTCTCTCTGCGATATCCAGCGCAAGAGTTACATTCTGTTCTACTAAAAGTATAGAAGTCCCTTCAGCATTAATTTGCTGAATGGTATTAAATATGTTCTCTACTACCACAGGAGCCAGACCTAAAGAAGGTTCATCCAGAAAAAGAAGACTAGGTTTGGACATAAGCGATCTGCCAATCGCTAACATCTGTTGTTCTCCTCCGCTTAGTGATCCAGCAATTTGATTACATCTATCTTTTAGAATGGGAAAAAGTTCATAGATCCAATTAAGGCTTGACTTAAATTTATTTTGATCCCTAATCAAATACCCCCCCACTTTCAAATTTTCATACACTGAAAGATTAGCAAATATGTCTCTTCCTTCCGGACAATATGAGATTCCCCTTGCTACAATCTCATAGGGGGGAAGGGAGTCAATTTTCTGATCATTAAACTTAATACTGCCTTCCCAGGGTTTAATCATACCCATTATACATCTAAGAGTAGTAGTTTTACCTGCACCATTAGCCCCTATTAAAGCAACTATTTCACCTTTTTTTAGATTAAGACTAATATTTTTGAGAACCTGGGCTTTACCATAACCGGTACTGACATCCTCTATAGAAAGTAACATTTAAATATAATCCCCCCTATCCTGCAATCTTTTTTTCTCCTAAATAAACTCTGATTACTTCATTATTTTTCTGTATTTCTGCTGGAATTCCAGTTGCCATAATCTGACCCTGATTAATCACTATAATCCGTGAACAAATACTCATGATAACCCGCATATTGTGTTCTATAACAATCATAGTAATATTTCTCTTATTTAATAGATCCTTAATTAACTCAACTATCTCGATGGCTTCTTTCTGATTTAGACCTGCTGTGGGTTCATCAAGTAGTAAGATTTCTGGTTCAAGACATAGGGCTCTAGCAATTTCAATTCTTCTCTGTATCCCATAGGGTAAATCCTCAACTATTTGATTGGCATATTCAGATATATGGAGCATACTCAGTACTTCCTCGATATTTTTTTCCATTTCTATTTCTTTGCTTATAAAACTAGGAGTTCTAAAAATTGAGCTTAAGAAGGAATACTTAATTCTTTGGTGAAATGCTGGTCTTATGTTTTCTTTTACAGTCATACCACTCATAAGTCTAATATTCTGAAATGTACGAGCAATACCATTAGAAGATATAAGGTGAGGAGGCCATTCTACTATGTTTTGATTGCGAAAAAAAATTTGACCCGCATTTGGCCTTAAAAGACCAGTGATAAGGTTAAATACAGTAGTTTTCCCAGCACCATTTGGCCCAATTAATCCAAGTAACTCTCCCTGATAGAGTTCAAAGCCAAGGTTAGAAACAGCTCTTAGTCCCCCAAAGAGCTTGGTTAATTTATTTACTTGCATCATAACTTGCATCTTCTTATACTCCTGATTCTACAAAAAATAGGACACGGGAAAGTATATGTTTCTTCCCCGCGCCTTTATAGGATTTAAAAATTAGTTTATCTATTAATTATTTTTTAATTGCACCCATCGCCTTCAGAACTGGAGTTATATCATTGGCAATATCCTCTGGCTCCATATGAGTATAGTAGCGAAGCTCCCCATTTTTGATTTGTTTGAATATGACAGGTCTATTTGGTACCCTTGGATATATTGCTGTCTCAGGATCTGGATAGGATATGGGTATAGTAGTAGTTTTAAAAACCGGCCATAATTGAAGAGTATTACGAATTGCTGTTCTCTTTTGAGCCAGGGTCATTGAATCCCATACTTCTTCCCCTACTATACCAATTATTGCTTCGATTGATTCAAGAACTAATCTCATAGAATCATAGCCAATTGATTCGAAACAACCTGGTTCTTCCTTATATTTATTTTTATAATTCAATACAAACTGTTTGCCTACTTCAGTAGTAGGAGCATCTCCAGCAAATTGGGTAGAAATATAAGCACCTTCTACTGCTTCCCCACCAACTTCCACTACACTTTTATCATCACCACCATCGGTGAAAAACAGTGGAACGGTGATTCCTAAACTTCTTGCTTGTTTTGAATAAACCGGAGCATCCTGAGGCTCAGGAGGAAAAGTCACAAAAGCATCTATCTGGCCTTGTACACTTCTAATCCTGGTAAGCTGAGCTGTGAAGGTCATATCCCCAGTCATATAGGATTCCACCTGGACTATTGCTGAGGGATCATTAGTAAAGTATTTAAAAGCTTCCTGAAAAGCTTTAGAGAGATAGACACTATACGCACTAGCAGCATCGTATAGAATGGCTACTTTTTTCCAACCTAATTCTTGAGCACAGAATTTAGCTGCTGCTGTTCCTTGAATGTGATCTCCATAAGCAGGCATAAAAATGTATTCACCAATTTCAGGCTGGGTAGGAGTGGTAGCTGGACCAGTTAAGAAGACCGTACCGTTTGCCTGGAATACCGGACCAGAAGCAGAGGTCAATGAGTCATCTTCACTACCAATGGCAGCTAATACTTTTCTTTCTTCAGCAAGTCGCTTGGCAGCTCCTGCTATTACATCTAATTCGCTCTGTCCATCAATATTGATATATTCTACCTTACGGCCAAAAATTCCTCCTGCTTCATTAACTAAATCCACTGCCAGCTGAGAACCTTTCAAGCATATTTGACCGATAGTCCCTCCAAATCCAACCTGATCCCAAATGGAACCAATTAATAATGGTTCTTTTTGCTGACCAAAGGTGGAAATGAAAGTCGCAAAAAATAATACTAATCCGATGAAAAAAACAAAAACTATAAAATTACTCTTTCTCATGAAAAAATTCCTCCTTTAGATTAAAATTTAAATTTCTTCAGTCTAAAATATTAAAAGTGCGATTTCTCTATAAACATGCCCCCTTTCATTTCATAATTATCTTAAAACGACCTCTTTATCATTTCTTGATAAAAAGCACTAAGCAAGACTTTCTTTAAAGTTAAAAAATTATTAAGTTGAGGCCCCTACAAGTTTTAGAAAATTTATATTAATTTATATCTCTAACACTAATATAAGGTATCATTATGAATGAATCATTATTGAAGATAGCAAAATAAAAAAATATATGTAATAAAGGCGAGCTTACAAGCTATACGAGATATTAGATAAAATATTCATTTATAAATATTAAATATTAGATATTTTATATAACATTCAAGGCTTATTTGTCAACTTATTTTTTATAATTAAGATAATCTTAATCTTTAAATTTCCGAAGGATATCTATTTTTCTTCCCCTGGTTCTTACTTTTCTTATAATCGGGTTTGCCATAAAACTAAAATAAACTCAGCACTTATTTTTTCGGATTTGAATAATCTTTGATGAGTTAGGAAAAATTGCGTTAAGTACTAAATAAGAAATAGTTTAGTAGTAAGCAATTTTTACTCTACAAACCTGTTCATTGTAAAACATTTTTTTGTAGAAAATTCTATCAGATCTGGCTACTAAAACATGAAAATCTCTTATTAATAATATTTACAGATTTAATCTTCATTATATTTGTAATTTTTCCCCAGCACCAATGGATAATCTTTACGGAAATAAAAGAGCTCATGAAATAATTTGATGTCATCATTGAATTAGTATCTGTTTTCCAAAATAAAAAAGTTACTCCTCTTTAACTTTCCAAGCTAAAGAGGAGTAACTTGATAATAATTAATTAAAACAACAGCGATACTGAGATAGAACTTCTATAAAAAATGAAGTTCTATCTCAAGTAATTTTGTACTTATTCTCTTTATTCTTTGCTATTTTGTTTTCCAATAGAGCATTGATTCTGGAGCTTTTGGTTTTGGTAAATCAGGTGCCACTGGTCCTTTAAAATCAGACGGATTTTCTTTGGGAATAGGTGGCCATAAATCAGGAGGAATGACCGGATGATAATCAACTCCTACCATTCTTTCCTTGAATTCACTCTGAATATTGGTTAGCTTAGTCTCATCGGTCAATAGATCGAGAGCAGTCCAACCTAATACCTTAACTGCAAATATAGTACCTTTCCAGCCAATAGACATGCCCACTTGATCTTTCTTTGCTAGACTATGGCCTGGAGTATCCAAGGCTTCGGTGGTGGTTTGAAAGGAAATCAAGGGAGCTATATAACTAACATCTCCAGTATCTGCTGATGCCTTACTCATTTCTTCGACCGGTTCCATAATGGTACTATCCAGTTTACCCAATGGAATATTATATTTTTCAGCAAGTGATTGAACAAATTGATTCTCCTCTTCTGTAAAAACAGGTGCTCCAATAGCTTTCATATTCTGGATAACCAGGTCGGAAGCTGTCTTATTGGGTATCTGGTTATAGAAAGCACCGACCACCTGTAGGGCTACATCTGTACCACTGCCCAGGGCCCCTGCTCGTAAACAATCATCCACTCCGCCCTCCCTAAAACGGAGATTCTCTATATCTTTCATCATAGGTCCTCGAATGACCAGCTTCATCTGAGCGGTATCTGGTACAATGTTAGGCGCCTGTCCACCATTGGTAATAATGTACTGAATTCTCATGGGTTCAATCATATGTTCTCTTAAAAACTCCATAGCTATGGAACTAATTGTTAGTCCATCTAGGGCTGATCTACCTTTTTCGGGAGCTGAACCCGCATGTGAACTTAAACCCTTGTAGTCAACCTCCAAAATCTGAACCGCTAGATTTGAACCATAATTAGACTTATTATTAGTTCCTGGATGCCAAGTTAAAAAGACATCGCATCCATTAAAAACACCCTCCCGAGCCATCCAGACCTTTCCACCATGGGTATCCTCCGAAGGTGTACCAAACAGCTTTACAGTACCGTCAATATTATGTTTTTCCATGGCCTCTTTCAGGGCTATAGCCGCTGCTACACTACCCGCCCCGAATAAATTGTGCCCACAAGAATGTCCATTGGGTAACGCATCATATTCAGCCAGAATCCCGATGACTGGTTTGCCACTACCTCGGGAAAAAGTTCCCACAAAACTGGTGGGCATCCCAGCCAGACCTCTTTCTACCTCAAATCCATTCTCTTCCAATTCACTGACCAAAAGATCGGATGATTTAAATTCTTTAAGTCCGATTTCAGCAAATTCCCAGAGCTTATAAGAGACCTCACTGATATGAGCCGAATTTTCATCCGCCCAGGAAAGTATAGTTTGTCTTGCTTCCTCTACCTTCCCTTGAGATAATCCACCAAGGGAAAAAATCGATACCATGATAAAGACTACTGAAATAATTATTAAATGTTTTCTTTTCATAATTAACTCCTTTTCTTATTAAATAAGATTTTTTCATTTGAATAAACAATCGTCTCTACAGATATGCAGAACATTCAATTAGTTCGAAAGCTTTGGTTATCCCTAGTGGTTAATTTATTTTTTCATCATGTTCACCCCCTTACTTTAAAAATTACCTAATAAAAAGACCACGAATGTTTAACACCCGTGGTCTTTAAAAAAGAAAACCACAGGAATTTACCCGAAGTAAATGCCTGTGGTCATTTTTATCGGAATTGATTTTTATTTACTATTACCAAATCCGATAGGCATTTACCTGCGGATTAAAGTAATAGTAATATCCCTTATCAAATTGCATCGGTAATCTATTCTGGTTTTTCATAATCTTTACGATCTCTCTGTAATTCTTAATTATTTTAATTATATTAATTGTTTAATGACTATATGTCAAGAAAAAAATTAAAAAATTTTCATTAATTTACACTTCAAATCCAAAAAAGGTTTTTACTAAATAACCAATTATAAAAGATAATGCTGCCACACCAGTACTAATGGAAGCCATTTCTATGAATCTTTTTTTGAAATCATAATCATTGGCTACGGAAATATAAAAATTGAAGATAAAAATGATGATCAGGGCAACCAAGATGGTAATGATTAAACTGATGATATAATTATTAATTAAAAAATAGGGAGTAATTAAAGCAATCACAGTAAAAATATAGGCAATCCCCGTATAGAATGCTGATTTACCTGCTCTCTGCTGGATTTCTTTATCCGCCTCTGCTCTGGTGGATAAATATTCACTGGCCGCCATGGATAATGAGGCAGAAATACCGGTAATCAATCCCAGTAAAGCAATTATTCTGGAATTCTGCATAGAAAGAGTGAAGCCAGCTAAGGCTCCGGTCAATTCAACCAGGGCATCATTTAATCCCAGAACGATAGAGCTCATATAAGAAAGTCTTTCTTCTTCAATCATCTCTATCAGGATAGCTTCATGTTTTTCCTCTGCCTCGATGATTGCTTTCATTTCCGGAATTGAATGAATTAATGGAGTATAATATTTTTGAGCTGCTTCTTCTCCTTTTTCCTGCAGTTTAATACCGAAAGTTAGTCCGAATATCCGGGTAATAAAAACATAAAAAAATACCCTCCACTTATTGACTGTTAAATCTTTACCAGTATATTTTCTAAATGCATCAGCATGAGCTTTCTCTTCTTCGGCAATCTCTTTCAATATTTTAGTATTATGTTCGTCCTTGATTAAGCGAGATAACCTTCCATATACCTCCATACCTACCAGCTCATCCTGCTGCGCCTTCTCTAACATCAAGAGATCACTTTCACTTAATTTTTTCTTCATTCTCTTCCCCTTTTTTACTTTTTGAATAAATAAGCAGAATATTTTACTGAATTATTCATCTCTCCTGATAAGTTGAAAAACTCCAAAAATATCCTTTAATATTTTTACTCTAAACCAATAAATAATTATAACATAAAAATTCTATTCTAAATCGATTTTCTTATATCCCAGGCAATTTTTCTCCACAAAGAAATTCCCGCTAAAGAACTATGAAAGCAGATTCAGAAGATTAAGAAATATTTTATCTATAAAAAAGCCCCTCAGCATTATGCTGAAGGGCTTTAAACGGATAATCTTCTTGATTAGAATCTCAGTTTACGCTTTACTGGTTAAAATTAGACTTTCCACTATTTCTTTAATCTGAAAGGGCGCAAAGCGATATTCTACTCTCAGGTCATTTAGAGTATTTTCCGTGGTATAAGTCCCGGTCAGATTGAAGGTTTTAACGATCTCAGTAAACAAAGTGTCAGCATTAATCTTCCACAGTTCAGCAATTCTAGCAATAGTCATATTCTTTAAGGCAGCAGCATTAAACTTAAACTGAGTATTCTCCCTTGCACATTCCCCGGTGCATTCGCCATTACAGTTATTTTCACAGTTTTGATTGCATTCCATTTCACATTCCTGACCTTGTTTCTGGATCTTCTTGTTTTCCTGCAACTGGTTCTGAGCTTGTACTGATTCTTGTACCTGTTCCTGAATCTTTGTTTGCTCTTGTACCTGAACCAGATTCCCCCTTTGCCAACCTTCTCCTGAATTTCCCTTACCATTTCCACCATTTTTAGCTAAAGCTATCACCGCAATGCTTCCGATGGTTAGGGCAATAATCAAGAAAAACACTGTGCTCCTTAATATTCTTTGATTTATCATTAAAATATTCTCCTTTTATGTATTTTATTTTTCGAGTATATTACTCTCTACTTATTTATACGCAAGAGAAGATTATTTTCTTTCAAAAATAATCTTCTCACGCCATAAAATTATTTTGATAACTATAAAAAAGTAGATTCTGTACTATGATAGAAATAAGAGTATCTATCAGGTTACGAAAAATCACCAATCAACAATGGAATTGTTATAATATAACTATATTACAAAGTTAGAGAAATTTAATTCCACCCTCTACTTTCTATTTATATTTATTAAAACCTAATAAGATGCGATTTTGACAAAAAAATAAATCTTTTATATAATAAATTTTAATAAATATTAATTGTTTAATTTTAAGAGAGCCAGGATTTTAAATAACTATACTCCACTCTATATATTTTCTAACCTTTTTTGTTTTCTAAAAATAATGAATTAAGATTTAGTTAATATATCAGATACAATTTTGGGGTTTTCATTATCTTTTAAACTAATTGAAATAATAAAGCTTTTTTTAGAGTAATAATTGAAATTTCCAAAGGTAAGGTTAATATTAAATATTTTAGATACCAAAAAAATATTTAATTTCGGTACAGAAGGAGGTGGTAGTATAGGTTTAATAAATACTTAATAAGTTTTTAGCATGAAATGAATTCTAAATTAAAAAGGAGATATCATTAAATGAAAAAACTTGTAAGTATTATTTTAATATTTTTATTTTCCTGTATCTTATTTTTTGTTGCAGCATCTGCCCAGCAAAGTATTGAATTTAAATATGGACACGCTAATGCAGTTACTTATCCCTACCATCTGGCAGGAGAAGCATTTGCTAAATTTTTAGAAGAAAAATCCAATGGAAGTATGACTGTAAAAATTTATCCTCTTGGTCAACTGGGTGGAGAAAAAGATATTACTGAAGGTTTGCAACTGGGAACGGTAGATTTCCAGGGAAGTTCCATTGGAGTTACTGCCACTTTTGTGCCTATCTTGGACGTTCTTAATCTTCCTTTCCTATTTAAGGGACCAGACCATTTCCTGAAGGTTATGGAGAGTGCTCCCGGCAAAGATCTTCTGGCTAAAGCTCAAGAACAGGGTGAAAAAGTTGGATTAAAGATCCTTTCCATTGCTGGTCCTATGTTTAGAGTTCCAATGAACGATATACATCCCATTGAAAAACTCGAAGATTTTAGAGGATTAAGAATTCGTACCATGCAGGTCCCCATGCACATGTCAGCTTATACAGCTCTAGGAGCTACTCCAGTTCCCCTTGCCTTTGGAGAACTATACACTGCTCTTCAGACTGGTGTAGTTGATGGAAATGAAAATGGACCCGCGACTTTAGCCGCTATGCTATTTTATGAAGTGCAAAAATATGTAAGTTATCTACCTGTACTAAGCAATGGCGGAATATTCTTGATGAGTCTTAAAACCTGGGATAAATTAGATGAAAACCAAAAGAAAATAGTTTCAGAGGGAATACAAGCCTGGACTAAATCGATGGATGACGAAGGTTTAAAACAGGATAAAGATGCCTTAGCCTTTATGGAAAGCAAGGGAACAATAATTTCTTATCCTGAAGACTTAACACCTTTTATAGAAGCATGTAAGCCTGTATATGAAGAATTTTTTGCCAAATCACCTGCAGAATGGGTGCAAATTGTAAAAGATATTCAGGCTATAGAATAATTTTCGATTAAAACTTACACCCGGGTAAGATAAGTTTACCCGGGTATTTTCGATTAAAAACTAAGGTTGGGCTAATGAAATGTTGCTATCTTTCCTCACTAGTTTAAAAAATTTTCTCCAGAAAATAATCAATTATATGGTTATTCTTTCTTTTGCCCTTATAGTTATAGTAATAAATTTTCAGATCTTCTTTCGATATATTATAAGGCAACCATTATTCTGGTCTATGGAAGTTGCCCAACTGTCATTTCTATATCTAGCTATATTTGGAGGAAGTTTAGCTCTACTCAGTAATGAATATACCAAAGTTGAATATTTCATCAATCTGGTTCCACAGAAAATGGCTAAAATTTTTGAGATTATAGTATACATTTTAATTTTAATATTCTTTATCATTACCGGATATAATTGTGAGGAGTTAATCCATAAGGCAAAAATTACCGTAAATATTACTCCAGCTCTCTCCATTCCGATGGATTATGTATATAGAATACTGCAAATTGGTTGCTATATTTTTGCATTTTTTGCCCTGACCAAAATTCTTGTTTCCATTTTCTCAAAGAAAATCAAGGAGATTTAACACCTTTGATTGTCTTATTGTTCGTTATTCTTTTAATTATTGGAGTCCCCATAGCCTTTGTAATAGGCTTAACCAGTTTATTTTATCTGGTCAGGATAGATCTTCCTCTGGTTTTAATCCCCCAACGTATGTATGTTGGTTTAGAATCATTTCTAATTGTAGCAGTCCCCCTATTTATTTTAGCCGGGAGGATAATGAATGAATCTGGGATAACTCCCAGGCTGGTAAAATTGTCCTCTTTAATTATTGGAAACATTAGAGGAGGATTAACTTATATTGTAGTAGTAAGCAGCATGCTATTTGCCGGTATAACTGGTGTCGGTTCAGCAGATACTTCTGCTATTGGTTCTATAATGATTCCAGCTATGGAAAGAGAAGGATACAAAAAGGATTATTCGGCTGCTCTCTGTGCAGCAAGCGGAATCATTGGACCCATTATTCCTCCCAGTGTAGTAATGGTAATCTATGGTTCTATGGCTAATGTTTCCATCGCCAGGCTTTTTCTGGGAGGTTTTATCCCTGGAATACTCCTTGGAATTGCCATCATAATTGTATCCTTTTATTATATTAAGAAATATAAGCTCTCCAAATCCTCCTTAAAAGCACCAAAAAATGTGAGGGAATATGTTGAAGGAATATTATCTCTACTTATGCCCTTTATAATCATTGGCGGAATCTTAACTGGAGTTTTTACTCCGACTGAAGCAGCAGCTTTCTCAGTATTCTATGCCTTGATTTTGGGGTTTTTTGTTACTAAAGAATTAAAATTAAAGGATCTTCCCACAATCCTGTTAGAATCAGGAATAATATCCGGAAGTATTTTAATGATTATTGCTTGTTCTGCTCTTTTTGGATGGATTCTAGCTAGAGAGTCTATTCCAGAAAAAATCGGACACTTTATCTTTTATATTACCGATAATAAATATTTTATTCTCATTTTAATCAATATCTTTCTCCTTTTTTTGGGAACTTTTATGGAAACTCTAGCAGCAGTAATTCTAACCCTTCCTATGCTTCTTCCCATTATTTTAAAGATTGGAGTAGATCCAGTACATTTTGGAGTTCTTATGGCAGTTAATCTTTCGGTAGGATTAATAACTCCTCCTTTAGGAGTATGCGCCTTTATTGCTGCTTCTCTAGCGAAAATATCTTTAGAAAAAATTTCTAAAGCACTTATTCCTTTTATCATTGCCACTACTATTATAGTATTTCTTATTACCTTCTTCCCAAAATTAGTACTATTTTTACCCGATTTTCTGAGTAAATAAACTCTCTTTAAGGAGGTTCTAAACGATGGGAAAACTTAGGATAGGAATTATTGGATGTGGAAGAATATCTCAGGCTCATCTAAAAGCTGCCAGTTATTTAAAAGATAAAGTAGAAATTGTGGCTTTAGCCGATAAAGACCTGGAAAGGGCGAAAAAAATCGGTTCTACTCTAGGGATTACTTTCTGTGTGGAAGACTATAAGAAACTTTTAGAGAATCAAGAAGTAGAAGCAGTAATTATAGCCTTACCGCATAATCTTCATTATGAAGTTACTCTGGCTTCGGCAAAAGCAAAGAAACATATCCTATTAGAGAAACCTATGACCTTAAAATACCAGGAAGCTGAAAAAATGGTTGCCCATGCAAAAGAAAATGATATTACCTTAATGATAGGACATAGTAAAAGATTTAGTGATGCCATGAAAATATTGAGGCAAAGAATTCATGAGATAGGACCTATAATACGGATAATTATTAATTTCTTGGTGTATTTCCCTGAGCCACCTACCGAATGGTGGAAATCAGAGAAAGCGTCCGGAAATCTTATCACTTATCTTCAGGCCAGCCATCCTATTGATTTTGTCTTATGGACTCTTAATAAAACTCCTGAGAAAATTTTCGCCCATACCTTTACCAGAAATACCGGAGGTTTTACCATTAAAGATGAAGCCGATATTTTTATGGAATTTCCTGGAGGTATTACTACCTCTTTTCATCTTTCTTTAAATACTAAACCTCCCTTGCATGATTATATCATTGTAGGAGAAAAAGGAAGTATGCATTTTACAGAATATCAATTACCAGGACCCTATATCTTTGGATATCTATTAAAGTTAAACGGAGAGACTTTAATAGAGGGAGAACAAATACCAACAAGTTATACTCTTCAGCTAAAGGAATTTGTAGAAGCTGTAAAAACAAAAAGAGTTCCCCTGGCCTCTGGAGAAGAGATACTTCCTCTTATAAGAATATTGGAGAAAGTATGTGAGTCCTCATTAACAGGAAAAATTATAAATTTGCCTGATTAATTCTTTTAAAGGGTCTTGTTTTGAGGAATTCTCCTATTGTATTTATTCTAAAAATTCGACCCCTTAACTTGGAACTTGGATAGAAGCCAGAATTTTAGCATTTTCTATTGTTCTACCCTTCCGCCCAGGTATTTACCCAGGAATTGTTCCATAGCCCGATAAAAGTCAAAGCGATTTTCCTCGTTGGCAAAACCGTGTCCTTCATTTTCCTTTACCATATAAGGCACTTCAATTCCTCTTTTCCTTAGAGCTTCTACCATCTGGTCTGATTCGGCTTGAGGTACTCTTGGGTCATTAGCGCCCTGAGCAATAAAGAGCGGAACATTGATCTTATCCACATGAAAAAGTGGAGAAGCTGCTTTTAATAATTCCGTTTCTTTTTCGGGATGTCCCACCATTTCATAGAACATTTCCCGTAAGGGTTCCCAGTAAGGAGGAATAGCTTCAAACCAGGAGATAATATTAGAGACACCTACGTAATCCACTCCACAGGCATACAATTCTGGAGTAAAGGCAAGGCCTGCCAGGGTGGCATATCCTCCGTAAGAGCCTCCGTAAATACCTATTCTTTCAGGATCGGCAATGCCTTCCTGAATTAACCAATGAACTCCATCGGTGATATCATCCTGCATCTTTTTGCCCCATTGTTTGAATCCTAACTCCCAGAATTCACGACCATATCCGGTAGAACCGCGAAAATTCATCTGAAGAACTGCATAACCACGGTTAGCTAAAAACTGTACCTCGGGATTATAACCCCAATAATCCCGATACCAGGGTCCACCATGAGGATTAATCACAACCGGTAAATTTTCTGCTGGTACACCCCTGGGTAAGGTTAGGTACCCATGGATGATCAGCCCATCACGAGAGGTATATTTAATTGGTTTCATATCAGCCATAATCGACTCATCCAGCCAAGGACTAATATCCACCAACTTTCTGAATTCACCAGTATTTAGGTCATAATAGTAATATGCTCCCAGAATCTTATCGCTATAGGTAACAATCACCAGTTTAGTCTCATCTTTGCTCCGATCAGCTACTACTACCTCATAACCAGGTAATCTTTCTTCTAGATCTTGCTGCAGTATCATACGTTCCTCATCAAAAAAGTGATAATGTCTCTTGTCGGTAAAATAGACTACGCCGGTAATCTTCTTCTGTTTTTTAGAAATCAACAGGTCTGACACATCCACTTCTGGATGACTGTATATTTCCTCTAGAAATTTATTGTGAGCTACATCGTATTTATAAATAGCTTGTTTATCCCGTCCGATATTGGAAGAGACATAAAGATATTGATTATCAAAGGTAAAGTATAAGGGTGCCAGGGTATCCTTGAAACTGGTGGTAAGTACTACCGAAAAAGGATCACTCTCTTTTTCCCGGTACAGGAGACTTTGATTAACCCCATCACTGGTGATAGCAATCCGGAGATTTCCATCATGATCAGTTAACCAGCTGATAATATTCCCAGGATTCTCGGCAATCATCACCATATTACCAGTATTTATGTTGATTCGATAGACATCGAAAAATCTCTTGTCCCTATAATTCATCATGATCAGCATTTCTTCCGGATTATTCTCCAGTTCATCAATTAACCCTACTTTAACCTCCTGAAAAGGAGTAAGAGTTTTTCTATTGGTGCCATCAATATCTACTGCATATAGCTTGAAGTTTTCATCTCCAGCATCATCCTGGATATAGATAATGCGGTTCTCATTAGCCCACATATAACCAGGTATATCTCTTTCGATAGAATCGGTAATGCGAATTTCTTTTTCTTCTCCGATTTTTTGCACATAGATATTCAGACGATTTTGCCAGGATTGTAAAAACGCCCAGTGGCTACCATCAGGAGAGAGAGAAAATCCAATCTTTTGAGGATTTTTAAAGAAATCTTCCAGAGGAATAAGGGGAGCCTCATTCGTGGATTCTCCCGCCCCTGCAATAATAGTTTGAACCAAACAGATTAAAATAATAAAAGTAAGAACAAGATAAAATGTCTTCTTATTCATTTTTTTTTACCTCAACTCATCAAATACTACGGTAGCTACCAATGCCGCTACAGTGTTTCAGGATAGACCTCTGTATCCTGCCAGTATCTAAATAATACCACCAATTAAAAAGGCCAAAAAAATCATTTTTATAATGAAAAGATGACTAATCTTTTCAAACAACTTTTTCGTTAATCTTTTTCGATCCTTCCTTAAAAAACATTAAATAATAGTATCAGAACAATCGTCCCCCTGACACAGAGGGAGTCCAATATCGGTTGCCATAAATATCTGTTATGCGATAGGTCATCTGATAGTTGTTATTTCCTATAGAAAGATTCTTTATTTCCCACTCTCTGGTAGCAATATATTGATCTCCTAGATAATAGGTGTCATTATACTCACCTTCATAAGTATAATAATCACAGAGAAAATCAATCCTATCTCCTTCCACAATCTCCAATAAGCCTTTGGCGACAGTTTCTGTCTCAGTCTCCTGATTATATTTGATCTGGGCACCTAACACCGAGCCATAAGGATTCTCATTATCAAATACGATAATAATATCTACCAGCTGGTCATTTAACATTGCCGGTATTCTTCCCTTGATGGAATAGGTATCATCAGAACGGTCCTCACTTACCAGGTAGTAACTAACAATATTACCATTGAGAGCCAACCAGGTCCCATCATATTCCATAATTAAGTCGCACTCTTCATTGTATTCATAAACATTATCCAGGCCAAGATCGATAAATCCTTCGCCATCATCAACAAAAACATTCATCTCCATATACTTTACCAGATCCCACTGCTCTTCGGAAAGATCTAAAACACGTTGGCCATCCTTTTCGGTAATAACTAATGCTGATGCATCAAATTGTTTCTCTTTATAAACATCAACATATTCTTTCATCAAATCTATATCCAGCCACCCCAAGGCATCCCCCGCTAAACCAGTAATACTACTATAATCACCACCCGATAAAAAAGATTGTAGTAGGATTTCCACAATATTCGCCCCGGAAATTCCACTAGTAGATGATGTCTGCGGTTGACTACTTCCCAAAAGCCCGCTTAACAATGTTTCCAGCAGATTTTCACTTCCGGTGGAAACAACTTGCCCACCAGCCATAACACTGGCAAAACTTTTGATACATTCACTATACTCTTCGCTCATATCAATTTCCTCATAAGTTTCCAAAATCGAATTAAGCTTAATAAGTCTGCCATAGGGAAAGAAAACCGAAAGTCCATTAGCATGAGTAATATTGTCAGTCGTACGATTATATTTGATACATCCCCGTATTACTTTGGCAAAAGACTCTGCCTCTTTTGTGCCCAGGTTTTCAGCAAAATGGATTAGATCGATCTGGTTTATCCGAGAAGAACGCGCAAATTCCTTGGTACCTGCACGAGCATCAGACACCACCTTATAGTTCTTTTCTTCTACAATCAACTTATTAGTGGAAGTGGCAAATTCCGCCAATGCTGTAGGTATAGTGCCCTTGAGCTCAGCTAAATCAACCAAGGAAAGTGTAGCCTGGCTTTGAGGAACTTTTGACCTGACTTCTTTGATATAATCATCAATTAGTCTTTTTCCTAATTCAATGGTAAGAATAGAGGTGTTTTTAGAAAGAGCAGTTATCCAACCAGTGTAATTCCAACCAATACCAGGTTCTACTTCTTCCGAGGCAATCATATAATCAGCATAAGGCTCTAAAGCTATTGCTGCTTCCAAAGTAGCCATCAGACAAGCATCAAAACCTATCAGGTCAAAAATACAGCCACTCTCTTTAATAGCTTTAGCAATTTCATCCAGAGTCATACTATCATTAGGATAATACTGATCATGGCCATAGCCGCTCAAAGAACCACCACCATGATCCCACATAACTAAAAGGTAACGGTCAGCGGGATAATTGGTTTTACAGTATCTGATAAAATCTGTAAGTGTAGCTGGATTAACCATTGATCTTTTTCCCAGATTTTCTTCAAGTAAGATAAGGCCTTGATTAGTCAAACGGTAACGCTGATTAGTTCTGTTATCGATCACGTTGTTTCGCCATCTTAATGTACCGCCAGTCTCCACAATGATATTTACTTTATCCGAAATCTCAGCATTAAGAATTTCTTGCAGGTCAGAAGTAGCCATACCAGCTTGAGTTTCGAGATCAGTTCCACACATATACAACATCACAGTAGCTTTATCTTCACCCTTACCCCTTAGAAAAATCCGTTTAGCACGTGCCAGTTCTGACACTGAGGTATCAACTGGATATGCACCTGAACCTGTATGGGGAAAATCAGTAGGGGGTGTTGGAGATGGCAAGATAGGAGTACTTGTTTCCTCAGAACCAGTCAATAATTCAGTTATACCACCAGGTTCACCTCCCAGGTTGTGGTACAGGTAGTAAGCAGCAAATAAAATAAAAATCAAAATTACTATAAATCTTAGACATCCTCCCCCTGATGAAGGTGTTCCACTAGTAGGAGGATAATTTGTACCTCCAAAGCCCCCTGTTGGTCTTCCGGGTCTATCAGAATAACCCCCCGGAGGCATCCCAACCAGACCACCTGTTTTACCACTGAGTCTACTTCCTCTCCTCTTTACACTACCAGTACCCGAACCTATCCGCTTTTCTCTTCCAACAGGTCTATTACTTTTATCCATTAAATCATCTCCTCTATCTTTCCAATTAACGATATAAAAAGATAATTTATTATATTATAGCATAATAATCTACGTTACAAATTTTTTAAAAATCACTTTACATTAATATAATGAAGAGGCTTATAAAGGGATATGCCCATCGTTCACTTATTAACTTTTTGCTTAACCCAATGGCCTTACCCTATCTTATTCATCCAGCAAAGAAATAAGGTCATTTATGAATTGAATAGTCTTCTTTTCAATTTGCCTCTTAAGTTCTTTAAGATTATTAAAATCTGGCTGTTCAACCAGGATTGATTCAATGATGGAATCGACTCCTGGAAGTACCTTCGAAAGATCCAAGTACAGTTTTCTCCTCTGGGAAGACAACCAGGACAATATTTCCTGTGAAAACCCTGCTTATTCAAATCTTTCTTCATAAATTGATAAGCAATACATAAGCTACAATTCATTCCACATGGAGCAATAAGATTTTCTTGCATAATAAACACCTACTCTTAACTAATAATCATTTTATCTTTAAGTTAAACAGTCAAACAGGTGACCACTTGTCTATACGCAGTAATCAAGTAACTCTTTAGTGTAACTTCACTACAGAGGGGCGCTTTAGCATGAAGTTTAATTAGACCATTATCATTAAAAGGTGAAGACCTATTCTATAAAGATTTCCGAACCCTCTTTCAAAGAGAAGAATCCCTTGGTGGTAGCCTGTGAGGATGATTGCACCCGGCTAACCTATGCTGAAATCTTAAGGGATAAGAAGGCATCGACACTGACCTACTTTATGGCAAGGGCTTTGTCCTGGTTCAAACAGATCTATTCCTTCGAGTTTGATAAAATACTCTCTGACCATGGCTCTGAATTCAAAGGTAATCTGGATAGAGAACATTCCTTTGAAATAATGTGCCAGCAGTTAGGAATAAAGCATCGTTACACCAGAGCATCTCAGCCCCAGACTAATGGCAAAATAGAGGCCTTCTGGAAGATCATAAAAAATGAGTTCTTCTATCCCCATTCATTTGATTCTGTCAAAGACCTGATCTATAATTTAGGCAACTTCTTATTCGAGTATAATCACTTAAGAAGACATGGGGGATTAGGTTATCTTACTCCTTATGAAAAGCTGGAAAAAGTTACCGAATTATTGAGCTAGTACAACGGTTCACTGTATCATTTTTTGTTCTTAATAACCACTTGAATCGCTTGATTCTCCTCCATAACTTCCCGGAAGAGTTGTAGAATTAACTTGCCATAAGAACCTAAATATTTGATAATGGTTTCTGGTTGATAGATGATAATTTTTTTCGGTTCAAAATCAGTAGAAAGGCAATCCCACAAGGCATCCAGATTTTCACCATAATAATCAGGCAGAGATAATCTTCTCTTCAGATAGGCATGAGCTGCAGTCTTATCAACCATTTTAGACCCATTTAATCTAATTTCTTTCATCCTTTTCTCCTCAACTTATAAAAACTAGTATAACTGTTCAAAGGTCTGATAATGATCATCTGTATAGAAGATAAGACCGTCATTGGAATAGACAATACGCTCATCCGACCGATATCCTCCCTGATAATTGACATCACATTCATAATATTGGCGATTATCTGCTTTCGGCAAAAGACCTTCCCAATTACCAAAACGATCACCGCCAATAGATTTCCGGTCTGTAACCTCCCAGAGATTCCCTTTGGCATCATCCCACCCTAAATCTCGGGCTTCTTTTTTGTTAATATAATTAGGCGGAAGCTCTCTAAATTTATGAATATATGCCGCAACTTCATCCTTTGTGGAGTAACTTAATCCTTTTTCTACCTGTATTTCGGTACCAACATTCTCTTTTCTCGGTTGTTCCTTTGGTACTTGTTCCACCTTTTGCCCAGAAGGATTGGTTTCGGCTGGATTAGAAGGCTTATCCTTTTCAGAAGATTTACACCCGGAGAGGGCGATAATAAGAAAAATGATTAATAAATAGGCTAACCATTGATACCTTTTCTTCGAATGATACATCTTTCTTCCTATCATGGTTCTTACTATTTTTCCGAATAAATAATATCATATTTTAACTGTTTTGGCGAAATTTTTTTTTACTATAATGGCATTTTCTTGGTATCCTGAAATTAAAATCTTTTTATTGATGGCTACATATGAACCTTCAATATTTTTTAAATTATTTTATCTTCTATTCCATTAAATCAGGAAATAACCTTATCTTTTTTACATCCTCAGGTCTAAATAAAAATGCTTTTACACCTATTACCGTTTTTTTCAATTTTATTCTTTGCACTCCCCTAATGAAATTTTTCTAATTTCTTGAGGATAATCCTTTTTTGTCAAAATCATCTTCTCTCTTAAATAGTTATGATTAGATCTTATCTTAGAAAATAGGAAAATAGCCTCATAGAAACCTCTGCCCCCTGGATGAGGTCTTTTTGAGAATGGCTAATATTTTTTTAGCTAATAGTATATCAGGCTGGATTGTTCTTATTTTTAATAGTATTCAAATTTATTTATCAGGGCATCATCAGGCTGGCAAGCAATCTTCTGTAATTCAGTACCTACAAGTTATCTGACCCCTTAGGAAAAGTTGAAAAAAATTGCTGAGGTATTGAGCTAGTCTAACTGTCCCAATGACTGTCTGGTTTAATAGCAGAATTGGTCAATAAAAATTTTAAAATAAAAACTATCCCTTATTATATTAGTCCCTTGTACTTCTTTTTTATAAACTATTTCTCTTTCTTTCTGACCAGCTCGATAGCTTCTTTACCGGTCATATGCTCAATAACCACTTCAACTAGACATACTTTCTGGAATTGTCTCTCTATCTCTTTCTTCCGTCCTTCCTCATCAGAGGGGAAATAT
>Ga0067045_1003086_pt1 | contig 30651 bp, 37 predicted proteins | sample TerdegcTABiofilm_FD_59184 | JGI IMG/M metagenome (GOLD analysis project Ga0067045, IMG submission 59184) | Combined Assembly of (Gp0054472, Gp0054536) Wastewater bioreactor microbial communities from Singapore -Terephthalate degrading...
AGTATGTAAATATAAGACGTGAAATTGGGACTCTCAAAGTGGCGGACAGCATGCTGATTAAGGCTGGTTCACCGGAGAAAACTATTCCTGTCCGTTTGCAGCTTCCTTATGATATCCCTGTTTCCAGGGGAAAAACAAGATATTACTTTGTAACGAATCTTGATATAAAAAAAGCCGTGGATCCTAAGGACGTTGACGATGTTGTTGTTCTCCCGAACGCTTATATGCAGATGGTGTTTGACGCCTTGTCAAGACTGGGTTTCCGTGATAAACCGTCATCCGGGGANTATAACGGCAGGTTCCAACANTTTGAGTACAAACCGACCAAATTCATGGCGCGGGAATTAGACGAGCTNGAGTTTTATTTTGTCGCGGAAGAGAGTCAGTTGTATATAGTGATGGAAATTGACAAGAAAACACGTGGTTTCTTTGGTAAGATAGCTGATGATATGGACCTTGACGAGCGGCGCTTTAGCTATACCCTTCCTTACAGCGATATGCATAGTGTGGAGCAAGTAGCCGCGACGTTAAAAGAAATTATTGAAAATGAATACAGAAAAATCAATTGTTAATCTGTTATAAAAATGATAAGCGCCCGTAGCTCAGGCGGATAGAGCAGCGGTTTCCTAAACCGCGTGTCGGGAGTTCGAGTCTCTCCGGGCGCACCATGGAAAGTCAAGAGTCGCAAGGGATTGCGGCTCTTCGATTTTTAGCGAAAACAGCGAAAACGGCAGAATGGTGTTTATTTGGTGTTTATTGAGGCAAATTACCACCTACGTAAACTAAAAATTACCAACGATAACAGCGAAGGCCGGGAACTATGCCCGGCCCCTTTTCATCTCTTTTGTTATCTGCTGATAAAAGTTTTCCAGCTTATCTGCTATAGCCTTGTCGGCACTCTGCAAGAAGTGACTGTAAATGTCCCCCGTGGTGGATACTTCTGCATGGCCGAACCTGCCGGAAATGTTTTTCAAAGGCACATCCAGGTTAATCAGGATTGTAGCCGCAGTGTGTCTCAGGCCGTGGAAAGATAGGGGAGGAAGATTGCGTCTTTTTATAAACTTCGGGAACCACTGCGATGGCCATTCCGGATGCCCCGGTTTGCCGTCCCAGGTGGTGAAAAGCCTGTCTGAGCCTTGCCATAAATCACCTACTTTTAGGCGGTGTTCGGCCTGTTCTCTGCGGTATTGCCGGAGCATATCCACCAAGAAGGCCGGTAATGATATAAGCCGCTCCGAGGATTCATTCTTAGGCGCTTTGGTGAATGATCCCTGGCCGGGTATGTATTGCCCCGCCTGGTGAACCTTCAGAACCTTTTCGTCACTATTTATGTCCTTCCATTCAAGGCCCATAATCTCTCCGCGGCGCAGGCCGGTAAACATGGCGATATAGATTAAAACCCTGTGCTTCAGTTTTTCCTTTTCAAGAGCTACCAAAAGAGCGATTGTTTCTTCTACATCATAGGCTGCCACCTGTTTTTTGGGGACACGCGGAGGTTTAACCCGTGAAGCTGGGTTTGAGTTGATAATCTGCCACTGAACGGCAGCATTCAAAATAGTGGCTATAAGCCGATGATGATGAAGGATGGTTCTTTCAGACAAACCGCCTTTTTTACCATCCTCCCGGATGCCTTCCTCCGTCAGGTTCTTATAAAAGTCCATTAAGTGAACGGGAGTTATCTTTTCAATTTTCAAGTGGCCCATTGCCGGAAAAATCCTTGTTTCAAGCAACTGCTTATAGCGATGAAATGTTTTTGGCGCAAGATTTTGCTCCCCGTAATCCCGAAGCCAGCGTTCTGAAAAATCGTTAAAGGTTAGCCTTGTCGGTTCAATAAACATGCCTTTTTCCACTTCAATTACGAATTCGGTCAGCAACTTTTCAGCTTCCCGCCGGGCCTGGCAGCGCCTTTCCTTCTGACAGTCCTTACAGCTTTCTTTTTCACAGGCCTGATCAACAGTTACCGTCTTTGGCTTTCTGATCTGCTTACCATCGGCATCATAGCCGCAGTAGGCTATAAGCCGCCAGCTGTTTTTCCCGCGCTTCTCAATTCGTCCTGCCATTGGTTTATTCCCCCTTCTCTTTTTTCTTTGGTGGTCTTCCACGATTATTGGTTTGTCCTTGGTTGCGGCGGTAACGCCGTGATTTAGCAGCTTCTTGATGTGCCGAAGTGCAATATTCTCCCCATGCTTTTTTAGGTTTAAAAATCTCTCCGCAATATTTACATATGCGCGGAGGGATGTTTTTTATAATATCCGTAATTAGTGCATACCATATTTGAGCTAACGAACAAGGATAGTTGAAGTCCAAACTTGTTTCTCCATCTATTATTTTGATCTGCGGGGAAATACGGAGAAGTGCTGCGTTAAAAACATCCGCAAGGAAAAGATCGGCTCTTTCTAAAAGGTGAAGCGGTTTACCCTTTATAATGTCCTTTTCAGGTTCATAATGCAGAGGTGTTTTAATATCAATAACCTTCATAAAATCGATTAGCACTTCTTTTAAACTCTCTCCAGTGTCAACTGTTTCTTTATTATTTAACCACTCGTCTTTAAACTTTCTGGCTATTTGGACTAATTTAATTACGATATGCATCTTCTTCGCTTCCTTCCGGATAACTTCCGGTGTTTCAATGGTTGGAGGTTTTTCGTTTATTGGAACCGCTTCTGGACTTTCCCATTCAATTGCGTATAACTTCTCGTCTAGCATAATAAACCGCTCCCATTTCCATTCATCGATACCAAGGCTACCGTTCTTTTCAACATAATCTTCTATTTCCTTATCTGTAGAATTCCATAGTTTTACAAATTCGAGGTACATAAGAACCCCCTGAAAATTTTTTAATTCGTCACTGGATGGTGCCCTTTTCTAGTATCTATATTCTAGATTATAATCTAAAAAAATTCAATAGGAAGTGAGAAAAAACATGTTGCGTTTAACGGTTGAGCGTAAAAAAAGGGGTTGGACAAAAACGGAACTTGCTTTCCGGGCACAGCTTCATCCATCGACAATCGGAAAACTTGAAAGTGGTGAGTTGAAGCCGTTTCCAAAGTATAAAAGGGTGCTATCTGAAATATTTGAAGTGCCTGCGGAAGAACTTTTTAATCAAACCGAGGAGGTGGCGCAATGAAACGGACAGCAGAACAGCCAAGAGAGGATGCGCGGGAGTTCCCAAAGGCTACGTTGCGGAGTCGTGAGGCGGCGGACTATCTGGGGGTTTCGCTCTGGTTTCTCCAAAAACTGGCCCGCGAAAATAAAATTCCTTGTATCCGGGTGTCTCCGCGCCTGATCCTGTTTCGGAAGGAATCCCTCGATGAATGGCTTCAACAGCAGGAACAGGCCAACGTCCGGCGAGAGCCGGAGCCGACCGGTAAAATTCGGCGGCTAAAATAAAAAAGCCCGGCCGGGCGGGCCCGGGAAGGTTGTATGAGTACCAATGATTCTTGAAGAAGGAATGGGTATAAATGGCGGAAGTCTTTTTTGAAGCGCAACAAGATGGCGTATTCTACCGGGTAATCCGTGGTAACGGCAGTCATCTACTAATCCAAGAGGAACGGGGAGGTTGCCGGCGATCCCATAGGATAAGCCAGAAGGAGTACGAGCGGCTGATTACCGAACACGAGGCCGGGCGTGTGAAGGTAGCCAGGGATATATTCCACCAGGCCCGTTTAAGAAGAAAAGCCCGCAAGCGGGCGAGCGGAGGAAACGGCAGTGATCAACTGGTTCCCGCTTTGTAAAAACATGATGGAGGAAAGCCAGGAATTCAGAAAGCTTACCCCGGCTGAAAAGCTCTATTACTGGCTGTTGATAAGCGAGTATAACCGTCATAAAGGGGAATTCTATAAGTCTGACCTGGAAACAGCTGTAACATTAGGCATTAGCGTGGTTAAAGTTAGACAGGCCCGGCGAAAGCTGCAATCCCGCAAATGGTTAGAAATAATACATGGTTTTCGAACCTGCCGGAATAAAAACGTAGCTACCAGGTATCTTTGTGTAAGCTGGGCGGTCCCGGCGGATGGCGAATTCTTCGCGCAAATGCATCGCTTTGCTTTTGAAGTAATGCTGGCTAAAGTTCGTCACCGGGAATTTACCTATGTTGATGTTGCGATATATATTTACCTGGCTTACCTTTTCTGGAAGAACAGGGGCAAAAATGAAAGCCATTTTTATATAACCAAAAACCAGCTACGGAAGTTAACTGATATTCCCGATGCACCGACGCGGGTGGAGCGGCTATATCAACATTTTATTTTTAGCGGCGGCAAACATCTATTCGAATATCGCGATCAGTATCACCGACTACTTTTCACTGGCTGGAGTACATTTGTAGATCCCAGCGAAGATGAAAACAATAAGAAGCTGGCCGATGGATACCGACAAGAGATTAAGAACGCCGTTGCCACGGCTAAGAAGAACATGCAAAAAACGGCGGAAAAACAAAAGCGAGATTAGGTGATCCGGGTTAAGTGATACAAAAACGGCACATATGGTAACGCCGCTACCTATAAAGATGTCGGAGGTGAGAATTGTAGTGAAGGAGCTTCAAAGAGTTTTCAACTACCAGGCGCGGCAAGTCAGAACTATTGTAAAGGACGGAGAGCCGTGGTTTGTGGCCAGGGACGTGTGCGAAATATTTGGAGACACCAATTACCGCCGCTCAGTATCCCGTTTAGATGATGACGAAAAGGGTGTGTCACAAATAAACACCCCTGGCGGACCACAGGAAATGACCATCGTGAACGAGCCGGGACTTTACACTTTGCTTTTCTATATGCAACCACAGAAAGGAAACTTGCCGGAAGAAAAAATCCAGGAGAGGACAGCGGCACTGAAATCCTTCAAGCGTTGGGTCACTCACGAGGTAATTCCATCCATTCGCAAAACAGGCGCATATGTAGCCCCGGCTTCTCTCGAAGATCTCATTATACTTCAGGCTCAATCAGTCAAGGAACTTAAAGCCAGGGTGTCTCAAATTGAGGAACGGACAATCGCAGCCCATCACCGCATCGACAACCTCGACAACATCAACATCATCGGCGACAAACAACAGCGCCTTAACGCTATGGTCAGAAAGTATGCACAACAGGAAGGGTTAACCTTTTCCCGGGCATGGAGGGACTTTGTGCAGGCTTATAATGCGGCCTATCACACCAACCTAACGATGCTTAAAGAGAATCACCGGCTGAAGAAAGGCATGCGAGAGATATCAACTCCGGAATATTTGGCAGTTGTTGAAAAACTGGATGATGCCCTGCGGGTAGCGGATAAGTTGCTAAACCAAAGACGGGTAGCTAATTAAGCAAAAATATTAAATAAAAATGAGTGAAACAAATCGTTGAAGGTGGTAGGCAGGTCACCCGTGAGGTTATTCTCTACGCTAAATAGAGGTGCATCAGCGTGGATTCAGCAGAAGAAATAATCGCTGCAACTCACCGGAACCGGTTTATAGGGGGTAAATTAATTGTCTGACTTAAAACTGGCTAAGGCGGGTCTGACACAAATTGAACATAAAAACCAGCGCGTCCTTACAACACAACAATTGGCTGAAGATTACGGGACAGATACCAACACTATAACCGTAAATTTTAGCCGTAATAGGGAGCGCTACACTGAAGGCAAACATTACTTCTGTCTTGAAGGCGAAACACTTAAAGATTTCAAAAACAACCTTACAAATTGTAATGTCGCCCCAAATATCAACAAGCTTTACCTCTGGACGGAAAAAGGAGCTTTGCTTCATGACAAATCCCTGAATACTGACAAGGCATGGGAAGTGTACGACATCATGGTGGAAACATATTTCCGGGCCAAGGAAATGTTTACCCGTCCCCAAATCCTGTCCGAATTCCTGCACCTTGCCGCCGAACTGGCCGAGAAAATCGAACAGCTAAAACACCTCGTGTCATTCGCCGAAACTTTGCCGGCACCTGAAGATAGCGTATTAATCAGGGAAATAATCCCTCTTTTAATATCTCTCAAACATGATAAAGATTTTAAGAAGGAAATTCTCTGCACAGTGGATGATTGCCGATATAACAGAAAGGGGCAGTGTTGCAGCGATAATTCAATCCCTTTATTAATCGAATATCACGGCTGCGGTAATTACGAACCAAGGGGACCAGAGTTAAAGGTGTTGCCCGGAGGCGGAAAACAGAAAAAAGAAGGGGGATTGCAACATAAGTGAAGGAGTTTATCAAGCATACCCACCGCGTTTCCGAAAGCAACTGATTGGAGGCGCGGTGGGTATGCGTTTACATAAACGCATGGTACGGGGCAACTTTCTGGAACGACCAGGACCTGCAACGCTGATATTGGGGTACTAAAAACTTTACTGTAATTCCTGGGGTGATTTAATAAAAAGTGAAATAGTTAAGTGATACATAATCAAAAGATTAGATTGCCAGCATATGCATGCTATTAGCAAGAATTAGCCTGCTAATAACGTGCAGATGATTGCTATTAGCAAGCTAATGGCATACTATGCCTTTCTCTCTCTGTTTTAAAGGTTCCGTTGTCACGGCACCTTTATGGAAATTGCTCTGGCCCTTTGGTACCCGCCATACAGCCGCATCCTTCTGGATTCCGTATAACGGAGGCTTACCCCGACCGCATGATCCCTGAAGCCATTGTCGCAGTTAGCTTCCGGGACACACTCGGTTACTGTTTTGGTAACCATCATTTTTGCGGTTGGGTACTATTTCAGTAACTTGGTTTACTATTTCGGTAACTTTTTCATTAGTATTTTACTAACCACGTAGTTAGTGAATTGCTAACCGACACAACCTCAAATGAGACGCTTGTGGCCCGTTGTATAGCGTCCCGTCCTGTTTACTAATGGTTAAGTGATATAAATCAAAAAGATAGGTCAACTGCTGGCATGGTTAAGTGTTACAGGTTAAGTGATATGGGTTAAGTGATACGGGTTAAGTGATACGGGTTAAGTGATACAAATTAGATACATATCTGCCGATTTTGTATCACTCACTAAAGATCTAAAAAATATAGAAGATATAGAAGAGGGTATAAATACCCTTGTTGCCGTTTTGCTTTACAAATACGGCAACAGTTCAGGATATCAATACCGGGACATTTTGGCAGGTTGCAGGAGAAAAATTGAATGCGCATGAAAGAAGATATGAATCAGCGCAACTTAGATCAATTTTTCGGAAGCAAGTAGTATGTCAACCAGCCGGCTTTGTATAGAAAATCACTGCAATTGTGCCGTATTTACTTAAGGTGCCTAATAAATTTCTTGATGGGTATTTTAGCGAGGTGGTGGTCGACTCAGTAAAAAGGCAGTAGAAAGGAGAGGGTAATAGTGGCAGCTTTAGCGGTACCGCCCGGCGCCTTTCAGGAACGCCGGCTGGTAAAAAGTTACGAAGAACTGGGCAAAGAATACTTCGGTCCCCAGTTCAGTTCCGACAAAATCGTTGAAGATCTGGCCAAAGCCCTGGCCACTCAATTTGTGAGCGGCGCGGGCACAATGACCGATCAACCCATTAATCTGCAGAACCTGGATGCCACCATGACTTCCGTGCTGTTTGAAGAGCAGCACCTGGTGCTGTTCAACTGGTTAAGCAAGGTGCCTTCCGCTCAGCCGTACTACGAATGGAACCGGCGCCGTTCTTACGGTGGCGGTCGTAGCGCTCCTGGTTTCCGGGAAGGCGGCACGCCCAATGGCGGTGTAGGTAAGTACCAGCGTTTCGGTGTTTATAACAAATACCTTGGCACCCGGCGCGGGGTTACCCACCAGATGACCCTTACCGGTCAGCTGGGCGGGACCCAGGTGGATCCGGTCGCCGAGGAAAACCGCAACGGCACCCTGGAACTGCTTGAGAAGATCGAGCGGTGGCTGATGTTCGGCGACAGCCGCATTGCAGACGAAAGCGGCAATGAGGTTAACTATGACGGGATTCTCCGTCAGATGGAGACCCAGAAGCCGGATAACATCATTGACCTGCAGGGGCAGCCTTTTAGCTTCGAGCATGTCGAAGAGGCGGCCTATAAAATCTATCAGGAAGGTAAACTGCGCAACTTTGCTGGCAATGTTCAAGCCTTCATGTCCCCCTTCGTGCTGAGCGATCTCTCCAAGTTGAAGCTCCAGGCCGAGCGCGTTATGCTGGGCATTGAGGCCAACCGCGGACCCTATGTCGCCGGCGAACCCCTGCGCGGACATGCCACCAACTTCGGTTACGTTCCTTACGAGCCCTCTGTCTTCTTTGAAGAAGTGGACGGCTCCAAACCCCTAAAGACTGCCGTTGACGATCCGGAAAACGGCGGGCCGGACTCCGGCGCTCCCGATGCGCCCGCAACGGTAACGGGTGCGGCGGGTACCGCAGATCCTGCCGGCAGTTCCAAGATGGCAGCCGGCACCTACTACTACTTCGCGTCGGCCATCAACGACTCCGGCGAAGGTTTGACCACAGCTTCCGCTGGCGTTACGGTCGCCGCAGGACAGCAGGTCACTGTGACAATCGCCCGGGTTACCGGAGCAACTGGATACCGCGTTTACCGCGGCACGACCTCCGATTATAAAGAGGCCGGATTTATCGGCATTGTTCCGCAGCCTGGCAGCGGCAATGCTACCCACGTGGACAAGAACCAGCGGATCCCCTTCACGGGTTATGTGGCCCTGCTGGATCGCAATCCGGCGGATTTGGCGATTGCTCAAATGACGCCGTTAATTAAATTCCCACTGGCCATCGTGAGCACCACCATCGAGTTCCTGCTCTTGCTGTACCACGTGCTTGTGGTAAAAGCGGCGGAACGTCAGGTGATCTTCAAGAACGTCGGCCGGTTGCAGTAAAGGAGGGTGATCGGAATGCGTACGATCCGGTCACGGGTGCACCGATCCACTAGCGGTTGCATTCCAGGAAGCAACCGCCAGTTTCAGGTAGAATTTGACCCGGCGGGACTGGCTGAAGTTGAAGAAGAAATCTACAACTTCCTCATGTCCTGCCGGCGGAAACTACCAGACGGCGGCTATGATTTTGAACATCCCGACGGAGAAGGAACTATTGTTCTCTCAAGCGCTCCCAAGTCCGAATCACCATCCCCGCCGGCGGATAAGGGCAAGGATGCGGATGATGGAGACGGCAGCGGAGATGCTAATGTCGATAAAGCCCCGGAGGATAAATCTCCGGAGAAGGATGTTCAACCGGAGAAAAAAGAACCTCAAAACATAGCCACCGATAGTCCTGACGGCCGGTGTCAGGCGACAAATAAAAGCGGTGAGCGGTGTAAGAAGGCGGCTCTGCCCGGATCGCCTTTCTGCGCAATGCACCAGCTGTAGGTGGTGCTAAGTAATGCCGAATAATTACGAACCCAACCTGCAAAATCCGGCCAAGCATGTAGATTACTTGGCGCGGGAAGCGTTCAGAAAATATACGGAACCCCTGGAGAATGAATTGCTGAGTAATGTGGCCAGCGCCGCAGGACCCAGCAAAGCGGTAGATCTCCAGGGGCGTACCCGTTTTTCGGTGCAGGCCACCGGCACTTTTTCTGCTCAGATAAAGATCGAAGTCAGCCTTGACGGCGAGAACTGGGTTGAACAGGGCGCGGCGCTGGCTGCGGCAGGACTCCAGAGTTTTGCCTTGGCGGCAAAGTTCGTACGGGTAAATGTGTCCGCCTACACCAGCGGCACCATTGAAAAGGTACTGCTTTATGCAGTGCCATAGGGGGTGTAGACCATGATGCCCATACCGGAACTCGCCATTAAAGGAATAATAGTGCAAAAGCTGAGCGAAATTAGGGCCAATACCGCGCTGCTGGATGAAATATTTCCCGGCTTGCCGGCGGAAAACCTTAATGACGCGAAGCGATTTTTTGCCACGGCAAAACCCGTCCCGGTGCTTCTGGGGTGGCCGCGCGAACCGGGTCAAATGCCCTGCCTGACCATTGCACAGGCGGGAGAGCAGGAAATAGACGATCCCGTCGGCAGCGAACTCGACGAAGAATTGCTGCTTGATGACGGCGGAGACCCAGTCGTCGAGAGCTTGGAGGGTACCTGGTTTACCGGTAGTTACCGGGTTACAGCATGGGCCGGCAATGCCGATCTGACGATTTACCTGCAGGCCATAGCAAAGCAAGCACTGCTTGAAAATAGAGGCTACCTGACGGACCAGGGATTATATGAACAGGTGCTGGCCGGCGGGGACTTTGAGCCTGCCCCCCAGTATATTCCGGATTTTGTTTTCCTGCGGGCGGTTACATTGAACTGCCGTTACCTGGCTACATATGTTGTCCGGAATACTGAAGTGGCGCATGATGCCGTAGCCAGCATGAACGGCGCCTAAGAGCGGAGGTGATTATTGATGGCAAAGGCACAGACCGAAGAAAAACTGGCGGCGGAGACAGTGACAGAGGTGGCAGAGAAAGAACCCATTATCAGCCTGTCCGAGTTTGCCAATACCTATAAAGCCCCCGTCGAGTTGATGGGCGGTTTCGTCTATGTGATGCAGAAGGAAGGGCGAGTCCGGGACACTACTGCCAATTACGCCAAAGCATTTGAGGAATTCCGGAACAAACCCATGGATTAATTATGACCCGGTGTTACCTTTAGTAATAATGTTACGCAATAGGAAAGGAGGAAACACTTATGCCGGTTTTTTTCGGTGGACGTTTTTTGGTAGCCCCCACTGTGGCCAGCCGGGTAGATGACTCGGCGCTGGTTAATCCAAACCCCTCGGGCGGCTTCGGGTTGGCGTTAATCGGGCAAGCCGAGGGCGGAGAACCCGGCGTGGCGTTAAAATTCAGTGACCCGGCCCGGGCGCGGCAGGTTTTGCGTTCCGGCAAACTACTGGATGCCTTGGAGCGGGCAATGCATCCCTCGAATGATTCTGACTTCCCTGGTGCCGGCACAGTGACGGCGATCCGGGTCAACCCGGCCACCAAAGCCACTCTCACCCTTAAGGATGCAACGAGTGCCGACGTGATTGTCCTTAATTCTTCGGACTGGGGACGTTGGAATAACCAGATTAAGGTCAAGATCGAAAACGGCACCCAGGCGAACACGAAGAAAGCCACTGTGGCCTATGCGGATCAGGTGGTTAGCAAGGATAACATCGGCCGCAACATCTTAAGCATTCAATACACCGGGGCTAACGCCACAGCCACGATAACAATCAACGACACCAGTTTAAGCCTGGCTGCCGGCGCCGGTGAAAGCTTCACGGCCAATTTCTCGGATTACCCCACGGTGCAGGCGCTCTATGATTTCCTGGTCACCAAGTCTTTCCTGACGGTTACCTTGCTGGCCGATAATGCGGAGCATTCCACGGCATCGTCATTGGATTTCGTGACGGCGCAGGACGTGAAGGCAGCGGCCTTTACCGTGACCGCCAACCTGCAGGCATTAATCGACTGGTTCAACAGCACCGAGGAACCATATGTGGATGCGACCCGTGCTACCAATGCCGGCAAGGTTCCCGCCAATACAAGTGGCTATGTTTATTTGGCTGGCGGCAGCGAGGGCACGATCATAAACCAGAACTGGCAGGATGCCTTTGATATCCTGAAGCAGCAAGATGTGTACGTGATCAGTCCGGTGACCGAGGATGCGTCTATACACGCCATGGGCGATACGCATTGCCAGTTTATGAGCGGGCCTTCCGGCAAAAAGGAACGAGTGCAGTTCGTAGGCGCTCTCCAGGGTGAGCAGGTAAGCAACTGGATCAGCCGGGCACTGGCGCTGAATTCAGACCGCACTGCCATTGTGGGGCAAGGAGTAAAGGATTTCGACCGCAACGGCTCTCTGGTCACCTTCTCCCCTCCCCTTCTGGCTGCCCAACTGGCGGGCATGTTCGCCAGTGGTGGTCCTGGCCGGGCGCTTACCAACCGCTATATCGTAGCCAGGGGATTGGATCCGCTGGTTAAAACTGAGGATCGCGATACCCTGCTGCAGGCGGGTATCATCCCGGTTGAGTTCGTGGACGGCCGCGGGTTCAAGGTGGTTCAGAGCATCACCACCTGGATAGCCGACACTCGCTACACCAGGCGCGAACTCTCCACGCGGTGGGCTGCTGACTATACGGTGCGTACCGTGCGTGAAAGCCTGGAGCCTCTGGTGGGCCTTACTGCAGGTCCGCAACTGATTGCCCTGGCTATCTCCCGGGCAGAAAGTACCCTGAAGCGGCGTGCAGCCGATGGCGTTATCGTAGGAGACGCGGAGAATCCGGCCTATAAAAATATCCAGGCATTCATTGACGGGGATGTGCTGAGCGTGAGTTTCGAGGCAAGCCCGGCCATTCCGGCCAACTATATCCTGCTGACCGCCCACCTGGTGCCGTACACCAGCAACACGGCAGCGTAAAGGAGGGATTAAGTCATGGGACGGAACAACGTCAAGACTCATACCGGTAACCGGGTAGTGGTGAGATTTGACGGCAAGATCATCGGTTTGGCTCAAAACGTCCGGGGCAGCGACGACTATGCCCTGGACCCGGCCTCGGGCATCGGCGATGCCCATGTGCAGGAGTACGTGCCTACGATAGCCAGGCATACCGTTACGGTCGGCTTTATGGCTCTCAAGCAAAAAGGCTTGGCCGAGCAGGGGATCGCTCCCGAAAACGCCGATGAGGCTCTTAAGGGTTATGTCTTTGATATTGAGCTTTATGACAAGGACACCAACACCATGCTCAAAAAATACATTGACTGCAGCTATAACAACGGCGATCTGGACGTGACAAAGCACGCCATCATCATGCGAAATGCCACATTTATGGCGCTTGATGTCTCCGGTAAAGGCCTGTAAGCGCCGGCGTTGGGATAAGGAGGATGAGAATAATGGCCGACAGGCAGGTAGGCATATCCGTCAAAACTACAGTCAACGACAGCCAGTTGAGGAGCCTTAAAGATAACTTCCGGGGCGTTACCCAGGGCATGGGAAACGACTTGGATGAACTATCAATCAGTACCCAAAAGTATATGGAGAACATACGCCGTGCCCAAGAAATAGGGGCTACCCCTGCTTACCGTCAGCAACTGCGTCAGCAACAACTGGAGCTTAAACAATCCATTGATGTCAGGTTGCGGGAAATCAGGCGTGAGGGCGATGAGGCGGTGGCACAGATTAACCGCCAGATCTTGGCCACCAAGAGGTTCGTCTATGAACGGCAACAAACTCTCAAACAATCCGGCATTGCGGACGATGAACGAAGTCGCTTAAGTCAAGAAATCTCCCAGCAGCAGGCCGAACTGCGGCGGCTCCAATTAGAAAGGCAGCAGGCACTGCAGGTACAACGGGAACGCATGGTACCCGCCAGCCAGCTGCGGGAAAGAGTAGAGGCTACTGGAGGCACAGTGCGCGAACTCCCCTCGACAATGTTAGGAGGAGCGGGGGCGAAGTTGGGCAGTCTCCTAAAAACCGGTGTGGCATTGGCTGGGATAGGAAGCATAGCACAGCTGATGGCGCAAGGTATAAAAGACGCTTATACTACCGAAATCGAACTTGGAGACCTATCCAAGCGTGTCAAAGAAGTCAAGGAAACATATGACGATTTTCGGTTACGGATCCTGCAAGTAGGCGACGCGCTTGGCTATACCAATGAGGAAATGCGCGAACTTGCCCGACAGGCGGCTGCCCTGGTGGGGGCGAAGGATTTGCAAACCACCATGCAGACAACAGCCAGCTTTGCCCGGACATACGGCCTACAAGCGCCTTTTGTTAACGATATGCTTGGCCAGATGTTTCAAGCTGGCGTAACGGGCGGAGTGACGGCCCAGATGCGACCGCAGGAATTTGTTGCAATGCTGTCGGAAGCCATTGGAAGTGGGCGTATGGCCGGCCGCGAGGAAGAACTTATCCGGAGCATTGAGAACCTGGTAGCGGCCACGCAGCGCACGCTGGTTACTCCTCCCAACGTACAAGCGATGTTCGAGGTTATGACCACGTTAAACCAAAGCGGCATTCAAGGTTTAACGGGAGAACGCGGGGCACAACTCCTTAATCAACTTTCTCAAGGGGATCATGCAGCCGGGCGGAGGCGAGGCCGGGGATCTGTTTATGTTCCAGGCGCTGAATGCTGGCGGTGCAGGACTGGAATATTTCAAGTACCGGCTGCTGCAGGAGCAAGGGGCATTCGGGACGATGGAGGATGTCAACAAGATGATCCCGGGGGCTTTCTCGCCCGAACAGATAGAGAAGTATGGCAAGAGGACCAATATAGAAGCTGTAATGGAGCATCTTGCCTCTCTGGGTTTGCCCTTGCCGGTAGAGGCGGAGATAGCTTCCAATCTTTTGGGATGGAGTCGGAGCCAATATATAGGTTTCCGGGGCGGTACAATGAAAGATGGTGAGTTTCAAGTTGAACACTTTGGGGCTATGCGTCAACTTTTGGGTGAAAAAGATATAAACAAATACATCGGTGCCTTTCCCTTGCTGGACCGGCTAACAAGAGCTCAAAAACCTGAAGACCTGGCGCCGATCATTGAGGAGTTGAAGCAGCAAGGAGTCAAGCTGCCGGAGAATTTCAGCGAACTGTCGTTCAAGGAGCAAAAAAGAGCACTTGTCGATGCCATGGAAGGGGTTAATATAAAAACACCTGGTGATGAATCGCGAACGACCATGGCCAATTTACAGAAGGCATTCGAGGAGACAGGAAGAGATCTTATAAAGGCGATAGATAACTTAAAAGAAGGCATTACTGGTTTGACTCGCGTTATGAGTGGCGATAGCAGCGGAATAGGTGGCCTCAAGAACTCACTGTTTGACCTGCCGGAGGTTATGACCGATCTTGCCAAATCAGGGCCAGCAGGCTTATTGGCTGATGTCGGCATTGGCTATGGACTGTATAGGCTTGGCAGGGGCGGGTGGAATACCGGCAAAAAGGCTATTGAAATGGGCAAGAAGGCAGCACCCTGGCTTCAAAAAGGAGCGCAAGCGGCCAAGGAAGGAGCGGGCAAGGCGGCCGGCGCAGCTGGCAAAGCTGCCGAAACCGCCGCCGAAGCCGCAGGCAAAGGGGCAAAAGCCGCGGCACCTTGGCTTTCTCGCATAGCCGGAGCGGCAGCCCTTACTCTTGCCGAAATATCTCCCTGGCTGGGCGTAGAAAGCGCCCGCCGCAGCGACCTGGAAATGGCCATATCCGTTCGGGAAAAACTGGCTAACGGTACTCCTCTATCAGAAGAAGAGCAAAAATGGTGGTCAGGGTTAGAGCAGAATCTGAAAAGAAACTATAACACGGATGACAACGTAGAGGCGCTTGATCAATTCATTGCCTATTTATATGGCATGGGTATAACCAACCGGGGTATCGAGATAAGCCCTGAACTTCAAAAGAAAAGCGAGGAAATAAACCGGAAACAGCAGGAAGAGAGCGCAGCATATGCCCGTAAGTGGTGGGGGGACCGCTTGGAAGGGGTCAAGCGCTTTTTTGGATCCGGAAGTTATGAACTGCAGGGCGATCTTTTCTCGGCTCGGCAGCAGGCCGGCATGTATATGCCAGCTTCGTGGAGTGCAGGAAAAGCTTCAATGCTGGGCGATTTCAGTTTGATGCCTTATAATTCGAACACGCAAGCGCCTATAACGAACGCTCCTTGGTATGGGGGCATTCCGCCGCAAATAACAACGCTACCCTATTTCTTTAACCAGATCCCAGGCAACGGGATTACCCTGGCGTCTTTTAGTGCCGGTCAATCCTTAAAGACAGGCGGTTTGTTTGGCGGCGACATTATGTCCGTAGACGGTACAATCACCAGTCATTTCGGGATGAGGGAAGATCCTTTCACCAAGGAAAAACGTTTCCATGAAGGGGTAGATATCGCGGCACCGGAGGGAGCGCCGGTGCGCTCGACCACGATGGGAACAGTCAGTAAAGTAATTGCCGATGCCAGGGCCGGAGGTTCAGCCGGCAAATATATTGAGGTTACGACTCCGGACGGCAGAACGGTTCGCTATCTCCATTTGAGCGGCACAAACGTACAGGTGGGGCAAGCCGTGCGGCCGGGGGATATAATCGGCCAGGTTGGATCGACAGGCCGTGCAACGGGTCCCCATTTGCACTATGAAGTAAGAGCGGGCGGTCGGGCAATAAATCCGTTAGGTCAAAATATGTTGGCATCTTCGGGAGGCGTTATTTTAGCCGGTGGGGTTACGAATGCTGCTCAAAATTTCGCTCCCAATCTAATGGGTCAGTTAAATCCATCTGAAGCGGCTGACCAGGCAATGTATTATTACAGAGCTAAATACGCCCAGGAGGTTCAGGATCTTATGTCACTGGGCTACCTGGGGTTTTCGGGGGCAACCGGGTCTCCCGTGTCTTATGGGTCTTATCCAAGTTCGGGCAACACTTTTACTGCGAGCGTTGAACGCTGGCGCTCCACTGTTAATCAGATAGCCGCAAAATACGGCGTCAACCCGGATGAGATAATGCAAATTATTCAGGCGGAATCCGGCGGCAATCCCCGGGCAGTGAGTTCGGCCGGCGCCAAGGGTTTGATGCAAATTATGGAGGAATACCACGCTATCAATAATCCCTTTGACCCGGTGGAAAACATTCAGGTGGGCACGCGCTTCTATGCCGGATTACTGCAAGAGTTTGGCGGCGACCGGGCCGCAGCCCTGGCTGCTTACAATGCCGGCGCCGGCCGGGTGCACCAGGCCATGGGGCGGGCTGGTACGGATAATTTCGCAGCCTACGAACGGTACCTGCCTGAGGAGACCAGAAAGTATGTGCGCGGGATTATGGCCATGGGATCGCCTGTGCAGCAGGCAGGCGTATCGGCTCAGACTGTTTCAACGATGGGTACCGGGGGTGTGATCCCGGCGCAGTTAATGCGTCAATCCCTGGCTGTAACCTTCGATCCGGTAAGGGTTCGCTTGGACCTGCCCGGGGGACAAACTCAGGAGGTTGCGGTGCAGCCGCGGCTGAAAGATCCATTTCAGGGCGTCAACTATTCCGTGTTGACCTAATTGGACAGCATTTCGGGCGAAATGTATTGGAGGTATTAGCCGTGAAGCAATATGCACCTGTGGCTAAACTTAAGATCGTTACCACGGAAGGCATTCAGGACCCCATGCCGGATGCGGTACGGATTACCACCCATAAAAGGTTGGGGGAGCCGGCCGGGGCCTGGTCTATCCAGCTTACCACCAAGAAGGACAGCCAGGGGCGGACATGGGCCGACCGGGTGAAACCCATGGATTACGTGGTAATCTGGCTTGGCCGGTTTTCCACGCAGCCCCCGGTTATTATGCGGGGATTTGTGGATAACGTCAGGGAGTCGTTAAGCATAGAGGATGGCAAGCCGCAGCGCTATGTCCTGATTAACGGCCGGGATTACGGCGGCTTGCTCCAGCGCATCAAGATCTATTACCTCTATGATAAAGACCCTACAGCGGGACTAATCGGGGCACGCTTAGAGTTCTTTTACGGCGTGCCAGCCAGAGATTTTAAGGTGGAAGACTTTATTCCTCTGCTGAACGATAAAGTCATCTCGCCCCGAATTGCCAACTTCCGTAAGTACAACAAAGGCATCGTGGATATGATCACCAAGATAAATATCCCCGATAACATGACGCTTAATGGGATCCAAATCCAGCCTTACGAGGGCCCGCTGCTGGGTTTGATCGAAATGGTTCAGGGTAAACCCCATGTGGAGTTTTTTGTAACGGAAACCGAGGAGGCCCCGGCGCTGGTACACAGGTGGGCGCCTTTGAAGAAATGGGACGGGAAATATGCCCGGACCGATAGTGACCCGACCGGGGACCCCTTGTTTACCGACCTGGAATTGGATGCTAATGACCGGATCAGTCGGGACCTGGGTTTTAGCGGTAACGAAGCGTTTTCGTATTTCTTTACGTATCCCACTCAATCACTCGTGTCTAAGCTGGCTTTAAAGTCAACAACTTACTATTTTTACGTCCCGCAGGACATGTATGATCTGGAGAAACCATCGAACCCTAAAATTATCCAGGATAACCTGGATAGGTTCGACTTTTTGCCCCTTGAAGTGGCTACGCCGTTTATGCCTGCCCAGAATCCGGATGAAACCGTCCTGGATACCGGGATGCGGCAAATGGCCCTGGAATTAAACCAGTGGCTGGTGGATGTATACGGTCATAATCATGAGCTTAAAAACGGTACGATACCGATCAAAGGCAATGAAAATGCCCGTATTGGCCGGTATGTGTACTTCAAAGACCTCGATATGGAGTTCTACATCGAGGGTATTGATCATGAGTTTGTAGTCAAGGAGAGCTTTACCACCACTTTGACTCTGACGCGGGGACGCAAGAGAAATAATGTTTTATGAGGAGGTATATACAATGATCACTCAAGGCAATTTAGGCAACCAGAAACCTATAACCGACCCCGGCTGCTTTCAGGGCTTACAGATAGGCAAGGTGATATCTGTCTATCCGGATAGCCATTGTGTAGACATAGCCCTGCTTCGGGGTGGCGTAGCGCGAAAGGTGCAGGTGTTGGCGCCGTATGCTTCCAGCGATACGGGCGTGGCCTTTCTTCCAAAACCCGGCCTTGTTTCCCCGGAGCAGAAACTGGCCGGCATCGTGGATACACCGCGGCCAGGAAGTGGGAGGAATGTCTTTGCGGTTGTCGGGTACTTGGAAGGACAGATTCATAGTCCCATCTGCCTCGGATTTCTTTTTCCCGATGACGCGGAGTTGCTTTCCCTGCAAGCCGGGGTACAGGTAGACCGCCGGGAGGGCGGAACCTACATCTATGCCGGCGACGATGGGGAATTCAACATTAATCACCCCTCGGGCATTCATATCCACATTGGACGGGCGGCCGGCGCCAAGACTCTGGACAATACCTTCAACAAGCGCTGGAAAGACGGCAAGAACGTCGTGCCCGAGTTCTATTTCAGCCTAAAGCACTTTTCTGGCGCTATAATATCCGTGGATCCGGATGGCAACATACAGATCAGCGCTGGCAGGGACAGGCAAACGGGCAACAGGTCTCACGTAACCATCACCGGAAACACTGTTTCGGTGGTAAATGCCGGGCCTTAAGCCGGTAATAATTTCTGGAATCGGATGGTGATTAACTATGGCTAATTATTCCAGTACCCTAAACCTGGTGCAGGGTTTTAAAAGGAGTATCGTCCAATGATCGGTCAGGGCTACCCCCAAACGTATACCACCGGAGAGGTAGCCCGGCTTGCCGGCTTGAACTCTACTTGGTGGTTACGGAAAAAGATCCTGGCTGGTGAAATCAGGGCGATTCAGTCCCCGCCTCGTTTTGGTGGGGGACAACCCTTCGAATGGCGCTTGCCAGAAGAAGAAGTTCGTAAAGTGCTGTTTGGGCGGTTATGCCTGGCACTCAAACGGCATGTCTTCAGGCTTAATGATATTAAGCTGCCCGGAAAGCTCCCTGGCGGAAAGAAAGAAGCATCGAAACAGACCCCGCCGTGTCCACAGTGTGGCCGGCCTTCGGGATATCCAAACGGTGGGCTATGCTTGCGCTGCTATAGGCGCCAGCAGAAAAACCTAATCTCGCAAGAGGAGGTGCTGACAATTGAGGAGGCCCGGTCAAGAGTCCCCTGAACTTCTTACCCTTTACTTAAAGGAGATAGGGAGAATCAAGCGGACATCGCCTTATGAAACAATAGAACTGGCCAAGAGAATAGAGCAAGGCGATCAGGATGCCAGGAGGCAACTCATTGAAGCAAATTTGCGGCTTGTTGTGGCGGTAGCCAGGCAATATCTGTATCTGGATCGGTTTCCGATTGAGGATTTAATCCAGTATGGTAATATTGGACTAATAAAAGCGGTTGAGCGGTTTGATTGGAGGATGGGATATCAATTCAGTACCTATGCCACATTGTGGATAAAACAGAGTATTGGGAGGGCGCTGCATGATGAGGGCTATGTTATTCGCCGGCCGGTCCATATAGGAGAAGCGCTTGCGAGAATTAGACGTGCTTCAAGCAGGTTAACGATAGAACTCGGGCGCGATCCCACCATTGAAGAGTTAGCCTTGGAAACGGGACTAGATAGAACGCGGGTTGAGAAACTTCTTGCATTTAGTTTTGAGTATGTCAGTTTGGATGTGCCTGTAGGTGAAGATGATAACAGCGCACTGGTCGATTTTATTCCTTCCGCCAGTGACGTTGAGGATAAGGTTTTGGGTGAGGATGAGGTTTTAAATGTAAAAGAACAAGTGGAAAAATTGTTGAGCCACTTGTCACAGCGGCAGGCAGAGGTCATCCGACTGCGCTTTGGACTTACTGGAAAGCCTCCTATGATATTAGAGGCGGTGGGTAAGGAGTTAGGAGTTACCAGGGAGTGTATTCGCCAGATTGAATTTAGAGCATTGGCTAAACTCCGAAAAGCAGTCATGAGGGAGGGTCTATTTGATACCTGGGTAAGACAAACTGAAATAGTAACCGCCGGTCCACAGCACCAACAACAGGATTCTTCTGGGAGTTCCACTCGGGTCCGCCCCTGGTTGTCCTTTACCATTCATCCTAAACAAACGGATCCCGGTGGTTTAGCTCACTCTTCCCATCAGTCAAGCACTAAGGACATGCCGGAGGCCGAGATACAGGAACAAAAACCAAAGGCACCGGAACGTGTGCTGGTGCCTGTTAAAAACCTATCACTTCCCCAAAAGATATGGCTTTGGGCTCGCTATCAGGTGGATGGTTACCGTTGGCAAAATAAGAAAATGGCCGAGGTAACGTTTGCTGCTAAAATACTTGGTGTAGATCTTTCCACTTGTAAGGAATGGGAAGATACCGACGAGTACTGGGCGGCTGTAGATTACTTTACCACACCTGCCCAAGAAAAGATTTCGGGCGAAATGAAATAGCCTATTTCTGCCCCAAATCATTTCCTATTGCGAAACATTATTACCAAAGGTAACACCGGGTCATAATTAATCCATGGGTTTGTTCCGGAATTCCTCATCCGGCCGCTTATTTGGGATATATTCCAGCACCTCACTTAAATTCTCACATTCAAGAGCCGAACACAGCCGATCCAGGGTGTCAAACAAGACCATCTTGGATCGGTCATAATACAGGTCGGTAACAGTGTTCCTGGAAAGGCCGCTCCTTTCTACGACATCCTTAATCTTCATGCGTTTTCTTCCCATAGTCTCGCTAAGCTTGTTAATTATCACGTTAATCACTCCCATTAATATTATAATCATCATGAGCGCCATTATCAACATCGGCGCATTTTTTATTTGACGCCGGGTTCACGTAGGTTTATAATATAGTCAGCATAGTTATCATAATGCCATATAAGATTAGTATGTTATGCTGCCTGGCCAATTGTTCAGTGGGCGGGGGTGATGTATATAGAAATGGCAACTTCACGCTGCGTTGATGCCTGAAGGTTTTAATTAACAGCCTGGTCCATTTCGGGCGAAATCCATGTAAGTGGCCATGTGAGAAAGCGCGCTGAAATCAATAGAAGGGAGGTTATTACAGTGGTCAATCCTAAAGACAACCGAGGAAAAGTCCTAACTACTGCAGAATTATGCCAATGGCTGGGAATCTCTTCATGGATGGCACTCAAATGGCGAAAAGGAGGGATGCCTTTTCTGCAAAAGGGCAGAATCGTTCGTTACTATGAGGGAGACGTCCGGGAATGGTTAGACAAAAATAACAATGAAAGGAGCTATTTGAATGAAACCTATGCCTAACCTTGAAAAATATCTTCCGGAGCCAGGGTATGACCCTGATTGGCTGAAGGAACTTGGTTTAACCGAATCTCAGTTTTTGCGTGTGGCAGCCCTTATTGATGCCTTGGAAAAGGAAGAGGACCTGCCAAAGCAAATACGGGCGCTGGAGGCACGGCTTTACGATCTCCTGCCTGATTCAACACCTCGAAGGATACACGCTGAACTCTTGGAAAAAGAGATAGCTTTTTGGTTTGAGATGGTGGCACCTATGGCCTACCGTCTTGGTTACGAGGACGGCCGGAAATCTACATCTGGCCAGACTCCCACATGTGAACCCGCCTCTTTTAAACACTGAACAGGGTAGGTGAGTAACCGTCATGGCTGAGAATAACGGAGCGGTCATAAAGGGCGTTTATTTGGCCGTGGAGATTCCGAAAGACGGCAAAGATAATGAGGGGTTAAGGCCTCTACCACATTTAGTCTTCAGCAAGGAGAGCATGGAGTACTTCCGCCGGCGCCGAAAAGAATGGGAGAAAGATGCCCAGTTCAGGAGTGAATGGCCTTATGAACAGCATTTCTTCCACGTGGACCTTGCCAACATGAAAGTCGAGGAAGTCATTGGCGAAGATGTAACTACAGCTTGAGAATTTTGCGGAGGCAACAGTGCTGTATAACCAGGCGGGCGAGAGGATATAAAAGCCACAAAAGGTAATAAATATTTCGCCCGAAATATCAGCAAGCATATGTTAATGGTAACCGTAGCGGGCGTTTGCCTGCTTTTTATTTATCATTATGGCTAATAGCATGTCATAAGCTTGCTAATAGCATGCTATTAGCGGGCTAATATGATTTTAGTGTTAAATAATTCAAGGCTTCAAAGGTAAAATGTGGAAAGATATAGAATTATTTTTACCGTGAATTTTTAAAAAAGGAGATGATTTAGATGAGTAGAAGGGCGTGGACTATATGGGGTGTAATGATGGCTTTAATAATATTAGTTATATTATTAACTTCTAATCAGACCCAGCCGGAAACTACCCGAGTAACTAAGAATATTAATGCTCCTACCATCTCTAAAGACAAAGACTCCGATACAACAGCAACACAGGGTACTTATAACATTGATCTGAATCTAATAACAGCCAAGGAGCCGTATGAAGCCCTATTCCGTACCACCGATAATGTAGGTAAAACAGTGTTGATACGATTGAAGGTAGAGGCAATCCGCGAAATAACCACCAGTAATAATAAATTCACTATTGCCTACGGTTGGCCAATTAAAGGGAGTAATGGTAAGGTAAATACAGGAGGTAGTGGCGATGTGGCCTTGATAGTTCTGGGGCCTGCTTGGTCAGACGTAAGCAAGGGTGATGATATTGAAGTATCAGGAATAGTGGCTTACATCTACAACTATGACGGACATGAAACGCCGGCCATGAAGCAACTGCCCGACAAGACGTTACAGGAGATGATTACAGCAACAGCTGCCGCTAAAAAGGCTATTGGGGCTTTAGCGGGTGCCGTCATTCTGGTGCCTAACCCCGTAGAAAATCGTCAGGGCATTTGAGCTATGACAAGCAGAGCAGGTTCATGTGAGTAGCACGCTATTAGCAAGAATTAGCCTGCTAATAAAGTGCATGCGCTTGCTATTGGCATGTAAGTAATTTGCTATTAGCAAGCTAATAGCATGCATATTTATCCAAGCCTTAAGCCATGAAGTGGATTTCATTGCTATGCTCCGACTATTTAGCATCGTGGTAAACACGCCCACGGCCATGGGCCGGTACTTCCTCACCATGACGGCTAGATTCGTGGAAAGACTCCAATCTGTCAGACTGGCGGGATAAAAAGCAGTGGCCAGATCCGGATTTACCGCGGTCTGGCCTATTTTTTCGAGCTATCTTTTTGAGTGGCCTGGGCTATATGCTGGGCAGCCTTGTTTATGTCGTAACGTGTTAAATCGCATTCCTTATCCTTATTGGGCGTTGTAACCAGCGAAAGCATTAAATCACCTCGATTTTTATTATTCCCGCCGCCACTGTAGCATATACTTTACGCAGGGGGTGGTGTTTTGGACTTTGAGCAGGTTTTTTTCCCGCCTGACGTAGCGGAAACTTTGAGCGCCATCTATAGGAGGGCGGTTAAACTCAACCCGGGGCTGGACAAGGAAATATTTTTACGAGAAATCATTATTGACTGGCTTAATCAATATGAATTGGCTGAAAGCCTGCCAGTATTAACAAAAAGCAAGGTCTGTCTGAGAAACAATTTGAAGCAAGCATTAAGGTTTTGCGACAAGACCATTACTGAAGTGGCTGCCACTGTAGGCATTGACCGGGTACATTTAAGCCATATCGTAAACGGCAAGAGCGATCCGTCTGTTACTGTTGCGCTCCTTTTGGAACGTGCTTTGAGTCCGTTAAAGCTGAAAGATATTTTTTATCTGGAACCCGTCGAGTAGGGATAAATTACCTTGCCGGCGGTCTTTTTTTATCGTTCTATTGGACAAACAGCGGCGAGTAAATTTAAAACAACAAAAGTTGTAGATCATGGTTTACGGGAGGTGATACCATCGCCAGGCAGCAACCTGAAAATGTGCTGGCCGAGGCCTTTCAGTCTATCCGTTTTCTGTGGTCTCACCGTAAAGGTCAGGAGATACCGGCCGCCGTTATGGATACCTTCGACAACCTTGGATATGTAACCAAGGACGGGCGCCGGCCGCTCCTGGTGGCGAAAAAAAAGACCCCCTACGGGTGGCACCTGGCCTTTAGTCTTCCCCCGGGGATCAGTTTTGCGAAAGTACGCCGGCAGCGGGAATACTTCGCGGATGCCGTCAAGGGATGGGTAAACCTGTCCTGGGACGGGATCCTGCACATGGACGTATATACCGGCCGTCTGCCCAAAAGCTTGCCCTTTCAATGGGATCCCGCTCCTTTCGGCAAAATGACCCTTCCTATTCCGGTGGGAGTGAGTCAGCAGGGACTTGAAGTGCTGGATCTGGCGGAAAGCCCTCACTTATTGGTGGCTGGCGTGCCCGGGTTTGGGAAAAGCAACTTCCTCCATGTCCTTATTCACTCTCTCCTGCCCCGCTCACTTGTTTGTATAATCGACCTGAAACGCCTTGAATTTGCCTACCTGCGTGACCATGCGGCGGTAACCCGTAACGAGGGTGAAGCCCTGGCCATGCTCCGGATGCTGAACCGAGAGATGGAGCGGCGCATTGACACCTTGGAGGCGGCGGGAGTGGTGAAGGTCCAGGACTTTGCCGGCGAAATGCCTTACATCGTCCTGGTAGTGGATGAGGTGGCAGAACTGAAAGACGAGGAAGCCCTTGAACTCATTGACCGGCTGGTGAGGCTGGCCCGGGCTGTCGGTATCTCGGTGGTAGCGGCCACACAAAGGCCCAGCACGAAGGTGATCAGCGGAGATACCCGGGCCATGTTTGCCGCCCGGCTGTGCTTCCAGGTTGCTGACGAACTGAACAGCAGAATGGTCCTGGGGGAAAGTTGCCCGCTCGCTGCCAATTTGCCGGGCATCAAGGGGCGGGCTATTTTCAAATTTGGCTTGGTGGAAAAAGAAGTCCAGACAATGTTTCTCCCGCTCCAGCGGGCACGGGAATTAATCCGGCAACGGCCGGCAAGGGGGTGGCAGTATCAATGCGAGGTTAAAAGGCTTCCGCCGAGATAGGGAAATTCTCCTTGAAATCGAGCGGCGGCAGGCGCTGAACACGGACCAGGTGACAACCCTGTTTTTCCACGGCATGGTCCATGGGCGAAGGAAGGCCCAGGAGAGGCTTTTAAAACTTTATCAAGCAGGGAGGGTTAAGCGATGCCGGGTATCGCCAACAGAACCGTTTTGTTATTACGCCGGCCGGCGCCATGGCCGGCTGGAACACCTGCTGGCGTTAAACTGGGTTTACGTCTGGTTTACCGCTGGCTTAAAGCCATGGGAGCGGGTACATTGCTTTAACTATGAGACGAATTTTAAGATCTTGCAGGCAGACGCCTTCTGCTCCGTCAAAAACACGGTTACCGGCAGGTTTAAATTTTTCTTTATCGAACTGGACCGCAGCGCCAATAACTTTGATAAGATCCGGAAGTATAACGCTCTGTATGATGCCGGGGGCTACGCCGGCGAATGGTGGGCAGAACTGGCGGACCGCTTCCCCGCTATCCTGGTGGTGACCATTACGGCCAGCCGGGCGGCGCACATTAGGGAGCGGGTTGACAAAGAGAACGCTCACGGGTTGGAATTCAGGGTGATGTTGCTTGATGAAATCAGAGGGGGAATTGATGGATGAGAATAACCGGCTTTTATGTGCAGACGGCAAGGGTGACCGTTAAGAAGCCCCGGAAGTTAATGAGGTTTTGCGCTACTGCCTTTGTAGCCCTGGGGAGCGGGACCGCCCCGGCTTATGCCGGTGGTGCGGAAGCTATCGGGCAGGCTGCGCTGTCCACATTCGGCCCGGGCGGGCCGGGGATGATGATTATTCAGCTTATGTTGATTGCGGTGGTGGGTTGGTTGGCCGGCTACGTGGCCCAGGCCGCCGGCAAGGGGCAGATCGCCGGGATGATCCATGTGGCCACGGTCTTTAGCTGCATATCCATCGTGGCGGCGGTAGCAATGAAAGCAATCAACGCCATTGGTAATTTTCTTGGTTAGCCCCCGCAAGGGCTTATTTTTTTACCTATGGAACTGTTCGTTAACCCGCTCGTTGATCCATACACAGGTCTGTACGTCCAGACGATTGGGTGAGGTCAGGAATAGCGGATTTTTAGCGGCGTCGCGAGAGGAATATTATTCGTATCCCTGGTGGGCTTCATGAAATTGAAATGGCTGCCTTTACTGTAAGGCACAGGAGCGGATTTAAACGCGTGGGTATGTATGTGAAGTCTTGGCAGTCCAAAAAGTCTTTCTAAAAGCAAAATCCCAGCTTCTGGCCAGGCAAAAAAAGCCCCGGAAGTTATTCGGGGCTCATTTGCTGCCGGCAGTTCAGAGGGGCGGCATCTTTATATATCTTAGCCGACGAGCTCAATCTTGAAGTAAATCGTGCCTGTATACGTTCCGTATGGCGTGTCGCTGGTAACCTCCGGATTAAACTTCAGCGCGCCGTAAGCTTTCGGGCTCGTATTGCCATCCTCGAACGAGGCAACGAGTGTACTCAAGCCATTGATGGGTTCCCATGTGATGTAGTTTGGTATTCCGCGTAGAATAGTACAGGTTATTCTTTTTTCGTCAACCATCCCTTTGTTATTATACAAGTAAAAGTTGCCGCCGTTTTCGTATGTTTTGTCTCCATCGACTGTAACATTAACCTTCTTTCCGCTACCTATGTTCACTTTTTCGGCAGAGAATGTTACTGTTCCGCCATTGTTGATAGAGATCGAGGAAGGAATATTGATTGTGTACTCGGACGAGTAGTTATAATATACCACCATACTTCCAGACGTCTGGCTCGTTGCCAATGCCTCCATGGGCATCATGCCACAAACCAAGGCGGCGGCCAACAGAATTGATAAAATTCTTTTTTTCATGGCTTAACCTCCAGAGTAAAAATAGTTTCGGCACCATTCAACTCCTTCATGTTTTCCAGGGCATAGCAGGAATACCGCAGGATGGCGCCTTTATATGTCCCAGCCTCCAGTTTCCGCGAGAGTTCGATCGTGTTAATCACCTTCCCAGGTTCGAGCATACCGGACTTATAGAGTTGCGTCTTGTCAGGGAGCATGATCGTGATCACCATGTAACAAGTGTTCTGCTTCGGATTGTAGAGCTCGACCCTCTGTGCGGTCTGCCCTGCCTTCATAGTGATTTGGTTAAACCCCGGAATCGCAATCGTTCCGGAGGAACCGATGTTCTTCTCCGAGATTGTGGAGCCAGTGAACGTTTGATCGGCAGCATTGACTACCGGTTTGTCCCTGCCGTTCCCGCTGCTGAGATGGAAGCCGATGGCCACAGCTGCGAGCACAACAGCAGCCGTGATAATTGACGCAATAAAAATTTCAAGTATTTTGTTTTTCGTAGGTTATCCCTCCTTCTTGCCGGCATGTGTATAGGATACCGCTCCGGCTTACGGAACTGAAGGCAAACCAGGTGGGTTTTTTGCGCGCTTCCACCGCCGGATCGTCGAATCGTCTGCCGGGCAGAAATCGGAGCGGCCGGCCAGTACGTCATTGATTAGCTGGGCCTCGTAGTGTTTTTTCGGCTGCATGAAATCAGGAAGTTCCAGATGTAGCTTGCAGCAGCCATTACAGCGAAGGCGGCGCAGCAAGAACCAGCGGACTTCTCCGGAGTTGTCGATCACATGGCGGGCTCTTGTATCATAACCAGAGAGCAGTAGGCCACAGTCTGGACAGACCGGCGCCTCCATATTTCGGATCTTATAAGTGCCCCTGGCTTCGTCATACTCCGTCGTGTAGCGGGTGGCAATGATCATAGGCAGGCCTCCTCCTCGATCGATGAACGTCAAAATTGACGCCAGCGCTCTCGGAGCGGCGGCCTAAAAGCCAGAAGATTACCCACCCAGTACGCCTTAACCATCGGCGGCCAGCGCGGTACCATGGACTCAAACCATAACGGAAAGGGGCGAGCACGATGAAATACGGCAGACTTGTGGCAACCCGAGGCATAGCGGAAGAAATGGAGAGCGACCTGGCATTTGCTCGGGAGATCGTGGCAGCCTTTGGCAGGTACCAGCGGCACGATTGGGGAGACCTCTGCCAAGAGGACAAGGCCCTGAACGATCAGGCGGTCGAAAGCGGTGACCGGGTAATGGCTGCGTACCTGACCAGCAAGGGAAAAATCTGGATCATAACCGAATGGGATAGATCAGCAACGACGGTCCTGTTTCCCAGTGAGTATTAAATGCCGGCGCCGGGTCAAGACGAACGCCTTCGTGCAGAACAAAATAACAAAAAGCCGCCATGAGCCAAGTAGGCCCAGGGACGGCTTTAATGCAGAAAGAGCGGATTCCGGTGTAGGGATACCCGCTCTCGTCTTATGACAACTCGGGAAATGGGATGTGCAGCAGCCGCATGATCTCCTTCTGCGTTTCGTACACCCGCTCGGCAATGAAAACGCAGAACGGTTCCGACTTACCTTTGTTCTGATACTGCCGGATGGTGTCGTTGTATTCCGGCCGGAGTACAGGGGGAATAATTGCCAACTGGTAGCCGTCTTGTATCAGCGCCAAATTCATGATAAGACGGCTCGTTCTGCCGTTGCCGTCGATGAATGGGTGGATTGACACAAACTTCAGGTGCAGCAGCGCGGCAAAGGTTACGGAATGGTAATTGTTCCGCTCGGCCTTCACCCATTTCTCCAGCTTCCGCATTTGCTCCTCAATCTCCCGCGGCCTGGGGAACACATACTCGGAGCCGGAAACAATAACGCTCTCCTTCCTCCATGTGCCGGCGTTTGCCTCGTCAATGCTTTTATAGAATAGGCGATGCATGGTTTTGATGTCCTTCACAGTGATACGTCGCTCCCCAATCAGGGTAAACATGAAGTCATAGGCTTGGCCGTGGCCCACCGTCTCATAGAAGTCTCGGAGCGGCCGGCCGCCGATGGTTAGACCGTCCTCAAGCACCACTTTCGTCTCGCTCATGGTGAGGGTATTTCCCTCGATGGCATTACTCGACCATGTGAGCCCGATGCGGTAGTAGTCCTTCAACTGCTTCAGCATATGCCCCTCGAAGGGGCGAACCTCGCTGATAGCCTTGTGGCAGCGGTCGATTTTATCATATATCGTCATTCTATCATCCCCCGCCTATTATATTTTTGTCCCGTCAGGAAACTCAAAAGAGGAAGAATAAACAGCCCCCAGCGCTTTGGCTATTCCCTCGAGATCCACTGTTGAGAATTTATCTGTTTTCATCCGCTGGTTAAAGGCTTGTGGCGTTGAGCCGATTTCTTTTGCTAACCACGCTTCGCTTTTACCGATAAATGCAAGCGCCATCTTAATCTTCTGTGTGTTTGTCAATATAACCACCTCTTGGCATATAGTATAACACTATCATTGGACAATATCAAGGAAACTATTGATATAATAAAGGATAAACTTTCATAAATGCAGAAAAATCTTAAAGGTAATCATGATGCAGGAGGAGCCAGATACTGGCCCTTAAAGCAAAACTCCCGACTACATAACGACCCCTACCTGACGATGGGCTGCCGGGTAAAGGCCGAAACTCTCCAGAGGGAAGATGCGGGAACCCGGCGCCGCAGGGGGGAAAGATGGCGCCCCTTTGTTGGGGCGTCCTGTGGGGCTTACAGCAGCCGCTTTGCTAATAATGTGGTTGGTATACTGTAAGTATGCCAGTATACGATAGTATACCGCAGTAAAATCAAGGAGGGTTGGTATACCGTCTTTCCAGTTTCCAGAGTCCGGGTTAGTTTACGATGGTCATCTTCTGGGGGCCACCAGGGATGTAAATAATACTTACACCCTTTTCATCGTCATCAAGTCTTCTGGCTTTGCCGGCATCCGGGAAGCACGAGGACTGGAAGCAAAACCTTATTACACAATAGCACAATTACACAAGCAGCAATCTCCATGTGCATCACACACATCTTTTGCCACAAACCAAGGCTCCCCGTCCTTACATTGTTTCCCTTGGATTACCTGGTGTTTTTTTGGTGTTTATTACTGCAAAATAAGCACCAAGACCACCTATCACAACAAAGCATGTTTTAGAAAAAGGACAAGCATATCAAGTATTACATGGTTTCGCTAACTACTACCAAGCATACTTTACTGGTTTCCTAAACCGCGTGTCGGGAGTTCGAGTCTCTCCGGGCGCACCAGATAAATCAAGCCCTTCGGGGTTTTTATTTTTTTATAAAAGCGGTTTTGTGGGACATTTGTGGGACATTTCATTTTAGGAATCCGCTTCCTAAATTATTTTACTATCTCTTTCCTTCTTGTCTGCCTTCCTGGTTAGTATGGTAGCCATAATGTCAGCGTTGGCTTGATCGTCCTTCTGGTAGGTGTGAGCATATACCGCAAGGGTTACGTTCGTGTTAGAGTGGCCTAAACGCTTTGCAACGGCTACAGGGTTTTGAC
>Ga0067045_1028587_pt1 | contig 30646 bp, 25 predicted proteins | sample TerdegcTABiofilm_FD_59184 | JGI IMG/M metagenome (GOLD analysis project Ga0067045, IMG submission 59184) | Combined Assembly of (Gp0054472, Gp0054536) Wastewater bioreactor microbial communities from Singapore -Terephthalate degrading...
CCTCGATCCCCTGGCGCTCGCCGCCTGCCGGGCCAATGCCCGGCTCAATGCTGTCGAGCTCAGCTATTCGACGGACTTTTTCGCCGAGGCCGACCGTTTCGACCTGATCCTGGTGGCTGACCTCCTGTACGACCGCGCCAACCTGCCGCTACTCGACGCCTTCCTCAGCCGAGGCCGCGAAGCCCTGGTCGCCGACTCACGGGTGCGCGACTTCTCGCACCCGCTCTACCGGCGCCTGGAGATGCTCGAGGCCATGACCCTGCCCGACCTGGCCGAGCCTGAAGAGTTTCGCCATGTGAGCCTGTACCATGCCTCCCGCAACGCGTAGCAGCGGCCGAGCGTCCTGCGCTTTCGGCCAACCCCCACCAAGCCTTATAGTTGCCCCATCCACGTTTTTTCGAGATACCCCATGAGTCAAGACACGCCGTACATCTTCGACGCCACCACCGCTGATTTCGAGCAGTCGGTGATCGAGAACTCGTTCCACAAACCCGTGCTGGTGGATTTCTGGGCTGAATGGTGTGCACCGTGCAAGGCGCTGATGCCGATGCTGCAAACCATCGCCGAGAGCTACCAGGGCGAGTTGCTGCTGGCCAAGGTCAATTGTGATGTCGAGCCAGACGTGGTGGCGCGCTTCGGCATTCGCAGCCTGCCGACCGTGGTGCTGTTCAAGGACGGTCAGCCGGTGGACGGTTTTGCCGGCGCGCAACCCGAATCCGCGGTGCGCGCCCTGCTCGAACCCCATGTACAGATGCCACCGCCGCCTGCGGCCGATCCGTTCGAACAGGCCCAAGGGTTGTTCGACGAGGGCCGGTTTGCCGAGGCCGAGGCCGCGCTCAAGGTGCTGCTGGGGGAAGACAACACCCACGCCGGCGCACTGATCCTGTACGCCCGCTGCCTGACCGAACGCGGCGAGCTGGGCGAAGCCCAGGCCGTGCTGGATGCGGTCAAGAGCGATGAACACAAGGCTGCACTGGCGGGCGCCAAGGCGCAGATCCAGTTCCTCGGCCAGGCGGCGAACCTGCCGGATGTGGCCGACTTGAAAGCGCGCCTGGCACAGAATCCACAGGACGACGAAGCCGTCTATCAACTGGCTATCCAGCAACTGGCCCGCCAGCAATACGACCCGGCACTGGACTCGCTGCTCAAGCTGTTCATCCGCAACCGCAGCTATAGCGAAGGCTTGCCACACAAGACCTTGCTGCAGGTGTTCGAACTGCTGGGCAATGATCACCCCTTGGTCACCAGCTACCGCCGCAAGTTGTTTGCGGCGCTGTACTGATCGCGACCGGAGCGTCTACAAAGGCTCTACCCAGCTATAGAGCGGTGTATCGCCACCGCTCAGCACCTTGACCTCGGCGCAGTGGCGCAAGCGCACCAACAAGCGCTTGCCGGCCGCCGCGCTGCCAGTCAGCCCTTCCAGTTGTTCGAGCAGATCCGGCCCACTCAGTTGCCCGGACTTGCGCAGTAACGCCTTGGCCAACTGCCACTGGGCGTCGTCCGGATTGGCCGGTTTCGCCGCAGCGCTGGCGGCGGGCTCAACGCCGTCGACCTTGCTCACCTGCAACTGCGCGCCAAGTTTCGCCCAGTCGCCATCATCGAGCTCCAGGGTCAAATCCACCGGCCAGTCGCCGATGCTTCCACGTATGCGCAACATTGGGGTTTCCTCAGATTTATGGCGAACATGCTCCCACGCGTCTTGCGCAACGCCAAGCATGCCGTCAAACTCCCGCCGATATTGTTATAAGATTACATAACAAAATAGTTCACTTCCGCCCCGGAGACTTCCCATGCGCCGTCTGCTTCTCGCTTTGCCGTTTGCCCTGTTGCCACTGGCCATCGCCCAAGCGGCCGAAGAACATGACCACGATCATCAACACGCCAGCCTCAGCGCCCACGAGCATGGCGTCGGCCGCTTGAACGCAGCGCTGGACGGCCAGACCCTGGAGCTGGAACTGGACAGCCCGGCGATGAACCTGGTGGGCTTCGAACACGCCGCCAGCACGCCGGCAGACAAGGCCAAGGTCGCCGCGGTACGGGCGCAACTGGAGCAACCGCTGGTGCTGTTCAGCCTGCCACAGGCCGCCAACTGCGTGCTCAGCCAGCAGGAGCTGAACAGCCCGCTGTTCGGTGACAAACCGGACGCCGACGATGACCACGACCATGACCACAAAGACGCCAAGGACGCCGACGGCCATGAACACCACCATGACCACAGCGAAATCCACGCGCATTACCAGTTCACCTGCAGCCAACCGGATGCGCTGAAGACCCTGGACCTGGCCCAGGTGTTCAAGACCTTCCCCGCCACCCAGAAAATTCAGGTACAACTCATCAGCCCCAACGGCCAGCAAGGGCTTGAGGTGACGGCCAAGGCGGCGACCCTGAAATTCTGATCCATCCCCTATCCCAGTGTGGGGCGAGCAGGCTCGCTCCCGCTGGGTTCACCATCAACCTGACCGGCGCTCCATGACCCAAGCACTCATCGAACTGACCGACCTGGGCTTCCATTGGCCTGGTCACCCGCCCTTGCTGGACATCCCGGCGTTTCGCCTGGAGGCCGGTGAAACCCTGTTTCTCAAGGGCCCCAGCGGCAGCGGCAAGACCACCCTGCTGGGCCTGCTCGGCGGCGTGCAGAAACCCAATCGCGGCAGCATCCGTTTGCTCGGGCAGGAACTGACGGACCTGTCGGCCGGCGCCCGGGATCGCTTTCGGGTCGACCACACGGGCTACATCTTCCAGCAGTTCAACCTGCTGCCGTTTCTCTCGGTGCGCGAGAACGTCGAACTGCCCTGCCACTTCTCGACCTTGCGCGCCAACCGCGCGATCCAGCGCCATGGCAGTGTCGACAACGCCGCCGCGACGCTGCTGGCGCACCTGGGGCTCAAGGATCCAGGCCTGCTCGGGCGACGGGCCGACTCCCTGTCGATTGGCCAACAGCAACGGGTGGCCGCTGCCCGCGCATTGATCGGCCAGCCGGAGTTGGTGATCGCCGACGAGCCGACCTCGGCCCTCGACTACGACGCCCGCGAGGCTTTCATCCGCCTGCTGTTCGCCGAATGCCGGGAAGCCGGCTCCAGCCTGTTGTTCGTCAGCCACGACCAGAGCCTGGCGCCGCTGTTCGATCGTCACCTGTCGCTGGCCGAACTCAATCGCGCCGCCACGCCCGTAGAGGTCTGAGATGTATCTGTTTCGTCTAGCCATGGCCAGCCTGGCTAACCGCCGCTTCACCGCCATTCTCACGGCCCTCGCCATCGCCCTGTCGGTCTGCCTGCTGCTGGCCGTGGAGCGGGTGCGCACCGAAGCCCGCGCCAGCTTTGCCAGCACCATCAGCGGCACCGACCTGATCGTCGGCGCCCGCTCCGGTTCAGTGAACCTGCTGCTGTACTCGGTGTTTCGGATCGGCAATGCCACCAACAACATCCGCTGGGACAGCTTCGAGCACTTCGCCAATAACCCCAAGGTGAAGTGGGCGATCCCGATCTCCCTCGGCGACTCCCACCGCGGCTACCGGGTGATGGGCACCACGGATGCCTACTTCCAGCATTACCAGTACGGCCGCCAGCAACACTTGCAACTGGCCAGCGGCCGGGCCTTTGCCACGGATCCGTTCGAGGTGGTGCTGGGCGCGGAAGTGGCCGACGCGCTGCACTACTCACTCGGCGACCAACTGGTGCTGGCCCACGGCGTGGCGGTGATCAGCCTGGTCAAGCATGACGACAAGCCCTTCACCGTGGTCGGCATCCTCAAGCGCACCGGCACCCCGGTGGACCGCACGCTGCACATCAGCCTAGGCGGCATGGAGGCGATCCATGTCGACTGGCACAACGGCGTGCCGGCGCGCGGCGATGGCCGGATCAGCGCCGAGCAGGCGCGCAACATGGACCTCACCCCCCAGGCCATCACTGCGTTCATGCTCGGCCTCAACAGCAAGATCGCGACCTTCTCCCTGCAACGCGAGATCAATGAGTTTCGTGGCGAACCGATGCTGGCGATCCTGCCGGGCGTGGCGCTGCAGGAGCTCTGGAGCCTGATGGGCACCGCTGAAAAAGCGCTGTTCGTGGTGTCGCTGTTCGTGGTGCTGACCGGTTTGATCGGCATGCTCACGGCGATCCTCACCAGCCTCAACGAACGCCGGCGGGAAATGGCGATCCTGCGCTCGGTCGGCGCCAGGCCTTGGCATATCGCCACGCTGCTGGTGCTGGAAGCCTTTGCGCTGGCACTGTCGGGGGTGATCGCCGGCCTCGGCCTGCTGTACCTGTGCATCGCCCTGGCGCAGGGCTATGTGCAGTCCAACTACGGCCTTTTTCTACCGTTGTCCTGGCCAAGTGAGTATGAATGGACGCTGCTCGGTGGCATCCTGCTTGCCGCGCTGCTGATGGGCAGCGTGCCTGCCTGGCGGGCCTACCGGCAATCGCTGGCCGACGGTCTGTCGATCCGTTTATGAGGACGTTAAATGCCCCGCGCTCTGCTTGCGCTGTTGATGTTGGTCGCCCTGCCCCTGTGGGCGGCCGAACCCAGGGACCTGACCTGGTCGGAGATGATTCCGCCGGACGCGCCCGCCGAAGTACCGAACATGAAGCCGCTGCACGACCTGTCGCAGATGAGCGACGCCTTGTCGGCAGAGTCGGCCCCGGCCGCCCGGCAGGATCTGCCCAACGCGCCGGTGGTGCAGAACCTCGACGGCCAGGCCATTCGCTTGCCTGGCTACATCGTGCCGCTGGAGGTCAATGAGCAGGGGCGCACCACCGAGTTTTTGCTGGTGCCGTATTTCGGCGCCTGCATCCACGTCCCCCCGCCGCCGTCGAACCAGATCGTGCATGTCAGGAGCGAGATCGGGGTCAAGCTCGAAGAGTTGTACCAGCCGTACTGGATTGAAGGCGCCCTGCAGGTCAAAGCCTCCACCAGCGAACTGGCGGATGCCGGCTATCAGATGGATGCCCAGAAGATCTACGTGTACGAATTGCAGGAGTGAAACCGCATACTTTTCATGGGCTGACCTGAACTGACGTCTACGCTCAAGCCGGCGCTTAAGACGACCCGCTCATCCGAGCAACGATCTTAATGCGCCATCACTCTTTCATTGAGCTGCGTCAACGTCCCAGGTCGATCCCTCCATAAAATGGGACATAGAATTCAAATTGTCCCTTGGAGCCCCCATGCACAAGTCTTTGCTTAGCGCTTCCCTCATTGCATTCGCGCTTGCAGCCCCTTCCGTCCAAGCCCACGAAACCGGCGACATCATCGTCCGGGCCGGTGCCATCACCGTCAATCCGAAGGCCGACAGTTCCAGCGTCAAGGTCGATCGCGGCCCGCTGGCGGGTGCCGACCTGGGCGGCAAGGCGACAATGAGCAGCGACACCCAACTGGGCCTGAACTTCGCGTACATGATCACCAACAACCTGGGGATCGAGCTGCTGGCGGCCACGCCGTTCGAACACGACGTCAAACTCAAAGGCACCGCGCTGCCTGCGGCCAATGGCAAGCTCGGCTCCCTGAAACACCTGCCGCCGACCCTGAGCCTGGTGTACTACCCACTGGATCACAAATCGGTGTTCCAACCCTACGTGGGCGCGGGCATCAACTACACTTGGATCTATGACGAGCACGTCGGCAGCCAGGCCAGCGCCAACGGCTTCGACAACTTCCGGGCCAAGAACACCTGGGGTGTGGCATGGCAAGTGGGTGCCGACTACATGCTGACCGACAAGGTCATGATCAACGGCCAGGTGCGCTACATCGACATCGACACCACCGGTTATGTGGATAACAACGCGGTCGCCCCAGGCACCCGCGCCAAGGTCGACATCGATGTGGACCCATGGGTCTACATGGTTGGCCTGGGCTACAAGTTCTAAGCCACACACGCAAAAAAAGGCGCCTCGACAGGCGCCTTTTTTACGCTCGCAAAATGCCTAGCGACCCAGCAGGCGGGCCAGCCCGACGTTCATCGGCGTTTGCTCGGGGAAGGTGAAGCGCTGCAGCAGGCGCTGGTTGTTCGCCCGCGAGTGGCGGATATCGCCCGAACGGGCCGGGCCGTAGGTGATCGGCGGCAAGTCGCCCACCACTTCGCGCAATGCCTGCAGCATCTGCTTGAGGGTGGTGGCCTGGTTCCAGCCGACGTTGACCGCACCGACTTCCAGCGTGGGCGCTTCGATAGCCTGCACCAGCAGGTCTACCAGGTCTTCGACATAGACAAAATCCCGGGTCTGCTCGCCATCGCCGAAGACGGTGATCGGCAGCCCCTTGACCGCGCGCTCGCTGAAAATGCTGATCACCCCGGAGTACGGCGACGACGGATCCTGGCGCGGGCCGAAGATGTTGAAGAAGCGAAACACCGCAGGCTCCAGGCCATGCTGGCGGCGATAGAAATCGAGGTAGTACTCGCCTGCCAGCTTGTCCGAGGCGTAGGGCGTGAGCGGCGCCTTGGCGGTGTCTTCGTCGATCGACTGGCCTTCGCCATTGTTGCCATAGATCGCCGCGCTCGAAGCGAACAGCACGCGCTTGACCCCGGCCTGGCGCATGGCTTCACAGACGTTGAGGGTGCCAATGAAGTTGCTCTGGTGCGTACGCACCGGGTCGTCCACCGAGGCCTGCACGGACGCCACGGCGGCCAGGTGCGCCACTGCGCAACAACCGACCATCACCTTGGCCACCAGGGCCGCATCGGCGACGTCGCCTTCGATCAACTCGATTCGTGGATCGTCCAGTTGCAGGTTGCTGCGCTTGCCGGTGGACAGGTCATCGAGCACCCGCACCGAATAGCCCTTGGCAAGCAAGGCGTCGGCGAGGTGCGAGCCAATGAAACCGGCACCGCCGGTGATTAATACAGGGCCTTCAGCCATGACGATAAAACCTATCCAGTAAGCCCGGGAGCGCGGCACGCCAGGCGCGAGGCTTGATCCCGAAGGTGTGCAGAATTTTCTTGCAGGCCAGGACCGCGTGCTGCGGTTCTTCGGCGGCATCCGGCCGCGCGGCATGGGCCTGCGCGGTCGGTGCTTCGATGGCCAGCGGATGCAGGGTGCGGGCCTCGGCGAGGATGGCCTGGCCCAGCGCCAGCGGTGTGGTCGCCTCGTGTCCGGCGTAGTGATAGGTGCCCCACAGCGGTGCCGCGCAATCGAGTTGCTTGAGCACCGAAATGATCACCCGTGCGGCGTCGTCCACCGGGGTTGGGTTGCCCCGTCGGTCGTCGGCCATCAGCAGTTCTTCAGGCTGTTCGGCACGGGCCAGGAAACGCCCCAGCGCGCCGTCGACACTGTCATCGAGCAACCAGCCAAAACGCAGCATCACGTGTTGCGGGCAGGTCGCGCGCACGCTCTGCTCGATGCGCCACAACGCCTGGCCACGCAGGCCCAGTGGCACCGGCTCGTCCTTTTCGCTGTAGGCGGTGGCCCGCGAGCCGTCGAACACCCGATAGCTGGAAGGCTGGAGCAGGACGATGTTGTGGTGCTGGCACAATTGCGCCAGGCGCTCGACCGCGCGCTCCTGGCCAGCCAGACGCGCCTCGGGCACCTGTTCGGCCTGGAACCAGTCGAAGTAGTAGGCGAGATTGATCAGCGCGTCCGGGCGAGTGTCGTCGAGCAGTTGGGTCAGGCTCGCGGCATCCCAGCCGTCTTGCGGTGGACGGGGGGCGAGGAAACCGATGTCTTCCTCCGCACCGAGGCGAATCAGCGCCTGCCCAAGGGCATTTCCGCCACCCAGTAACATAAGGCGCATTCGCATAGAGTCAGCAGGCCCAGTCTGTTTGAAACGATGAGTGTAGCGACAGCGCCCACAGGCGTTGCCGTTGAGAGTTGCCGGAATCGTTACATTTTGCGGGTTTAATGCGCAACCGTCACTTATAAACTGCCAACCGCGGTCTTTGCCACCGCGGCCAAGGGCAACGCAGCGCGCGCACTTGCAACTTGGCCCGGGCGGTCGCATAACTGAGCCCATGAATCTCCCCGAGTCCGCCGACAGCGTCCTCGACGGCTTTCACCCCGCCGTCAGCGCCTGGTTCCGCAGCACCTTCCCGACGGTCACGGCCGCCCAGGCGCGTGCGTGGCCCTTGATCCGCCAGCGCCGCTCGACCCTGATTGCCGCGCCCACCGGCTCCGGCAAGACCCTCACCGCGTTTCTGGCAGTCATCGATGACCTGGTCCGGCAAGGCCTGGCCCTGGGCGGCGAATTGCCTGACGAAACCCAGGTGGTCTACGTCTCGCCGCTCAAAGCGCTGTCCAACGACATCCAGCTCAACCTGCAGACTCCGCTGGCCGGTATCACTGCGCAGCTGCAACAGCAGGGACTGCCGCACCTGCAGATCAGCACCGCCGTGCGCACGGGCGACACCCCGCAAAAAGAGCGCACGGCCATGCGCAAAAGCGCGCCGCACATTCTGGTGACCACCCCGGAATCGCTCTACGTGCTGCTCGGCTCCGACTCGGGCCGGCGGATGCTCGCCAGCACCCGTACGGTGATCGTCGATGAAATCCACGCCATGGCCGCCAGCAAGCGCGGCAGCCATCTGGCCCTGAGCCTGGAGCGCTTGCAGGCGTTGTGCCGCGAGCCGCTGCTGCGCATCGGCCTGTCTGCCACGCAAAAGCCCATCGACGCGGTGTCGCGGTTCCTGGTGGGCACGGGACGCGCCTGTGACATCGTCGACATCGGCCACGCCCGCCCCCGGGACCTGGACATCGAAGTGCCGCCGGTGCCGTTATCGGCGGTGATGGCCAACGATGTCTGGGAGCTGGTCTACGAGCGCATCGCCACCCTCGCCCGCGAGCACCGCACCACCCTGGTCTTCGTCAACACCCGGCGCCTGGCCGAACGCTTGAGCCGCCACCTCAGCGAACGCCTGGGCAAGCACGCGGTGGCCGCGCACCACGGCAGCCTGGCCAAGGAATTTCGCCTGGACGCCGAGCAACGGCTCAAGCGTGGCGAACTGCAAGTGCTGATCGCCACCGCATCGCTGGAACTGGGGATCGACATCGGCGACGTCGAACTGGTCTGCCAGATCGCCTCGCCCCGTTCGATTGCCGGGTTCCTGCAACGGGTCGGCCGATCCGGGCACCAGGTCGGCGGCACGCCCAAGGGACGCCTGTTCGCCACCACCCGCGATGACCTGATCGAATGCGCCGCCCTGCTCGACTGCGTGCGCCGGGGCGAGCTCGACACCTTGCTGATCCCCGTCGCTCCGCTGGACGTACTCGCCCAGCAGATCATCGCCGAAGTCAGTTGCCAGGAATGGCAGGAGCAGGCGCTGTTCGACACCCTGCGCCACGCCTCACCCTACGCGGGGCTGGACCAGGCGCACTACCAGGCCTTGCTGAAGATGCTCGCCGAAGGCTACAACGGCCGCCAGGGCATCCGCAGTGCGTACCTGCACCGAGACGCCGTCAGCGGCTCCTTGCGCGGCCGACGCGGGGCCCGGCTGACCGCCGTGACCAGTGGCGGGACGATTCCCGACAACGCCGACTACAGCGTGCTGCTGGAGCCCCAAGGGCTGAACATCGGCAGCGTCAATGAAGATTTCGCGGTGGAGAGTATCGCCGGCGATGTCTTTCAACTGGGCAACAGCTCTTACCGGATCCTGCGGGTTGAAACCGGCAAGGTGCGGGTCGAGGACGCCCAGGGCCAGCCGCCCACTATCCCGTTCTGGCTGGGCGAAGCGCCGGGGCGCAGCGCCGAGCTGTCCTATGCCGTGGCGCGCCTGCACGCCCAGCTCGATCAACTGCTGGGCGCCACGCCCGGCGACCTGCAACCGAGCCTGGCCTGGTTGACCGAGACCCTCGGCCTGAACCTGGCCTGCGCCGAACAACTGGTGGACTACCTGGCGCCGGCGCGCCTGACCCTCGGCGCCCTGCCGTCCCAGGACACGCTGCTGATGGAGCGTTTTTTCGACGAGGCCGGCGGCACCCAACTGATCATCCACTCGCCCTTCGGCAGCCGCATCAACCGCGCGTGGGGCCTGGCCTTGCGCAAGCGCTTCTGCCGCACCTTCAACTTCGAATTGCAGGCCGCCGCCAGCGAGGACGCCATCGTGCTGTCGCTGTCCACCAGCCACAGTTTTGAACTGCAGGACGTCTGGCGTTACCTGCACAGCAACAGCGCCGAGCACATCCTCATCCAGGCGGTGCTCGACGCCCCGCTGTTCGGCGTGCGCTGGCGCTGGAATGCCGGCGTGGCCCTGGCACTGCCGCGCTACAGCGGTGGCCGCAAGGTGGCGCCGCAGATCCAGCGGATGAAAAGCGAGGACCTGATCGCCAGCGTGTTTCCCGACCAGATCGCCTGCCTGGAAAACCTCGCCGGCGAACGGGAAATCCCCGATCACCCGCTGGTTGAGCAAACCCTCGACGACTGCCTGCACGAAGCCATGGACTGCAACGGCTGGCTGGCCTTGCTGCGGCGCATGGAGCAGGGCGAACTGCGGCTGATCAGCCGCGACCTGCCCGCCCCTTCCCCCCTGGCGGCGGAAATCCTTAACGCACGGCCCTACACCTTCCTCGACGATGCGCCCCTGGAAGAGCGTCGCACGCAAGCGGTGCTCAACCGCCGCTGGAGCGATCCGCAGTCGACCGATGACCTCGGTGCTCTGGACCCGCAGGCCATCGAGTCGGTGCGCGAAGAAGCCTGGCCACACCCCGGCAGCGTCGATGAAATGCATGAGGCGCTGATGAGCCTGGGGGCCATCACCGACCGCGAGGCGCTAGAGGACGGGTTATGGTTGCCCTGGCTGCGGGAGCTCGCCGAGCAAGGTCGCGCCAGCCGCCTGGCCATCGATGCCGAGCATGGCCTGTGGCTGGCCCTGGAGCGCCTGAGTTGCCTGCAAGGAATTTATCCACAGGCGCTGCTGCAACCGCCGCTGCACCCGTTACCAGGCTTTGACGAGCAGTGGACACCTGATGAGGCGCGGGTGGAGCTGCTTCGCGCCCGCCTCAGTGCCTTCGGCCCATTGCCCCTGGATGAAATTGCCGGCCCCTTGGGGCTGGCGCCGCGACGGGTCGAGCAAGCACTGGCCCAACTGGAGCGCGACGGTTATGTATTGCGCGGGCACTTCAGCCCGGGAGTGACGCAGGAGCAATGGTGCGAGCGGCATTTGCTGGCGCGGATCCACCGCTATACGGTCAAGCGCCTGCGCCGGGAAATCGAGCCGGTGGCCCTGCAAGACTTCATGCGGTTTCTGTTTGACTGGCAGCACGTGTCCCCGGCAACCCAGGGCCAAGGCAGCGCCATGTTGCCGGTGATTGTCGCGCAGTTCGAAGGCTACCCGGCGGCAGCTTCTGCCTGGGACAGTGACCTGTTGCTGGCGCGGCTCAAAGGCTACTCGGCCACCTGGCTCGATGAGCTGTGCCGCAGCGGCAAGCTGGTCTGGACACGCCTGAGCGCGCGCCACAAGGCGACCAGCGTGGCCCTGCGCAGCACGCCGATCCTGTTGTTGCCCAGGGCGCAAGTGCCACTCTGGAGCAGCTTGACCCCGCAGGCACAGGTCGAGGATCTGTCGCCCAAGACCCAGAAAGTCCATCAGGCCCTGAGCCAGCATGGCGCACTGTTTTTTGATGAGTTGTTGCACGAAGCGCACCTGCTGCGCAGTGAACTGGAGATCGCCTTGCAGGAGCTGGTCGGCGCCGGCCTGGTGAATGCCGACAGCTTCGCCGGCCTGCGCGCGCTGATCACCCCGGCGAGCAAACGCCAGGCCCGCAGCAGCCGACGCGGGCGCGGGCCGCTGGTCGGCGGGATGGACGATGCTGGACGCTGGGCCCTGCTGCGCCGCACGGCCGCCCCCGTCAGCGATGCCCCGCGCGGCACACCCGCAGACACCCTTGAGCATATCGCCATGACCTTGCTGCGCCGCTACGGTGTGGTGTTCTGGCGCTTGCTGGAGCGCGAAGCGGACTGGCTGCCCAGTTGGCGGGAATTACTGCGCACCTTTCATCGCCTGGAGGCACGCGGGGAGATCCGCGGCGGACGTTTTGTCAGTGGCCTGGCTGGCGAACAGTTCGCCCTGCCCGAAGCCATCCCCCTCTTGCGCGAAGTCCGTCGCCGGCCCCATGACGGCAGCCTGGTCAGCGTCTGTGGGGTTGATCCGCTGAACCTGGCCGGCACCTTGCTGCCGGGGCAGAAAGTCCCGGCCCTGGCCAGCAATCGACTGGTGTACCGCGACGGCGTGCCAGCGGCGGCGGAGATCGCCGGCGTGCAGCATTACTGGCTGCACCTGGACCTGCCACAGCACAGCGCGCTGCAACAGAAGCTGACCCAGTACCGGCTCACCCCAGTGGCCGACCATGGGCTGTCGGGCTCTTAGGCGCTGTGGCTCGGATTGGGCATCAGCAGCGCTGAGTTGTCCTTGGTGCCGACAGCCTCCTCATGCTTGTCTTCGGGCCGGTCCAGGTGCCGCTCATGCAGCAGCACCTGCTGTGGGTAAGTCTGCGCGAAATGCACCCAGGGGCAGTTATCCACAAGCTTTTTCAAGCGCAGGTTGAACGCCCGGTTCACCGCATACTGGCCGCCGGAAACGGTGCGGAACTGCGCCGTCAGGACGACCCCGTTGAGGTCCATCTTGTCGACCCCGAACACTTCCAGCGGACCTTGCAGGTTGTACTTGAGGAACGGGTCTTCGCTGATCGAACGGCCCGCGTCGTGGATCAGCGCGATGGCCTGGTCGACATCGGTGTCGTAGGTGAACTGCACCGAGAAAAACGCAAAGGCGAATTGCCGCGACTGATTGGTGACCGCCTTGATCTGGCCGAACGGTACCGAATGCACAAAGCCCTTGCCGTCGCGCAGGCGCAGGGTACGAATGGTCAGGCCCTCCACCGTGCCGGCGTGCCCCGAGTCGAGCACCACCCAGTCACCGATCGACAGGGTGTCTTCGATGATGATGAATAACCCGGTGATCACATCCTGTACCAGTTGCTGCGAACCAAAACCGATTGCCAGCCCCACGACCCCAGCACCGGCCAGGAACGGTGCGACGTTGATCCCCAGGTTGGCCATGGTGGTGATTGCGCAGATCACCACCAGGATGATTTTCATCGCGTTGCGCAGCAGCGGCAGGATGGTTTTGATCCGGGTACTGGGCTGGCGCGCATTGCGCTTGTTGACCGGCGGCTTCAAGGCCTCCTGAATGGCCGTGTCGAGTACCACCCACACCAGCCAGGTCACCAGGAAGATCAGGCCGATGCGGCTCAACGAGTCGCTGATCGCCCGGCCAATGGCATTGCTGACCGCGAACTCGAACAACGATACGCCCCAGATCCGTCCCAGGATGTCGATGAAGGCGATGGCCATGACAATCCGCAGCAAGGCGTGGGACAGGCTCAGGAAACGTTCCTTGTAGGCACCGCTGCGCTGCACCGCCAGCGCGCTGCGGGACTTGAACAGGTGCTGGAGCATGGTGCTGACAAACACCGTGGCAATCAGCAGCAGGGTGGTGAACAAGGCACAGCGCAGGACTTTCTGATTGTCGCCGCCGATGCCGATCAGGTTGATCAGCGATACCAGCACCATCAACAGGATCGGCCAGTACCAGACCCCGGAGAAGATCCGCAGGGTCTCGCGCAAGGCCGGTTGTTTCTGGCGCTGGGCCAGCGGCAGGATGCGGATCAACTGGCCCACCGGCCGGCGCAGGCGAATCACCAGCAGGCCGAAGATGATCGACGCCGACATGCCGGTGAACACCGCGATACTGCTGGTCAGGTTGTCTCCCAGTCGATTGGCGATCTGCGGGCTGGTCAAGGCGTCGCTCAGGGCCACCAGAAAGCCCATGGCGAACAACGGCCGCGGGCTGCTTTTGAGCAGGATGCGCACGGCCGGGCGCTTGTGCCCGGCGTTGAACAGCACCACCAGCGACAGCAACAGCGAAGCGACAAAGATCCCGGCGCTGGTGGCATAGGCCAGGCTCAAGGCCAGCGCCCGACCTGCCGAGGTGGGCAAAAAATGACTGAGGTACAGGGTCAGGGGCAGGCTGACCAAGGCGGGCAGCGTGTAGGGCAGCAAGTAACCGAGCAGCGCCTGGCCGCGCTCACGGGTGAGCAACAGGCGATTGCGGGCCAAGCGCCGGGCCAGCAGGCCACCGAGCAACCAGAGCAGCGCAAACACCCCGCCCCACACCACGCTCAGCAGGAGGAAATCGCCGACCACGCTCCAGCTCGAACGCGGCGAAGGCTGATTGACCAGTTGGTCCACCTCGTCCACCGCGCGGTCCGCGCGCAGGCGCCAGGCTTGCACCAGGTGCTCGTTGAGATCGAGCTTTTCCTGGACGTCGTCGATGCTCGAACTGATGGCGCCCAGCAGGCCACCCTGCACCAACGGTTCGGTCTTGGCCGCAGCGGCCGGCTCTTTGCCGGTAATCGCCGCAATGGCCGGTAGTGCATTCGCCTGCAAGGCTGGACTAGCGCAACACAGCAGTAGCGCGAGCCCTATCGCGGTTTTGATTCGAGACAAAACGCGGTGCTCCTTTTTGACAGGGGGATGTGTACAGAAGATCGCAGCCTTGAGTGGTCGCTACAAGCGTAGATCGGTGAAACCTCATGAAGGTTTCACCACCTGGGCGCTCGACCGCCCGTAACGCCGTCGAAACTTTCCGCCCCGGCCCACAGTCATCCACAAACAGGGGGCAGCCCGACGATCATCAGGCGGGATCACACATGGCGGCGTTTGACACCAGCGACGAGCAGGCCGATGCAACGAATACAAGCCAGACCTCGGTACGCCGTTTTACCGTGCTCACGGTCAATACCCACAAGGGCTTCGCCGCCTTGAACCGGCGTTTCATCCTGCCCGAACTGCGTGAAGCGGTGCGCGGTGTCGGCGCCGACGTGGTGTTCCTGCAGGAAGTGCACGGCACCCATGAGCATCATCCCCGGCGCTACAGCAACTGGCCCAGCATGCCCCAGTACGAATTCCTCGCCGACAGCCTCTGGCCGCAGTTCGCCTATGGGCGCAACGCCGTGTACCCGGCAGGCGACCACGGCAATGCCCTGCTGTCGAAATTCCAGATCATCCGTCACGACAACCTCGACGTCTCCATCAGCGGTCATGAGAGCCGTGGCGTGCTGCATTGCGTGTTACGCCTGCCCGGTGAAGGCCAGCTGGTGCATGCCATGTGTGTGCACCTGGGGTTGCACCAGGCCCATCGCGACGAACAGCTGCAACTGCTGACCAAGCGTCTGCAAGCGTTGCCGGCCGACGCCCGGGTGATCGTCGCCGGCGACTTCAATGACTGGCGCCAGCGCGCCGACGCCTTGCTCCAGCCGCTGGGCCTGCGCGAGGTGTTCCGCGAGCACCATGGCCAATCGGCGCGCAGTTTCCCGGCCCGCCTGCCGCTCCTGCGCCTGGACCGCATCTACGTGCGCAACCTCAAGGCCCATCGCCCGCAGGTGCTGGCGGCGCGCCCCTGGTCGCACCTTTCCGATCACGTTCCGCTGTCGGTGGAGATTGAGCTATGAACAGCACCCCGCTGGAAAAAAACCTGCTCGAGCCCCAGGCCACCGCCACCGAATCGGCGGCGGTCGGACGCGCCCTCGTCGACCTGGACTATGGCTGGCACGGCAACAACTGCGTGGTGTTACTGGAAAATGGCGAGGCCTACTTTCCCAAGGTGTTCGAGGCCCTGCGCCAGGCCAAGAGCGAGATTCTGCTGGAGACCTTCATCCTGTTCGAGGACAAGGTCGGCAACGAGCTGCAGCAGATCCTGATCGAGGCGGCGCGGCGTGGGGTGCGCGTCACCGTCAGCCTCGATGGCTTTGGTTGCGGTGAACTGGCCAGCGAATTCCTCCTGGCGATGTGTGATGCCGGCGTGCACCTGCAGATGTTCGACCCGGCCCCCCGGCGCCTGGGTATCCGCACCAACTGGTTCCGCCGCCTGCATCGCAAGATCGTGGTGGTGGACGGCAGCATCGCGTTTATCGGCGGCATCAACTTCAGCGCCGATCACCTGGCCGACTTCGGCCCAGAGGCCAAGCAGGATTATGCGGTGCAGGTCGAAGGGCCGGCGGTGGTCGACATCCATCACTTTGCCCTGGTGCAAAGTGGCCGCCCTGACAAGGCGCGGTCTGGCTGGCTGCGACGCAAGCACCGGCGCAGCGAGCTGGCGTTCAGCGATCACGATGGCCAGGTGCGCCTGGTCTATCGCGACAACCGCGATCACCCCCGGGACATCGAAGACGTGTACCTGCAGGTGCTGCGCAGCGCCCAACGCCGGGTGATCATCGCCAACGCCTACTTTTTCCCCGGCTACCGCTTGCTGCGCGAAGTTCGCAACGCCGCCCGCCGGGGGGTCGAGGTGCGGCTGATCCTGCAGGGGCAACCGGACATGCTGGTGGCCAAGCTGGCGGCCCGCCTGACCTATGACTACCTGCAGCAATCCGGGGTGAAGATCTATGAGTACTGCGACCGCCCGCTGCACGGCAAAGTCGCCCTGGTGGATGAGGACTGGAGCACCGTCGGCTCGAGCAACCTGGACCCCTTGAGCCTGTCGTTGAACCTGGAAGCCAACGTGCTGATTCGTGACCGGGCCTTCAACCGCGAGCTGGGTGAGCGCCTCGATGAACTGAGTGAGCATCACTGCAGGGTCATGCCGGCCAACCAGCAATCCCGGGGACGGCTGTGGCGCATGACCATTGGCTTTCTGGTGTTCCACTGCCTGCGGCACTTCCCCGCCTGGGCCGGTTGGCTGCCGGCGCACAAACCGCGCCTGCAGCCTTTCACGCCTACGGGCCAGGTGCCGGATGACGCCCATGAATCGCGCTGAAAGCCAAGACGCCCCCGCGGCCGCCGAGCACGCGCCGTCCCGCTGGCGGCGCCTGAAAAAGCCCCTCACGGCGCTGTTTTTCCTGCTGCTGATTGTGTTGTTCACCCTGCTCGCCCGCCGCATCGACTGGAGCGAAGTGTTCGACACACTGCAGGATTTCAAGGTCCGGACCCTGATCATCGCCTCGACGATTACGGTGCTGAGCTTTCTCACCTATGCCTGCTTCGACCTGATCGGCCGCACCTACATCGGGCAAAACCTGACCTGGCGGCAAATCCTGCCGGTGGGGGTGATCAGCTACGCGTTCAACCTCAATCTGAGCGCATGGGTCGGCGGCATCGCCATGCGGTATCGCCTGTACTCGCGGCTGGGGGTCAGCAAGGGCAACATCGCCAAGATCCTGGGCCTGAGCCTGGCCACCAATTGGTTTGGCTACATGCTTGTGGCCGGGGCGATCTTCAGCAGCGGCCTGGTGCACATGCCGCCGGGCTGGAAACTCAGCAGCACGGCCTTGCAGGGCGTGGGCCTGCTGTTGCTGCTGGTGAGCGCCGGCTACCTGGCGGCGTGCCGCTTTTCCAGCCGTCGTGAATGGTCGATTCGTGGGGTTGAGATCAACCTGCCATCACTGCGCATGGCGGTGCTGCAACTGGCCCTGGGGGCCTTGAACTGGTCGCTGATGGCGGCGGTGATTTTCACCCTGCTGCCGAGCACACTGGACTACCCGCTGGTGCTGGGGGTGCTGTTGATCAGTGCCATCGCCGGGGTGATTACCCATATCCCCGCGGGGCTCGGGGTGCTGGAGGCGGTGTTTGTCGCCCTGCTGCAGCACCAGGCTTCTCGCGGCAGCCTGGTCGCCGGGCTGCTGGCTTATCGGGCGATCTACTTTCTGTTGCCGCTGTTGATCACGGTGGCCATGTACCTGGTGGTGGAAGCCAAGGCCAAGGCGTTGCGGATCGAGAAAAAACCCTCCTGAACGCCCAGTTTCACTGTAGGAGCGAGCTTGCTCGCGATGGGGCCGGCACAGCCAACATCGCTGGTGCCTGCCCCACCACTATCGCGAGCAGGCTCGCTCCCACCAAGAAAGCCTGTCAGGTGGACTGGATGAGGCTCAACCGTTCACCCACCACCATTTCGGTAATCCAGCCCACCAAGATCGAGGTGTAGGCCTGTTGGGCCACGGGCTCGCTGAGGGCGTGATCGGCGCCATCGATGATGCGGTGGGTCAGGGAGTGGGTCTGCTGGCACGCTGCCCGGTAACTCATGATGGTGGCATGGGGGACGTAATCATCGGTTTGCGACTCCACCAGCAACACATCGCCGGTGAATTGCGAGCAGGCGTACAGGGCTCGGTTGCTGTCGGCGTGCACCAGGGTGCTGCGGTAGTCCAGCAGGTCCTGCTTGTCGAGGTCGCGCTTGGGGGTGTGCCAGCGTTCATCGCGGTACAGCGCCGGCACCCGCAGCGCCAGCCAGCGCACGGGGCGCAGCGTGGTGAGGATCGCCGCCAGGTAGCCGCCGTAACTGGTTCCCACCACCGCCACCGCTGACGTATCGATGGCCGGGTGGGCGAGCAGGCGGTCGTAGGCGGCCAGGAGGTCCTTGAGGTTATCTTCGCGGGTCACTCGGCTCAGCGGGATTCCCGTGCCGCCCGTGTGCCCACGCAAGTCGAAGGTCAGGCACACGCAGCCCAGGCCGGCAATGCCCTTGGCCCGCTCCAGGTCGCGCTCCTGGCTGCCGCCCCACCCGTGCACGAACAACACACCCGGGACTTTGGATTTGGGGCTCAGAAAGGTCCCGCTCATGCGTTCGTCGTCGATCTCGATTTCAATGGTTTCGCTTCTAGCCGTCATAAGGTTTGACCGTCACGTACTTGAGGAGAAAATCACTGTTTTCCGCCGGGCCGCGGTAGACCTCGATGGCCCCGGCCGGCAAGGGCTGGTCGTGGTAGGTTTCCACCGACGACACGCGAATCGCCGGCAAACCCGGGTGGTTGACGAAACACTGCAACGCCGCCACTTCCGCACTGCTGGCCCCGCCCATGCGCCACGACTGCTCAAGCACACCGCTGCAACGCTGGCCCCGGGCATCGAGGCCCTGGGCGATGTCGTAGTTGCGCCGCGAGGCATAAAACCCCGGGTAGGCCTCGTCCGCCGCAACGTCGAACACCTGCGCCTGCTCAATGGCCAGGCGCACGTCGTCGGCCAATGGCAACGTGAGCAGGTCGTCGTAGTAGCCCTGGACCACCAGCAGGTCCGAGCCGCCGTAGACTTTTTCGCCAAGACCATCTTCAGTCAGGTATTGCTCGCCGCAGTAACTGAGTACGGTGTCGCCGATGAAGCTCTGGCCGACGCTGTGGGTGATGACCTCCTTGAGGTCCTGCTCCAGCACCACACCACCGCTGAACAACTCGCCAGCGTCGGCCCGACCGAGGATCTGCCGGAAGGCGGCGAGGTGGCTGATCACTTCCTGACCGCGTCCGGCACAGGCGTGTATGGGTTTCAGGCGCAGCGGGCCACGTTCAAGCAGTTGCTCGGCCGCGGGCAGGGCATCGTCAAGGGAGAACACACTGATGCCCTCCAGCACCACCTGGCGGACCCGCTCCGCAAATAAGGGGGCCCAGCCTTCGGGTGCCTTGGCCTGCGTGTTCAATAGACCATGGGTAATGGCTTTGGTGCAGATGAACGGGTGGTCGACGTAGCCGCCCCACAGATCATCCGGCCCTTTGACCCCCAACTGACGGGCAGCCGCAGCACCGATCAGGGTTTGCGTGGGTAACAGGTACAGGTCGCGCCCGGCATGGGTGTCGGGGTCGTAACTGCCGCCATATTGCCAGCCGAGAATCTGCGCCAGCCACTGCGCCAGCGCCTGGTTGGTCTCGACCTCATGCCGTGGCGCCTGGGGCCGCACGGAATGGGCCACCACCCGTCTGTTGCGATTAGTCGGGGTCATGTGTCCCCCTGCCATCTGCGCGTGATGAATGTAGCTCAGGGCGGTGCAGGGATCAGGCCAACCCCGGGTATCGGCGGATGCGCGGTGAATTCGCTTGCCGTGGGGAGCACGGCTGGCAACTGGCCTGTCTTATTCTGCACGACCGCCGCCAACGCTCCGGCATTTTGCACGATCCATCCAGGGTGCTAGCGCGCCAGCACCGCCGCCGGCGACACCCCGAATTTGCTGCGGTAATCGCTGGGCGCCAGCCCGGTGATTTTCCTGAAGGTCGCACGAAACGCGCTGGGGTCGGTGTAGCCGACGGTCCAGGCGATATGGTCGATGGTGCCGTTGGTGAACTCGAGCATTTCCCGAGCCTTGCCCACCCGCAGGTGCTGGCAGTACTCGGTGGGTTTCAAGCCGGTGGCCGCGCGGAAGCGACGCAGGAAGGTGCGCTCCTCCAGGCCCGCCTGCTGGGCCATCACACTCAACGAAACTTCCACCGCGCCGTTGGCTTGCAACCAGTGCTGGACCTTGAGGATCGCGGCGTCGCCATGGCTGAGGATTGGCGCGAAGTTGCTGCCGCACTGGCTGGCGCTGTCACTGTGTTCAACCACCAGGAACCGCGCCGTGCCGGTGGCAATGCTGGGCCCGAGCAAACGATCCACCAGGCGCAGGCCCAGTTCGGACCAGGCCATCAAGCCGGCGGTGGTGATCAGGTCGCCATCATCGACGATGGGGGTGTCGGCGTTGAGCTTGACCCGGGGATAACGCTCGGCGAACTGCTTGGCCGAGGTCCAGTGAGTGGTCGCGCTACGGCCATCGAGCAGACCGCTTTCGGCCAAAAGAATCGAGCCCACGCACACCCCGCCCAAGGTTGCGCCGTCCGCGTGTTGCTGGCGCAGCCAATGGATGAGGGGGGCTGACGCCTGCCCTTCGCAAAAGCCACCGATCGACGGCGGGATCAGCAGCGCCATCAAGGTCCCATCAGGACCTGGATGGCTGTCGTAGACGCGCTGCGGGGTGTGTCCGGCCTCGGCCTGCCAGTGGCTGACCCGCAACAACGGCAACTGCGCGCTCTGGTGCTCGGCGGCAATGCGATTGGCGACGCCGAACAGATCGGTCAAACCGTGGACCGCCGCCAGCTGTGCACCGGGATAGATCAGCACGCCCAACTCGGCGACTGCGCGTTCTATGCCCATTGTCAGTTTTCCCCCTTCTATTGTCGGTGCGGCCAATCCTCGAAGCGTCCCTGCGCCGCAATACTGGCGCCCACACCCACTTCCGAGGAAACACCCATGGCCAAGCAAGCACTCATCGTAGTCGATATCCAGAATGACTACTTCCCCCAGGGTAAATGGCCGCTGGTCGGCGCCGATGCGGCTGCCGACAACGCGGTTAAACTGCTCCAGGCGTTCCGTGAGGCCGGCCACCCGGTGGTGCACATACGCCACGAGTTCACCTCCAGCGATGCCCCGTTCTTCACCCCAGGCTCCGATGGCGCCAAGTTGCACCCCAAGGTGCTGAATCGCAGCGACGAGCCGGTGGTGCTCAAGCATTTCGTCAACTCGTTCCGTGAAACCGAACTACAGTCAATCCTCGACCAGCAAGGCATCGAGAGTCTGGTGGTGGTCGGCAGCATGAGCCACATGTGCATCGACGGCATCACCCGTGCTGCGGCGGATCTTGGCTACAACGTCACGGTGATCCACGACGCCTGCGCGTCCCGCGACCTGGAATTCAACGGCCAGGTGGTACCCGCCGCCCAAGTACACGCTGCCTTCATGTCGGCCCTGGGTTTTGCCTACGCCAGCGTGGTGTCCACCGCCGAGTTCCTGGCGGCACAGCCCTCAGCCTGATTCCCTGAGCACTCATTGGAGACGATCGACATGGCTACTCTCACGACTCGCGAAGGCAACACCCTGTACTACAAGGACTGGGGCAGTGGGCAACCGGTAGTTTTCAGCCATGGCTGGCCGCTCTCCAGTGACAGCTGGGAATCACAGATGCTGCACTTTGCCGAGAATGGTTTTCGCGCCATCGCTCACGATCGACGGGGGCACGGACGCTCCAGCCAGCCGTGGGACGGCAATGACATGGATCACTACGCCGACGACCTCGCCGAACTGATCGAACATCTGGACCTGAACAACGTGATTCTCTTCGGTTTCTCCACCGGCGGTGGCGAAGTCGCCCGGTATATCGGCCGGCACGGCACCCAACGCTTGGCCAAGGCCGGGCTGATTTCTGCGGTGCCACCACTGATGCTGAAAACCGAGACCAACCCCAAGGGCCTGCCAATCGAAGTCTTCGACGGCCTCCGTGCCGGCTCCATCGCCGACCGTTCGCAACTCTACAAGGACGTGGCCGGCGGCCCGTTCTTCGGCTTCAACCGCCCCGGCGCCACACCGTCCCAGGGGCTGATCGACGCTTTCTGGATGCAAGGCATGATGGGTGGCCATAAAAACACCCTCGACAGCATCAAGGCCTTCTCGGAAACCGACTTTCGCCAGGACTTGAAGAAATTCGACATCCCCACCCTGATCATCCATGGCGACGACGACCAGATCGTGCCGATCCAGGCGGCGGGGCTTGAGAGCAAACGCTTGATCGAACACGCTGAACTGATCGTCTACCCAGGGGCCCCCCATGGGCTGACAGATACTCATAAAGCGCAGGTGAACGCGGATATGTTGCGATTTGCGCGGGGGTAGAGGGCGAGCTTTAAGCGAGAAGTAAACGCAACAAGCCACGCTTTGGATGCACAAGCGTGGCTTGTTTGATGTGGTATTTGATTAAGTTGGCGATGGATCTACAGATATATGAAACCTGTCATCACTCAAGTGGCGAATTTGAATCTCACTGCTGATATCAGCGCCATCCGCCCCTATAACAAGATAGTGGGCTAGCAAGTAAGTCTCGCGACTCATGGGTCTCCTTGAAAGCAGTTTGCGAGACCATGCAACACAAACAGAACCGACGATGATTATGAGGCCGGGGTTCAGTTGGACGTACTGGAAAAAGCTCAGGCCTACCCATCTGTCGTAGTAGATGACAGATGGACCAAAAATCTTTATCGCGATGCCTACAGCAACGATGATAAAGCCGATCCCCATCAGCAGCCTGCCATTATAGAACGCGTCGCCATCAGGCCCTTCGAGGTAAGCGGCATACTGATCGCCGAAGCCGGCGACATGACAGTCCTCGGCAGACGACTTCAACTCTATTCGGTCTTTTGTTTTTTCTTCAGTGTCTGCTTGCATGATTCACTTCCATTGAAAAAGCGAATACTAAGCAGCGGGAGCAGCAAAAGAATGCCGGATAAATAGATTCAGAAATCTCCCACGCAAAAAAGAAACTATTCTGCGCAACCTACTAAAACTGGAAGTCTGTCTTCGTTTGAAACCATAAAAAAAGCCCCTGGACAGGGGCTTTTTGGCAGAAACCTTCAATCAGGTCTCAGGTGTTGCTTAGAACGGAATATCGTCATCAAAGCTGTCGAAATCTGCAGCCGGTTGCGGTGCAGCCTGTTGCTGTGGCGCTGGACGCGACTCACGCTGTGGCTGTTGCGACGGTGCCGGACGCGGTGCCTGCTGGCGTGGAGCGGCTTGCTGGTAGTTGTTACCACCGCCCTGGCCTTGCTGGTCGCCCTGTGGACGGCCGCCCAGCAGTTGCATGGTGCCTTGCATGTCGACCACGATTTCGGTGGTGTAACGCTTGATGCCGTCTTTTTCCCACTCGCGGGTCTGCAGCTTGCCTTCGATGTAGACCTGCGAACCTTTACGCAGGTATTCGCCGGCGATCTCTGCAACCTTGCCGAACATCGATACACGGTGCCATTCGGTCTTTTCGACTTTCTGGCCAGTTTGCTTGTCGGTCCATTGTTCGCTGGTCGCCAGACTCAGGTTGGTCACGGCGTTACCGTTAGGCAAGTAGCGAACTTCGGGATCCTGGCCGCAAGTGCCGACCAATATGACTTTGTTAACCCCACGGGCCATAACGTTCTCCTAGGCTTCGCACGCTGTCGGCGCCGGGTTGTTGACCAGGCGCTCGAGGGTGGTGCGATCCAATAGTTCGGTGTCCAATTTGATGTAAATGGCGGCTTCATCAGCCACCACGATGGCATCGGTTACCCCAACGACGGCCAGCAGGCGCTCAACCAGACCGGCTTCGCGGATCGCTTCGGGCGATAACGGCAAGCGCAGGCTCGTCACATAGGGAGGTTCGCGCATGGTAACAGCAAAGGCCAACCAGAGGGCAGCCAGACCTGCGCATCCGAGGAACACAACCGACAGACCGCCATGCTGGAACATCCAGCCACCCATGATGCCGCCCAGTGCCGAACCGAGGAACTGGCTGGTGGAGTAAACCCCCATGGCCGTGCCCTTGCCGCCCGCCGGTGAAACCTTGCTGATCAACGACGGCAAGGAGGCTTCCAGCAGATTGAACGCGGTGAAGAACACCACCGTACCAATCACCAGGGCCCGCAAGCTGTCGCCGAACTGCCAGAAGAATAGCTCAGTGAGCATCAGCGTCGCGACGGCACCGAGTAAAACTCGTTTCATTTTGCGTTTCTTCTCGCCGTAGATAATGAACGGGATCATGGCGAAGAACGAAATCAGCAGCGCGGTCAGGTACACCCACCAATGTTGCTCCTTGGGCAGCCCGGCTTTTTCCACCAGCGCCAGCGGCAAGGCGACGAAGCTCGACATCAGCATCGCGTGCAATACAAAAATCCCCAGGTCCAGGCGCAGCAGGTCCGGGTGTTTGAGGGTCGGCAACAGGGCCTGGCGAGCGACCCCTGACTCACGGTGCTGCAAGGGCCCGGTGGAGCGCGGCACCATGAACATCACGATGACGATGCCCAGCAATGCCATGCCGCCGGTCGCCAGGAACAGGCCGGACAGGCCGAAGGCGCGGGTCAGCAGTGGCCCGACCACCATGGCTACCGCGAACGACAGGCCGATGGTCATGCCGATCATGGCCATGGCTTTGGTGCGGTGCTGCTCGCGGGTCAGGTCGGACAACAGGGCCATGACCGCCGCGGAAATCGCCCCGGCGCCCTGCAGGATACGCCCGGCGATCACGCCCCAGATCGAGTCGGCGTTGGCCGCCAGCACGCTGCCCAGGGCAAAGACGATCAAGCCCAGGTAAATCACCGGACGTCGCCCGATGCGGTCGGAAATGATCCCGAAGGGAATCTGGAACACGGCCTGGGTCAGGCCGTAGGCGCCGATCGCCAGGCCGATGAGGGCCGGGGTCGCGCCTGCCAGGTCCATGCCGTAGGTCGCCAGTACCGGCAACACCATGAACATGCCAAGCATACGGAACGCGAACACCAGGGCCAGACCGCTCGCTGCGCGGGTCTCGCTACCACTCATGCGTTCGCTGTGGGGATCGTGCATGGAATTACCTCATGTGAACCGGCGGCGATTCTATCAGTCCCATCGGTTGACGGGGTATAGGGCGACGCTTTGCCGCGCACGGATGACAGAGTCTTCATGTAGGGCAACGTTGTGCACATTTGATAGTGTGCATCCATCCAGTATTTGGCCTTATACTCCTACGTTTACGCCCGCCGAGCGAGGCCACCTTGGACAAGATCCTGATTCGTGGGGCTCGAACCCACAACCTGAAGAATATCGACCTGACCCTGCCACGGGACAAACTGATCGTCATCACCGGCTTGTCCGGGTCCGGCAAGTCGTCCCTGGCCTTTGACACCTTGTATGCCGAAGGTCAGCGGCGTTATGTCGAGTCGCTGTCGGCTTACGCCCGGCAGTTCCTGTCGATGATGGAAAAGCCTGACGTCGACACCATTGAAGGCTTGTCGCCAGCCATCTCCATCGAGCAGAAGTCGACCTCCCACAACCCGCGCTCGACGGTCGGCACCATTACCGAAATCTACGACTACCTGCGCCTGCTTTACGCCCGCGTGGGTATTCCGCGCTGCCCCGATCATGACATCCCCCTGGAAGCCCAGACCGTCAGCCAGATGGTCGACCTGGTGCTGGCCCAGCCCGAAGGCAGCAAGCTGATGCTGCTGGCCCCGGTGATTCGTGAGCGCAAGGGCGAACACCTGTCGGTCTTCGAAGAACTGCGGGCCCAGGGCTTCGTCCGTGCCCGGGTCAACGGCAAGCTGTGCGAGTTGGATGAGCTGCCGAAACTGGATAAACAGAAGAAGCACTCGATCGATGTGGTGGTCGACCGCTTCAAGGTTCGCGAAGACCTGCAGCAGCGCCTGGCCGAGTCGTTCGAGACCGCCTTGAAGCTGGCCGATGGCATCGCGCTGGTCGCACCGATGGACGATGAGCCGGGTGAGGAGATGATCTTCTCCGCACGCTTTGCCTGCCCGATCTGCGGCCACGCCATCAGCGAGCTGGAACCCAAGCTGTTCTCCTTCAACAACCCGGCAGGCGCTTGCCCGACCTGCGACGGCCTGGGGGTCAAACAGTTCTTTGACATCAAGCGCCTGGTCAACGGCGAGTTGACCCTGGCCGAGGGTGCAATTCGCGGCTGGGACCGACGCAACGTCTATTACTTCCAGATGCTCGGCTCCCTGGCCGCCCATTACGGGTTCAGCCTGGAAGTGCCGTTCAACCAGCTGCCGGCCGATCAGCAGAAGGTCATCCTGCACGGCAGCGGCAGCCAGAACGTCGATTTCAAATACCTCAACGACCGGGGCGACATCGTCAAGCGCTCGCACCCGTTCGAAGGCATCGTGCCGAACCTCGATCGCCGCTACCGCGAAACCGAATCCGCGTCGGTGCGCGAAGAGCTGGCCAAGTTCCTCAGCACCCAGCCCTGCCCGGATTGCCGGGGCACCCGCCTGCGCCGTGAAGCACGGCACGTGTGGGTCGGCGAGAAAACCCTGCCGGCGGTGACCAACCTGCCGATCGGCGATGCTTGCGAGTACTTCGGCACCCTGAAGTTGACGGGGCGGCGCGGCGAAATCGCCGACAAGATCCTCAAGGAAATCCGCGAACGCCTGCAGTTCCTGGTTAACGTCGGCCTCGACTACCTGTCCCTGGACCGCAGTGCCGACACCCTGTCCGGCGGTGAGGCGCAGCGCATTCGCCTGGCCAGCCAGATCGGTGCCGGCCTGGTAGGCGTGCTGTACATCCTCGACGAGCCGTCCATCGGCCTGCACCAGCGGGACAACGATCGACTGCTGGGCACCCTCAAGCATTTGCGCGACATCGGTAACACGGTGATCGTGGTCGAGCATGACGAGGATGCCATTCGCCTGGCCGACTACGTAGTGGACATCGGCCCTGGTGCCGGCGTGCACGGCGGGCATATCGTCGCTGAAGGCACACCGGCCGAGGTCATGGCCCACCCGGACTCGCTGACCGGTAAATACCTGTCGGGCCGGGTGAAGATCGCCGTGCCCGCCAAACGCACGCCACGCAACAAGAAGCTGGCACTGCACCTGAAGGGCGCCCGGGGCAACAACTTGCGCAATGTCGACCTGGAGATCCCCCTGGGCCTGCTGACCTGCGTGACCGGCGTGTCGGGTTCGGGCAAGTCGACGCTGATCAACAACACCCTGTTCCCCCTGAGCGCCACCGCGCTGAATGGCGCGACGACCCTGGAGGCCGCAGCCCACGACAGCATCAAGGGCCTTGAGCTGCTGGACAAGGTGGTTGATATCGACCAAAGCCCGATCGGCCGTACGCCGCGCTCGAACCCAGCGACCTATACCGGGCTGTTCACGCCGATTCGTGAGTTGTTCGCTGGCGTACCGGAGTCGCGCTCGCGGGGCTATGGTCCGGGTCGTTTCTCGTTCAACGTCAAGGGTGGGCGCTGTGAAGCCTGCCAGGGCGACGGCCTGATCAAGGTGGAGATGCACTTCTTGCCGGACATCTATGTCCCGTGCGACGTGTGCAAGAGCAAGCGCTACAACCGCGAAACCCTGGAGATCAAGTACAAGGGCAAGAGCATCCACGAAACCCTGGAAATGACCATCGAGGAAGCCCGGGTGTTCTTCGACGCGGTGCCGGCCCTGGCGCGCAAGCTGCAGACGCTGATGGATGTCGGCCTGTCATACATCAAGCTGGGGCAATCGGCGACCACCCTGTCGGGCGGTGAAGCACAGCGGGTCAAGTTGTCCCGCGAGCTGTCCAAGCGTGATACCGGCAAGACCCTGTATATCCTCGATGAGCCGACCACCGGCCTGCACTTCGCGGACATCCAGCAATTGCTCGACGTGTTGCACCGCCTGCGCGACCACGGCAACACCGTGGTGGTGATCGAGCACAACCTGGACGTGATCAAGACCGCCGACTGGCTGGTGGACCTGGGGCCGGAAGGCGGCTCCAAGGGCGGCCAGATCATCGCCGTGGGTACGCCTGAGGAAGTGGCCGAGATGAAGCAGTCTCATACCGGCTTCTACCTCAAACCACTGCTGGAGCGCGACCGGGCCTGATGCCGGCACATGAAAAAGCCCCTGTCACGTTATCGGTGACAGGGGCTTTTTTATACTTCTGAACAATCCCCCCGCCGAAGGCTGGGATCTTTTCACTGCAAAATCAAAACTGCGACTGCAGGTAGTTTTCCAGACCGATCAGTTTGATCAGGCCCAACTGCTTTTCCAGCCAGTAGGTGTGATCTTCTTCGGTATCGGCCAACTGGATGCGCAGCATGTCGCGACTGATGTAGTCCTTGTGCCGCTCACACAGTTCAATGCCCTTGCACAGCGCGGCGCGCACCTTGTATTCCAGGCGCAGGTCAGCGGCCAGCATGTCCGGCACGGTAGTCCCGACGTCGAGGTCGTCCGGACGCATGCGCGGCGTGCCTTCCAGCATCAGGATCCGGCGCATCAGCGCATCGGCGTGCCCGGCTTCTTCTTCCATCTCGTGATTGATGCGCTCGTAGAGCTCGGTGAAGCCCCAGTCCTCATACATCCGCGAATGGATGAAATATTGATCACGCGCTGCCAGTTCGCCCGTGAGCAACGTGTTGAGGTAATCGATTACGTCCGGGTGACCTTGCATCGCCCTACATCTCCCTGCTTGAAAGTCTGTAGTTTGAACCAAGCCGACCGTTCGGTCACTCGATTCGCGAGATAAAAGCGAAGATATTCTGAGAAAAGTAGTTTAAATAACGCAAAAACCGCCCAATTGAGGGCGGTTCTGCTTCTCGTTTAGACTTCGTTAAGCTGTACACCCAACGCCGTTGCGACTGCTTCTCCGTACGCCGGATCGGCCTTGAAGAAATGCTGCAGTTGACGGTCGACCACGTCAGCGGAAACTCCGGTCATGGCGCCAGCAATGTTGCTGACCAACAGGGCTTTCTGCTCAGCGCTCATCAAGCGAAACAGTGCACCGGCATGGCTGTAGTAGTCGGTATCTTCGCGATGATCGTAACGATCAGCCGCCCCACTCAACGCCAATGGCGGCTCAGCAAACTGCGGTGCCTGCTTGGGCGACTGCGGGAAGCTGTTCGGTTCGTAGTTGGGTGCTGCGCCGCCGTTGCTGCCAAACGCCATGGACCCGTCGCGCTGATAGCTGTTGACCGGGCTGCGGGGTGCGTTCACCGGCAGTTGCTGGTGATTGGTGCCCACACGGTAGCGGTGCGCATCGGCATAGGCAAAGACCCGGCCTTGCAGCATGCGGTCCGGCGACAGGCCGACGCCCGGAACCATGTTGCTCGGGCCAAACGCAGCCTGCTCGACTTCGGCGAAGTAGTTCAGCGGGTTACGGTTGAGTTCCAGTTCGCCGACTTCAATCAACGGAAACTCTTTCTGCGACCAGGTCTTGGTCACGTCGAAGGGGTTCTCGTAATGCGCCGCTGCCTGGGCTTCGCTCATGATCTGGATGCACACGCGCCATTTCGGGAAATCACCGCGCTCGATGGCGCCGAAGAGGTCGCGCTGGGCGTAGTCCGGGTCAGTCCCTGCCAGACGCGCAGCTTCGGCCGGCGCCAGGTTCTTGATGCCCTGCAGGGTCTTGTAGTGCCATTTCACCCAATGCCGCTCGCCGCCGGCACTGATCAGGCTGTAGGTGTGGCTACCAAAGCCGTGCATGTGACGGTAGCCGTCCGGAATGCCCCGGTCGGAGAACAGGATAGTGACCTGGTGCAGCGCCTCAGGGGAGTGCGACCAGAAATCCCACATCATCTGCGCGCTTTTCAGATTGCTTTGCGGCAGGCGTTTTTGGGTGTGGATGAAATCCGGAAACTTGAGCGGGTCACGAATGAAGAACACCGGGGTATTGTTGCCGACGATGTCCCAGTTGCCTTCTTCGGTGTAGAACTTCAAAGCAAAACCACGAGGATCGCGTTCGGTGTCCGCCGAGCCGCGTTCTCCACCGACAGTGGAGAACCGCAGGAAGGTCGGGGTTTGCTTGCCGACGGCCGCAAACAGCTTGGCGCTGGTGTACTGGGTGATGTCGCGGGTGACGGTGAAGGTGCCGTAGGCGCCTGAGCCTTTGGCGTGCACACGGCGCTCAGGGATGTTTTCGCGGTTGAAGTGGGCCAGCTTCTCGATCAGGTGAAAATCGTCGAGCAATAGCGGGCCACGTGGGCCGGCGGAACGGGAATTCTGGTTATCTGCAACGGGAGCGCCACTGGCGGTAGTCAGCGTTTTATTCTGGCTCATGCACAATCTTCCTCTTCAGTCTTGGAAACTGCCGGCTAATCGGCTGAGAGGGAGTATTGACCAGGAACATGACACCATCAAATTTATTAATTGATCAGCATCAATAGAAATTAACTAATTGAAAGCAGCGCTGGATAGACAGGAACAACACCATCCGTCGGCGGCATTTTTGAACGCACACAAAAAACCGGGCACTAGGCCCGGTTCTTCGTTTCAGACTGACGTCTTACTCAGCGGATACTGCTTCACCGCCGGTAGCACGATCAACCAACTCGACGTACGCCATAGGCGCGTTGTCGCCAGCGCGGAAACCGCACTTGAGGATGCGCAGGTAGCCACCCTCACGGGTAGCGTAACGCTTGCCCAGGTCGTTGAAGAGCTTACCAACGATA
>Ga0067045_1000431_pt1 | contig 30644 bp, 33 predicted proteins | sample TerdegcTABiofilm_FD_59184 | JGI IMG/M metagenome (GOLD analysis project Ga0067045, IMG submission 59184) | Combined Assembly of (Gp0054472, Gp0054536) Wastewater bioreactor microbial communities from Singapore -Terephthalate degrading...
CAATATAAGGAACACTTTGATCTTATGATAGAGGAACTGGACAGGGCCAATTCAATAATTACAGAATATCTTTCCATGGCCAGGAACAAGGTGGTAAATTTAAAATCCCAAAATCTTAATATGATCATAGGTGCAATATTTCCGCTAATTCAGGCGGATGCCATGAACGCTGACAAGTACGTTGAAGTAGAACTGGCGGAGATCCCGGATTTACTTATTGATGAGAAAGAAATCCGGCAGCTTATTTTAAACCTTGTCCGGAACGGGCTTGAAGCAATATCAGCCGGTGAGAAAATAATCATAAGAACGTTTTTGGAACGCGATAAAGTGGTTTTATCTATACAGGATCAAGGTCCGGGAATCGAACCGGAAATCCTTGATAAAATTGGTACTCCCTTTTTCACCACTAAAGATAACGGTACAGGTTTGGGACTTGCTATTTGTTACAGCATTGCTGTGAGGAACAATGCTACAATAGATATTGAAACCGGATCCGGTGGTACTACTTTTTTTGTCCGGTTTAAGAGTGCTGTTAGTACTTCTTCAGTCGATGATACAGCAAATTCCGTTATTACTCCGGCAGTTGGATATTAATTGTTTTGCGTTCATTGAAAACTGCCGGTATTTTTAGTAAGATGTTTATGTACCATAACACCGTACCTCTACCGTGTTGGACATCCATGTTGACGGCATGTCGCCAGCAAGAAGGTGGAAATTATTTTTAAAAGTAACAGACATGGAATAGTTTTGTTTTTAAGGCAGGAAAGGAGGGAGAGCTCTGGTGCGAGAAAAAGAGTACCGTCTGACCCAGATGAGCAGTCGTGCCGGGTGAGCGGCCAAACTAGGTCCCCAGGACTTGGCGCAGGTGCTGTGCCAGTTGGATCGTGTAGAAGCCCCGGACCTTTTAGTCGGTTCCTCCACCTGCGATGATGCGGCTGTCTATCGTCTAAATGATGATATGGCAATAGTACAAACAGTAGACTATTTTACACCGGTGGTCGACGATCCTTATACCTTTGGTTTGATTGCTGCCGCCAACGCTTTGAGCGATATCTACGCTATGGGTGCAAGACCGCTTTTAGCATTAAATATTATAGGTTTTCCAACCGGGGTTTTGCCATTGGAGATAATGGTGGCAATCTTGAGAGGCGGCGCTGACAAGGTGAGAGAGGCGGGAGCACTTTTGGCAGGCGGCCATACTATCGAGGATAAAGAGCCTAAATATGGACTCACTGTAACCGGCTTGGTCCATCCCGACCGTGTAGTAACCAATGCCGGTGCACGCCCGGGGGATGTCCTGATCCTGACCAAGCCGCTTGGTATAGGTATTATTACGACGGCAATTAAAGGTGACATGGCGGATAACTCGACTTCCCGTGATGCTATTAAACAAATGGCGACGCTGAACGACCGTGCGGCCCGGGTTATGGTTGAGTCAGGGGCTAATGCATGTACAGACGTAACTGGCTTTGGGCTGCTGGGCCATCTTTACGAAATGGTAGCTGCCAGTGGTGTCGGTGCCCGTATTTGGCTGAGGGAAATACCAGTGCTGGAACAGGCTCGTTCCCTTGCCTCTATGGGTATAATCCCGGCTGGTGCTTATTGTAATATGCATTATCTAAATGAGCGGTTGAAATGGGAAAACGGCATTGAAGATGCTGACAAATTTATTCTGGCTGACCCGCAAACCTCGGGAGGATTACTTATGGCTGTACCCGGGGACAGGGCGGAAGGTGCTGTAAAGCGTTTATTGGCAGCGGGTGTTACCGGTGCCAGGATTGGGGAGATAATAGAATCAGCCGAGCCACTCATTCTTATAAAAAAATAATTACCGGTCATGAGCAAGACCCGACAAATTATCAAGCCCTGGCGATGTATAATAAGGCCAGGGCTGTTATCATTTTACTGGCATGTCATAACGGGCTAATTAAAGTAATATACTGGTAATGGGTATCTTTTTTTTATCACTGCCAGTTGTTAGGGGCTGGGCTTTGGTGATATATACTGTTTATCTCGACCAGGTTTTTATCGGCAATTTAATTATGAACTATATTATCTTATGGGCTGCCGCCAGGCTAAGCAGAATACCGGCCGGTGCAGGCCGCCTGGTTGCCGGGGCGGCGCTCGGAGCCGCTTATTCACTGGTCTTGTTTATCCTCGGAAACAGTTTTTTGTTGTCCGTATGGTTTAAGATGATTGCTTCATTGTTAATCGTTGCAATTACCTTTGCGCCAATTCAGCCCCAAAAATTTCTTGCATGTTTGGGAACTTTTTATTTAACCTCTTTCGTTCTTGGCGGGTTGATTTTTGGAATGATCTTTTTTATTCAGCCTGCCCGGATTTCCGGCCTCAATAGTACCGGCTGGGTAAATTCTGGATATTTTTGGCCCGGTTTATTATCTGGAATCGCGGTTTTTGGGGCGGCAGGCAAGGGAGTGTCTGCGCTGCTTCACAGGAGGTTATTCGAAAACCTTTTTAAGCTGGTCATATTAATCAAGTCACAAGGGGTTCAGGTTCAAGTAGATGCCCTTCTCGACACAGGCAACCAGTTAAAAGATCCTGTAACAAAACAAGCGGTGATTGTAGTGGAGTATGATGTTTTAAAACCTCTTTTGCCTGCAGAGGTGCAGGCTTTGTTTGATGAAACCAGAGAACCGGACGTATGGCACATTCTCGGTTCTCTGAGCGAAAACTCGTGGATCTCGCGTTTTAGTGTGATTCCTTTTAACTCTCTAGGCCGTACTAACGGATTAATGCTGGGATTTCGCCCGGATGAAGTGATAGCCGTGCGCCAGCAGCAACCGGTGCGGATAAACAAAGCCGTTATTGCAATATACCATAAAAAAATGGACCCTGGAGATTCATACCACGCTTTAATGCATCCAGACCTCCTGGACTTACCGTGAATAATTTCACCAAGATTTTGAATTAAGGATGATCTGCCTGTGAGGAACTTTTGGCAAGTAAAATGGGGCATTCGTCTGGCGATATTGCGCTTCCTGATCCGGATCGGCTGCCGGCCGCGGATTCACTATGTCGGGAGCAGCGAAGCTTTGCCGCCGCCCTTGACCACAGATGAAGAGTCCTTTCTAATTAACCGGCTGGAGTCCGGAGACAGGGCGGTAAGGAGCGTTTTAATTGAGAGGAACCTGCGTCTCGTTGTTTACATTGCTCGAAAATTTGAAAATACCGGCGTAGGTATAGAAGACCTGGTTTCCATAGGGACCATTGGTTTAATAAAAGCTGTAAACACTTTTGATCCGGCAAAAAAAATTAAACTGGCCACATATGCATCCCGTTGCATTGAGAATGAAATTTTAATGTATTTGAGGAGGAACAACAAGACTCGCACCGAGGTTTCCTTCGATGAACCGCTTAATATTGATTGGGACGGTAACGAGTTGCTGCTTTCGGATGTTTTGGGCACGGAAAATGATATTATCTATAAGTACATAGAGGACGAGGTGGACAAAAAGCTCCTCTACCTGGCACTTCAGAAACTTTCGGGCCGTGAACGCAAGATCATGGAACTGCGCTTTGGTTTGAATAACGGAATGGAAAAAACCCAAAAAGAGGTGGCCGACCTTTTGGGCATATCCCAATCTTATATTTCCAGGCTGGAGAAAAGGATAATCAAAAGGCTTAAAAAGGAGATTCACCGTATGGAGTGATTTTTATGGCGAGCAGGCAGACAGCACGCCATGTATAATTCGATCCGGCTGTGGAAATAATGTACGCGAACAGACCTATTTGTAGTTAACTGAGCCTGGAAAGAAATGGGGGCTGTCCATGCTGGTCAATAAGGTTGAGATCTGCGGTGTCAATACGTCAAAACTCCCCGTACTGACAGGAAGTCAGATGCGAACTTTGTTTGAGNCCATGCAAAAAGGAGAGGCCTCTGCCCGGACCCAATTAATAAACGGGAACCTCCGGCTGGTGTTAAGTGTTATCCAGCGCTTTAATAACAGGGGGGAGTATGTAGACGATTTATTTCAGGTAGGTTGTATCGGTTTGATGAAGGCCATAGACAATTTCGACCTGTCTCAAAACGTAAAATTTTCAACTTATGCGGTCCCGATGATTATAGGGGAAATCCGCCGCTATTTACGGGATAACAACCCGATCCGGGTCAGCCGTTCCCTGCGGGATGTGGCCTATAAGGCGCTTCAGGTGCGTGATGCCCTTGTTAACAAGTACTCCAGGGAACCTTCCATCAACGAGATTGCCGGTGAACTAAAGATGCCGCGGGAAGAAATCGTTTTCGCGCTTGACGCGATTCAGGAGCCGGTATCTCTTTTCGAACCGGTTTATCATGACGGTGGCGACACTATTTTCGTGATGGACCAGATCCGCGATGAGAAAAATGTCGACCAGAGATGGCTTGAGGACATAGCTATAAAGGATGCTCTCGAAAAACTGAGCAATCGCGAAAGATTGATACTTACCTTAAGGTTTTATGAGGGAAAGACTCAAATGGAGGTGGCCGAGGAAATCGGTATATCTCAGGCGCAGGTGTCGCGGCTGGAGAAAGCGGCGCTAAACCACATGCGTAAGTTTATGTAGAAAAGCTAAATTTTATTAACAAAGGATTTATTTTTAGGCGGCTGTTTTTAAGCCGCCTAAAATTGTTGTTCAATGTAGCGGCATTTATACATATAAATATTTAGAAGGAGGTGGCCTTAGATGGTAAAAATCTCTGACTTGCGGATGCGGGAGATTATTAATATAGTAGATGGGCGCCGGCTCGGAATGATCAAAGACATTGACATCAACCTGGAGGAAGGTAAGATCGACGCTATTATCCTGCCCGGTTTAAATGGGGGAAGATTTTTGGGATTCCTGGGGAAGGAAGAGGAGATTGTTGTTCCATGGAATAAGATTAAAAAAGTTGGAATGGATGTTATACTGGTGGAGGTAAACAATTGCAGCGATCTACGTCATAGCTTTAAGTAATTGATTAACCTATCTTGGAAATAGAATTTACCCGGGCAGGATATTGTCCCTGTTTACTCCAATGCTCCTCGCCGATAGCACCAAGGCTCGCGCCGGGCGAAATTGGTCCGCCTTCAACTCGCCGTCCTGGCTCGCTGAAGGCTGGCGCGAACGTCGAACGTCCTGTCCGCGCCCCCAATTCCGCTTCCTCGCTTCGCCAGGTGTTGTTACCGGCGCTGCGCCAACGGCATGAGTGTCTAAATATGAATTTTAGTGAAAAGTTTGTTGTGCCCGCAAGAGAGAGGTTTTAAACCTCTTCTTTTATTTTTTGGCAATCTAGCGTCTTTGTCCTCCATCGCAATATATAGTATAATCCTAATTACTATTACACCATATCCTGTGGATAAGCTGACCGAACCCTTGTAAAACGGGCGGTTTTTGTTCACAGACAATGTGGTAGATACCGGGGTGGTGAGAGAAATGAGATGTCCTTTTTGCGGTTTTGCAGAAAGCAGGGTGCTTGATTCCCGGCCCACCGTGGAAAGTAATTCCATCCGGCGCCGCAGAGAGTGCATCGGTTGTGAAAGGCGTTTTACCACTTATGAACGGGTGGATGAGCTTCCCTTGGTGGTGGTAAAAAAGGACGGCCGCAGGGAGGCTTTTAACCGGCAGAAACTGCTGCAGGGTTTGCTCAAGGCCTGCCAGAAGCGGCCGGTTCCTACTGAAAAGCTTGAAGCTGTGGTAGAGGGTATTGAAAGGGATCTGCGCAATACAATGGAGACTGAAGTAAAGAGCTCCTATATCGGGGAATTGGTGATGAACAGCTTGCGCGGTCTCGACGAAGTGGCTTATGTCCGTTTTGCTTCAGTCTACCGCGAGTTCAAGGATGCTGAGAGTTTCATGGAAGAATTAAAAAATCTTCTTAAAAAGAACGGTGAAAGCTGAAAAGGGGGACCAGAAAACAATGTTTAAAACCATCCGGAAGCGCGACGGCCGGGAGGTTCCTTTCGACGAAACCAAGATTACGGATGCTATCTTTAAAGCCGCGCGCGCGGTAGGCGGGGAGGACCGCCAGACTGCCATGGAACTTACCATTGAAGTTTTAAAGCTGTTAAAGAAGAAATATAACGGTGCAGTTTTTGGGGTGGAAGATGTTCAGGATATTGTAGAGAAGGTCTTGATCGAAGCGGGCCACGCCCGCACGGCAAAAGCGTACATATTATATCGCGACAGGCGCACGCGCATACGGGAGGCCAAAAGCGATTTAATGGACGCGGTAGAGGAGATCCTGGTGGAAACTAACCGTGAGAATGCCAATATCAGCAACTCTCCTTCGGCTAAAATGCTCCAGATCGCCAGCGCGGCCAGCAGGAAGTATTACTTGACCCGCCTTATTCCCGAAGAGATGTCTCAGGCACACCTGCGGGGAGATATTCATATACATGATCTTGATTTTTACGGAAAGACGCTCACATGCCTTCAAATTCCATTAAACAAGTTGTTGACGGAAGGATTTAATACCGGGCACGGGTATATCCGGCCTCCCAAGCGGCTTGGAACAGCAACGGCCCTGGCTACGATAATCCTTCAAAGCTCTCAGAACGACATGCATGGCGGACAGTCTTTTGCTTTTTTCGACCGGGATATCGCTCCTTTTGTCGGTGATGCATCGGATTTTGAAATCTACCAGGCCATGGAAGCTTTGATATATAATCTGAATAGTATGCATAGCAGAGCAGGAGCGCAAGTTCCATTTTCTTCTATTAACATTGGTACGGAAACGTCGGAGCCTGCCCGGCGGGTGGTGAAAAATCTCTTGCTGGCTTTCGAGGCCGGCCTGGGAAAAGGGGAGAACCCAATTTTCCCTAATATTATTTTTCGGGTTAAAGAGGGGGTTAACTTTAACCCCGGCGATCCCAACTTCGACCTGTTCAAACTGGCTGTCAGGGTGGCGAGCAAGCGGCTGAACCCCTACGTTCAGCTTTATGGATTCCTCTTTTAACCAGCCAGTACGGGACCCAAGTCGGCTATATGGGCTGCCGGACCAGAGTTATAGCCAACCGGCGGGGGCCGGAGGTTACCGACAGCAGGGGAAATCTATCCTTTACAACTATTAACCTGCCGCGGCTGGCAATCAAGGCGGAGCGGAACCTGGAGAACTTCTACCGCAAATTGTCCGGCGTGATGGATTTGGCCATCCGGCAACTTTACCACCGTTACACAGTACAGGCAAAGTTGAAGGTAAAGGATATGCCCTTTATTATGGGGCAGAAGCTGTATCTTGATTCAGAACACCTGGAGCCGGACGACCATATTGAAGAAGCCATCAAACACGGCACTCTTTCCGTGGGCTTTATCGGCCTGGCCGAGGCGCTGACCGCACTGACCGGCCGAAACCATGGTGAGGACGAAGAATCACAAGCCCTGGGTCTGGAAATTGTGGCCTTCATGCGCTCGGTAATCGACAAAGCATGCGATGAGTATAATCTTAACTATACTCTACTTGCTACTCCAGCAGAAGGGCTCTCGGGGCGGTTTGTCGAATTAGACAGCAAGGAGTTTGGACTTATTCCAGGTGTAACCACAAAAGATTACTATACAAATTCATTCCACGTCCCGGTTGACCTGCCGATCAGCGCATACGACAAGATCGGCCTGGAAGCTCCTTACCATAAATACTGCAATGCCGGGCATATCAGTTACATAGAGATGGCATCGCCTCCAGCGCACAATCCAGAGGCGGTGGAGGCAATCATAAGGCATATGCGTGATTGCGATATGGGTTACGGAGGTATAAATTTCCCGGTGGACTTCTGCACAAGTTGCAGTTTGATGGGTGTAATCAACGAGGATACCTGCCCGCGCTGCGGTTCGGCCAGCATCAGGAGAGTACGGCGGATTACCGGCTATTTGAGCACAACCGATCGGTTCAACGACAGTAAGCTTTCTGAGTTGAGGGACAGGGTTACCCATATATAAGCATGCCTGTTTATATTCCGGAGGGGCAGTTATGAATATAGCCAGGGAATTTATAGAATTATTTCTTACCCAGCGACAATAAGGTAAAGTATGGTAATATTTAGACATACGTGCCGCTGACGCGGCACCAGCAGAGGATGAAAATAGCTGGGGGAAGGGTGGTTGTCCCGAGTGAACGACTTGCTTAGCGCTGGTAACAGCACCTGGCGAAGCGAGAAAGCGAAATTGGGGGCGCGGACAGGACGGCGAGTTGAAAGCGGACCAATTTCGCCCGACGCGAGCTTTGTTGCTGTCGGCGAGGAGNATTGGAGTGAACAGGGACAATACCCTGCCCGGGTAAATTCTATTTTCAGGTCAAGTTATTTGATGAGAAGGGTGAAATTATGAGCGAGAGAGTGCTTACCCAAAAAGAAATAGACGAGCTGTTTGCCAGGTATGCTAAAGAGCCCATTCAGGAGGAAGCCACCGAGCTTTTAACAATGCAGGAATTAGATACAATCGGAGAAATCGGTAATATATGTATGGGTACGGCGGCTACTACCTTATCGGAGTTGTTGAATCACCGTGTAACCATCGGTTACCCTAAAACAATAGTTTGCCGTCAAGAAGAGGTTTTCCAGGCCTATGTTATGCCTTACATGATTATAGACGTGCGTTTCAAGTCGGGCTTGAAGGGATTCAATGTGCTGATAATCACCGAAGAAGATGTAGCATTGATTGCCGACATTATGATGGGCGGCTTGGGAGAAGTGCAGCACCCTATTAAACTGACCGAAATTGAATTAAGCGCTGCTACCGAAGTCATGAACCAGATGATTGGTTCGGCCGCCACGGCCATGTCCAATGTTTTCGGGGTTACTGTTGATATCGAACCACCGAAGACTACCATGGTGGAGGACCTTATAAATGCCACCCACACACCGTTACAAACTGATAAACCAGTAGTGGTCGCCCGTTTTGAGGTAAACATCGGGAACTTGTTTAAAACCACTTTTATGCAGATTACGGATGTCGACACCGCGCGCGAGGAGGCCAATTTTCTCTTGATGAAGGCTGGAGTTTTTGACAACCCGGGTGAAGGTGGCCCGGTTGTGCAGCCGGGAAAGCCGGTTTGTTCTTCCGGGGCAGCTGCTCAGGTATCGCTGCCAGAACTACCGAACCTGGCGGGAGCCTTGGCTGTGCCTGTGGAGGTAGTATTTTCCCTGGGTAAATTTCAATGTACCATGGGCAACCTGGCCAGGTTACAGGTGGGCAGCGTAATCGGGGTACCTCTTCCGGTCGGGCATGCAGAATTGGTTATTAATGGTTTGACGGTAGCGAGGGGCAAGTTGCTGCAAGGTAATGACGGTCAAATGTTAGAAATAACCCAGTTATGCAAGCCACTTTGATCTTATACTTGTTAAAGAACGGAGGACGTGACAGAAGTGGATCTGCGTATTGCAGGTACAGTTAGAGAGAGTGTGGTTGACGGGCCAGGCTTGCGGTTTGTTATTTTTACTCAGGGGTGCAGGCATGGCTGCAGGGGATGCCATAACCCCGGAACCTGGGACACGTCTGGCGGCACGCTCGTCAAAACTGAAGAGTTATTGGAACGGGTAAAGGGTACCAGATTGATTAAGGGGGTTACTTTTTCCGGAGGAGAGCCTTTTCTCCAGGCTGCACCATTGGCCTGGCTGGGGCAGGAGGTTAGGGCGCTTGGCTTGGATGTAATTACTTATACAGGTTATATATGGGAAGAACTTTTGTTGCTCTCACAGGAAGACCGGGCAGTTAAGGATTTGATCATGGTATCCGATTACATTGTTGACGGTCCCTTCATCCTGGCAGAAAAGGACCTTGACCTCCCTTTCCGGGGCTCCCGGAATCAGAGGTTTATCGATGTCGCTAATTCATTAAAAAAAGGCAAGGTGATCGAACTGGATTTTTTAATGAGGGGTAGTTACATACACTGAGAGCAAATACCGTTTGAGATGTTATTTTTCGGAAAAAATAGCCGGATAAGGAGCCTGTTCGAAATACAGCGCTCTTTTTTTGTGCCGGATTACAATTTATTGTCCAAAATTTTATGTTCAGATAATAGTGGCTTAACATCAGGGTCTTATAATTAGCGTACCTAATAAGGACGACTTCTCGGGTATTTGTTTAATAATGCAGTGAAGGGGGTTTTAACTTGAAGAAGAAGGTGTTGTTCATCTGTATTCATAATTCAGCCCGTTCGCAAATGGCGGAGGGTATTCTCAGACATTTGTGCGGTGATCGTTATGAAGCTTATAGTGCAGGTACAGAGCCTTCCAGCGTCAGGCCAGAGGTTGTGAAAGTTATGAAAGAAATAGGTATTGATATTTCCAGTCAGCGTTCGAAGAATATCAGTGAGATTGACAGTGCGGAAATTGACTATGTTGTAACGGTTTGTGATCGTGCCCGAGAAGCCTGTCCTATCTTTCCCGGTGCGAAAAAACTGTTGCATCGAGGATTTGCTGATCCATCTATGTTTAAAGGTTCTGAAGAGGAAATTGTCGCGGGTTGCAGGCAGGTCAGAGACGAAATTAAAGATTGGATTGAGATGACTTTTAACCAAAATTATTGAGCAGCATAATCAACAAATATGGGGGTGAAAGAGATTTTCTGGGACACATCGGCGGAGATGATTTCATTTTGATTATAGAAAGTGAGTATACTGATGTACTGTGTAAACGGATCATTAAATATTTCGACCGCCTGATCAAGTCCTATTATGAACCGGAAGACCGCATGAAGGGCGGGATTATCGGACACGACCGGGAAGGACTGGTAAAGTGGTTCCCATTTATATCCTTATCCATGGCTGTAATTGAGTGCGGAGAAGAAACAACTAATTTAAAGGCTTTGGCTGAAAAAGCAGCACAGTTAAAATGTTTCGCCAAGTCTATTCCAGGCAGCGTATATGTGCGTGACCGCAGAAGCCGGTTTGGTTCAATACAAAATTAACAGTTTTTTTATAAAACTTTAAACTAACGATAACGTGTTGTTAACCAGGCTGGTTTATAGTGGTTTTAGCGCTTATAAATGATAATTAGTGGTCAGATTTTTACCAGCGTGTATCTTCATATCAGGTATTCACGACAGAAGATTGAAAAAGATCCTGCCAGCCCGGAGTATATAGAAACGGTACGCGGAGTGGGTTACCGGTTCCGGGAAACAAACACTTAAAAAACTTTGTGGCTGTTGTTGAGGCCACTTTATCTATAGAAAAAATAAAAAAAGGTTAATGGGGAGGAGAAAAGTTTTGCTGAAGAAATCGAAAATAATGATGGCTGCTGCCTTGCTGTGCCTGGCTGCTGTAGCAGCGCTGGCCGGTTGCGGCGGTCAGGACGCCAAACAGGGTGCTGGTGACAGTGCCCGGCAGCTGTCAGGCAACATTACCGTTGTGGGTTCTACTGCCATGCAGCCGCTGGCGGAGCAAGCCGCAGCCCAGTTCATGGCCAAGAACCCGAATGTAAGGATCGTGGTACAGGGGGGCGGCAGCGGTACCGGTCTCACCCAGGTTTCGCAGGGAGCGGCCGACATAGGTAATTCCGACATCTTTGCTGAAGAAAAAAGCGGGATCGATGCCGCTCAACTGACCGACCACCAGATCTGTGTCGTCGGTATGGCTGCAGTAGTGAACCCTGCAATAACGATTGACAACCTTACCAGGCAGCAGTTGGTGGATATTTTTACCGGCAAGACGACTAACTGGAAGAGTGTGGGTGGCCCTGACCAAAAAATAGTATTAGTAAACCGCCCGAAAGCCTCCGGCACACGGGCGACTTTTAAGAAATACGCGCTGGGTGGCGCTGAAGAGGCGGCGGGCATAGAAGAAGATTCTTCCGGGACAGTCCGCAAAATCATTAAAGAAACTCCCGGTGCAATTGGCTATCTGGCACTGTCGTACCTGGACGGCAGCGTTAAGGCCGTTAACCTGGACGGAGTGGCACCCACTAAAGAGAACATCGTCACCGGCAAATACCCGGTATGGGCCTACATGCACAGTTATACAAAGGGCAAGCCGGACGGTGCTGTAGATGCGTTCTTGCGGTACATGATGTCTGACGACGTGCAGAGGACTATTGTCCCTCAACTTGGTTATATTCCTGAAACTGAAATGAAAATAGTCCGGGATGCCAGCGGCAATGTTAAAAATAAATAATGAGAGATATGGAAGTTACGAGGGCAGTGCAATTATCTGTCCCCCTATTTTTATCCTCCTGGAGGGATTAATATGATTTCTATTTATACGAAAACCTTTTGCTTAATCAAATATTTTATTAATTTACTGATTAAGAAAGAATGCTTATCTGATATCATCTTCAGTATTCGTTTAGAGTTGTCCAGGGGTACTAATCTTCTCACCGGTCTGCCCGGCAGCATTTTATTAGAACGGGAGTTGCTCAGACGTACGGCTGAAAATCAACCTTTCAGCGTTATATATGTTAGTTTATTTAAAAAAAAGTTTAGTTTAACCGATGAAAATCATATAATATTGTTTATTTCAAAGATCTTGAGCAATATAGTAAAAAAATATGGTGGAGAGAAAGACTTTTTAGCTTATATTAACAAAGATGACTTTATTATCATTACTGAAAAAAAGTATGCTACCGTATTATGCGAGCATACTATCAAGTGTTTTGACAGTTTGATTAAATCTATATGCAAACAGATAGAACAGAAAGAAAACAAAAAAATATTTTTTAGCTTGGAAGGTGGTTATCCTTCCATATCTATGTCTTTAATAGAGTATAAAGAAGGTGAAAAGGCTTCCTTGAGAAATATAAGCTACAGGGCGAAAAGAATGCAATATTATAATAAATCTGAATCTGGTATTCTTGCGTCTAAATAAAAAGCAGGGTGAATAGTAATGCCATAATTAAACCACCTTATCAAAATTGTTAATTTTTCGCTTAAAACTATCACTAATCGATAATAAATTAAAAAGAATTTATGTGTTTTTATAATTAATAATTAATTGATGTTGTATTAAAGAGGTGATAGGTATAATGGCATTAGCTGGAACAAAAGAAAGAATGAAAAATATAATAAATTGTGTTTATATAGGTAGAACATCTCAATTATTTGAAAATGGTGGTTTAGTTTAAAATTCCAGACTCAAATTATGATTATGTTTACCTCTCTTGTAGTCATTATTTTGCTTTTACTTGGAGGCACGACATATTTCATATTAAGAAGTAACCTTGAGAGATTGATTACAGACAACTTAAATGCTTCAGTTGAAAACATCGGTGAGAAAATTGAGCTTTTTACTTCAACAGTAGATAGCAGGGAACTTAAAAATAAAACCGGTTACTTAATGGGCAAAGAATTATCACATTTTAACAATAATGGAGTCAGAGCCGAGTTGCGTTTGATTGATGGAGAAGGGAATACTGTAATAACTTTGGGTGAAATGGCAGAACAAAGTAGTTTTATTCCCCAACTTGCCATGGAAGAGATTATTAATAAAAAAAAACGGATCTCTTTATTTTGAAAATGGACTGGGAAAGTACAAAGCTGCTTATACCAACATACCAGGGAAAAACTGGATTTACATTTCTTGTATTTCTGAAGATGATTACCTTGCGCCTATTGACAAACTGAGAAATATTACCCTGGTTACCGGTCTGGTTGCTATTACCGCTTCGTTTTTGATTTGCTTTTTTATATCCAGAAGGATTGCCGTACCGTTAGCAGCCATATTACAGGTTGCGAAAAAAGCGGGAACAGGAGATTTGACTGTACGTGCTCGTGAAGAAGGGATTAGTGTTGAATATTCAGTTTTTGGTAAGAGTTTTAACCAAATGCTAGAGGACCTCTCATTATTAATAAATGAATTCAAAACTTTGGCGGAAGATCTCCTGGTAAATAGTAAAAAAATTAATTTTGTGGCAGACAACCAGGTTGAGTTAATCCAGCAAAATGGTTTGTTGGTTAGTGATATGGCCGCTTATATTCAAGATATATCCTGTAAAATTTCCGAGACGGAAGAAGCCGGACATGAAGTGAGGACAGCAGTGGAAAGCGGGCGTTCGGCCCTGGAGAACATACTCGGGAACATAAATGACAATTTCGTTCTGATCGAAGGCCAATCGAAATCTATTGAAGTTTTGAGTGGGCATCTTGACAAAGTTGGACAAGTATTGGAAGTAATCAGAGAAATATCCGAAAGGACGCATCTTTTATCTTTAAACGCGTCAATAGAGGCAGTGCGGGCAGGGGAACACGGTCGGGGTTTTTCCGTAGTGGCTGGGGAGGTAAGAAAACTGGCAGGTATTGCCGGACAATCGGTAAAAGAAATAAGCAGTTTGGTAAATGCTATAAAGGCTGAAAGCAAAGCTGTATTGGATAAAATAGAAGAGAGCAGAAAAGGAACAAAAGAAGGTATCCTGATGATCGGCAAAGCTGGGGGATATTTGAGTGATATTTATCGCTCCATAATTAATGCCGACGAACGCGTAATGGAAATAAGCCGGAATATGGAGCAAATCTCTGCTTGTACCAGGCAGGTGGTGCTTACAATGAGCTCGGCATACCAAGATGGGTGGCTGGCGTGCCGGCAAAAAGGAGGAGGCAAGTCAACCGAGAAATCCTATAAAATAATTCCGAGCAGAAAAGTTGTTGTGCGATGTGACGACTCTTCATGTGGAAGCATAAAAATGTACAAAAATATGCATTGATGTTTCTTGGATGGATGCCTTTGAAAGGAAGGGAAAAGAATGGCGGCTACATATACGGTGCAGACCGGGGATACATTGTTTCTGATTGCCCGGCGCTTTGGCACAACCGTAGAAAAATTAGCCCAGTTAAATAATATCAAAAATCCGGAAGAAATATTTGTGGGCCAGGTGCTTGCCATTCCGGATAGCGTGGTTGGGGAAATCAGCGGTGCAGCAGCCGGAAATCAGAAAACCCGCCGGGTAAAAGGTCTTTTGTACACCATGTCTACTAATAAATTACAGTACCGGCAGGGGGAAAATATAACAATCAACCTGGTTAAAACCAATGTTTCCAACAGCGACATTAACCTCAGGTACCGGACGTCCCAGCGATATGATTTTGTGATTAAACGCGGATTGGACCAGAGGGAAATCTGGCGCTGGTCCCGCGGGCAGTCCTTTGCCCAGGGAACCTCAAATGTCGTTTTGAGTCCTGGAAGCAGACAGGTTTTTCGAGTAAGCTGGGACCAAAGGAATAATCGCGGTGAGCAGGTTAAACCTGGTACCTATACTATTGAGGGGTTTAACGTAGCCGAGGGGCTCCGGGAAGAGAGAATATCTACCACAATCATAATCCGCGCGGCAGTTGAACCGGGGCCAGCTACTGCTCCTCATATAGGGAAGAATCTTCTGATTAATCCCGGCTTTGAGGACTGGCCCAGCAGGGCATCTCTTCCTGCCGGCTGGACGGGAAACAACCTGTTTCGAGCCACTCTTTCCCGTACAGGTAACTATGCTGCCGAGTTGGGCGCTATCCATAATGAAAGAGCCGTGCTTTCGCAGCGTGTGAATATAGAGCCGGGAAGAATTTACGAATTGAGCTGGTGGGCCAGGGAGAATCTACAGCCGGGGGGTGCGGCCAGGTTTGTTTTGTTTGTAGAGATTTTTTATTATAACAGGACCGGCGGTTTTGTCGGCAGGACCGAACCGAGATACTCACAGCAGGATATTCCAGACAATGCTTACCAAAAATACAGCTTATTCACAGGACGTGTACCATCAGGAGCAAGAATTGCCGAAGTAAGATTTACCTTCGAGCCGTCGGGAGGAAACAACAATACGGTTAAGATTGACGATGTGGAACTGCGTAGCTTGCTTTAATCGTCCGGAAATCAAAGGCAGGAGGCAGCATCTCGTCTGCCTCCTTGTTGCAACGCTTCTTTAATGACCGCAACTGCTGCAGTTGGAAGAACTACAGGAACTGCAACCGGAGCCGCTGCCATTCTCCCCGCTGCCTGCGGCGCTAAAGGATGACATTACCCGCCTGGGGGATGAAACGCCGCAATCCGGGCACCTCAGATTTTCTCCACTTTCACCTATGGAACACAATTTTTCGAAACGCCGGCCGCATCCGGCACAACGGAACTCATAAATCGGCATAAAAATCACCTTCCCTTTATTTAACTGTTTCTTTTTTTAAGATTATGCCACAGGTGTGGACCTGTCAAGCGATGTTTGGTCAGTTTTTATCCGCTCAAAAAGAGGGTTTACTGGTGAAGGGGAGAAATATTTTTATGAAACAGATCAGGTAGCATTAACATTAAAAAAAGGAGCGGGAGGGAAACTTGTGCGATTGCAATTTTTAGGAGCAGCGGGCACTGTAACCGGTTCCAGCTATCTCCTGGAAACAGTAAGTACCAGAATAATGATTGACTGCGGGATGTTTCAGGGGCCGAAAGAGGTTAGAGAGAGAAATTACAGTAATTTCCTTGTCCCGCCCAGTAACATAGACTATCTTTTGCTGACTCATGCTCATATTGATCACAGCGGTTTAATTCCCAAGTTTGTTAAATATGGCTTTCGTGGAAAAATTTATGCTACTGCTCCCACTGTAGAACTTTGTGAAGTGTTACTCCCCGATAGCGGGCACATTCAGGAAATGGAAGTAGAGCGGAAAAACCGGAAGAACCGCCGCGCCAACAGGGCGTTAATCGAACCCGTTTATAATGTTAAAGACGCTTATAACAGCCTGTCATTTTTTAACCCGGTTATGTATGATGAAATGGTTCAGCTAACTCCCGAGATCAAGGCGCGCTTTGTTGATGCGGGCCATATTCTTGGATCGGCAATGGTCGAGCTGTGGGTAAGAGAAGGGAGCGATGAGGTTAAGCTGGTCTTTTCCGGCGATATAGGAAGAAAGAACCAGCCCTTAATCAAAGATCCCTCATCAATTAGCGAAGCTGATTACATAATCGTCGAGTCCACCTACGGCAACCGGCTACACGAGCAAAGTAAGGAAGAAATAGAATTATTGTATGAAGTAATTTGGGAAACTTATAAAAAGGGCGGCAACCTGATCATTCCTGCTTTTGCGGTCGAGCGCACTCAGGATTTGCTGTATCACCTCTGTCTCCTTATGGAAGCGAAAAGGATGCCTCCAATGACGGTTTATATAGACAGCCCCCTGAGCACGGCCACAACTGCTGTTTTTCAACGCAGCCGTGAGTATTTTGATCAAGAAGCGCTCGATATAATTAGAAAAGGCGGGGATCCGGTCCAACTGCCGGGGATGAGGTTCACCAAAACAGCCGAAGAGTCCAAGGAACTGAACAAGGTAAACGGTGCAATTATTATATCCGCAAGCGGTATGTGTGAGGCCGGCCGGATCAGGCATCATTTGAAGTACAATCTTTGGCGTCCTGAATGCACTGTTCTTTTTGTCGGTTATCAGGCTGCCGGCACACTTGGGCGGCTGATTTTAGACGGAGAAAAAACAGTGCGCATATTCGGTGATGAAATAGCCGTACGTGCGGATATCAGGTCAATCGAGGGTTATTCGGCACATGCCGATCAGGCGGGGCTGATAGAATGGATTAAGAATTTCCATAAACCCCCAAAAGAAATTTTTGTTGTGCATGGTGAGCCGGAATCAGCTGGCACTCTGGCCCGTTTGATTGGTGAGGAGTTAGGTTTTCATGCCACGGTTCCTGCCTGGCGGCAAGTAGTGGAGCTCCTTCCTGCATCTGATGCAGATCTACTTAAAACTGCCTGGAAGGCGCTTTCAGTTAAGATTTTCAGCCTTCTGGATGCTGGTTTGGATCAATCCCAGCGTGATGAAATCACGCGCCGTCTAACTGAATTGGAAACTTATATTGATGAGAAAATGAAAAAAAGTATATGAGCGGTTTTGTAACTGTAACAAAAAGTCAGTTGAAGTTTTACAAGGTTCCTCAATTTGAGGCTACCGGCCTGGTGACACACGGTTTTACCACCCGCAGCGGCGGTGTAAGTGCTGGACCTTACTCTTCATTAAACACTGCCTTTCACGTTGGGGATGCAGTTGAAAACGTAAGGGCCAATAGAGCTTTGGTTTGCAGTGCCCTGGGCATTGATCCGGAGGAAATTGTAGCCGGCAGACAGGTGCACGGCGATAGGATTGAAATTGTGAGCCTCCGTGATAAGGGAAGAGGAGCAAGAACATTTGAAAACTCCTTGCCAGATGTAGATGCCCTGATTACTGCCGTACCGGGTGTACCCCTTTCCAGTTATTACGCCGACTGTGTTCCAATTTTCCTGTTAGACCCGGTAAATAAAGTGGCGGCGCTTGCCCATGCCGGGTGGAAGGGTACAATAGCAAAGATCGGATTAAAGACTGTTCAAAAGATGTCGGCAGTTTTTAAAACTAACCCGGAAGATTGCCTTGCTGGGGTGGGTCCGTCAATAGGGCCCTGCTGTTATGAAATAGATGACATGGTTTTCAAACAATTCAAGAAAAGCTTTCCTTACTGGGCAGAGCTGGTTGTTGCTGTTTCTCCCGGCAGATGGCTGCTGGATCTATGGAAGGCCAACTACCGCACTCTATTGGACGCCGGCCTTTTGGAAGAGAATGTAACCTTAGCTTGTATCTGTACCTCTTGCCGCAGTGATTTGTTTTTTTCCTACCGTGCCCAGAGAGGAACTGCAGGCCGGATGTCTTCGCTGATTATGTTGAAGTAGTTGAAAGGGTGACAGGAATGCCCAAGATACTGGTGGTGGATGATGAGAAAAATATCCTGGAACTGGTCCGCTTTAACCTGGAGCGGGAAGGGTACCAGGTATTAACCGCTCTGGACGGTGTTCAAGGCCTTAATTTGGCCCGGACCAAGGTGCCGGATTTGATTTTGCTCGATGTGATGCTTCCGGAAATGAGCGGCCTCGATGTATGCCGGGAGCTGCGCCGTGATGCCGTAACAAAGAGTATCCCAATAATTATGTTGAGCGCCAGGACCGAGGAACTCGACCGGGTGCTGGGGTTGGAAATGGGAGCCGATGATTATGTTACCAAGCCATTCAGCCCACGGGAGCTGGTAGCCAGAATAAAAGCCCGGCTTCGGAGCATCCGTTTTGAAGAAGTTCGAAAAGAAGAAAAGCCAGGAGAAGCGCAGTTAGATTTCGGCTACCTGATTATTGACGAAGACCGGTTTGATGTTTATATAAATGGAGTAAAGCAGGACCTTACTCCCAAAGAGTTCGAGCTCTTGCGTTTTATGGCCCGCCGGCCGGGTAAAGTATATTCTAGGGAGCAACTGCTTGATAAGGTTTGGGGTTACGATTATACAGGCGATTTACGGACGGTTGATGTACATATTCGGCATATCAGACAGAAATTGGGACAGATGCCGGGTGGCGAGCATCTTATTGAAACAGTGCGGGGGGTAGGGTACCGCTTTAAGGAGGATTTGAAGTGTCGACCAACGTAAGATCTTTTCTGGGGATTGGTTGGAGACCAATTATTAGTTATTTTTTTCTTTTTCTGGGTTTTTTGGCGGTGGCTGAACTTTATACTTTATATAAGCTCGATCTCTGGGAGGCGGTCACAGTGGCATTTTTTATGTGCCGCAGCGCTTGCCTGGATTACCTACAGACGCTTAATCAGCCCCATTGAGGAAATGTCTTACATAGCCCAGGATATGGCCAGAGGAAACCTGGAACAAGAGATCCGTATCTTTGCTCAGGACGAAATCGGTGACCTGGCCCGCTCAATCAACTACCTGGCGAGGGAACTCAAGAAGAATATTGACGATGTTATAGCAGAAAAGAATAAGATCCAGGCCATTCTTGCCAGTATGTACGACGGAGTTATAGCTGTGGATAATTGGGGGCGGGTGATCCTGGTTAACCCGGTGGTAGAGAGACTCTTTGGTACCACCATGGAAGCCAGCAAGGGTAAAAATATACGCAGGGTGATTCGCAACAGCGATTTTGAAAAGCTGTTAAACCAATTCCTTGAGACCGGGCAGCCGGTACAAAAACAGATCCAGCTTTTGGTGCCTGAGCCCCGTTTATTCCGGGTGCAGGTGACGCCGCTCAAGAATACAGGTGGGGACAGCAGCGGAATGGTAGCACTGTTGCAAGATTTTACGGGTAAGAAAAAGCTTGAGGAAATGCGCAGCGAATTTGTAGCCAATGTTTCTCATGAGCTCCGGACTCCTTTAACTTCTATCAGGGGCTTTACAGAAACGCTGTTGGACGGTGCCCTCGACGATCCTAAGGTGGCCAGGAAGTTCCTGGAAATAATCAGCGCTGAAGCAGAGCGCTTGACCAGGTTGATAAACGAGCTGTTAAACCTGTCCAAAATTGAAGATCATAAGGTAGTACCGGACTGGCAGCCGGTAGCGATAGGAAACCTTATCGAGCGTGTGGTGGCGATTTTTCAACCCCGTGCGGCAGAAAAGGATCTTGACATAAAAACGGACCTCCCCGAAAACCTTCCGGTGATCCAGGGAGATCCAGATATGCTTAGCCAGGTTTTGATTAATTTAATTGACAACGCTGTGAGTTATACCCAACCCGGCGGTGAGATCTGTATTAGCGCTGTGGCTGATAATAATGAAATTAAAGTTGATGTGAAGGATAATGGAATCGGTATCCCNCCGGAAAGTTTGCCCAGNGTTTTTGAACGTTTTTACCGGGTGGATAAAGCCCGTTCGAGAGAACAGGGAGGCACCGGCCTTGGCCTGTCCATCGTAAAGCATATTATTGANGTCCACCACGGCCGCGTTCAAGTCGAGAGCAAGGTAGGCATGGGCAGCACTTTTTCTTTTGTACTGCCGCTTAGCAGGCCGACTGTCAACTAAACAATAATACTTTAATATAAACTTAACAATCTTATAATAAAGCTCTAACTTTATTTTGTTATAATGTGCGTGAGAATGCACATTATTTTTTTAGACATACATACCGCTGCAGCGGCACCAGCAGAAGGATGAAAATAGCGGGGGAAGGGTAGTTGTCCCGAGTGAACAGGGACAATACCCTGCCCGGGTAAATTCTATTTTCCTTAGTTTATTTGGGGGGAGGTTATAAGTTGGCGTCTGTTAAAATATCTGTACACAACTTAAACCTTTATTACAATGTTTTCCACGCTTTAAAAAATGTTAACCTGGAAGTAGAAGAAAACCAGGTTACTGCGCTTATCGGCCCGTCCGGCTGCGGTAAGTCAACGTTTTGNGCGTACCTTAAATAGAATGAATGACCTGATTGAGGGGGTAAAGGTAGACGGCACGGTTCTGCTGGACGGCCAGAATATTTACCGACCTGACGTAGACGTNGTAAACCTGCGCAAGCGNNTAGGGATGGTTTTTCAGCGTCCCAATCCTTTTCCAATGTCGGTATACGATAATATAGCCTACGGGCCGCGTATTCACGGAGAGAGAAACAAGCGCAAGCTGGACGAAATTGTTGAAAGAAGCCTGCGTGCTGCAGCCCTTTGGGACGAAGTACAGGACAGGCTTTACAAGTCCGCACTTGGACTTTCGGGTGGTCAGCAGCAGCGGGTATGTATCGCCCGGTTGCTGGCGGTAGAACCGGAGGTTTTACTCATGGATGAGCCCACGTCAGCCCTGGACCCGCTGGCAACAATGAAAATCGAAGAGTTGATCCAGATTTTAAAAAACAAATATACGATTATTATTGTGACGCATAACATGCAGCAGGCTGCCCGTATTTCGGGCGTTACCGCTTTTTTCTTGAACGGTGAGCTGATTGAATACGGCAATACAGAAGCAATTTTTACCAAACCGTCAGATCAGCGTACTGAAGATTATATTACTGGCCGCTTCGGCTAAAATAGCGTAATATTATACCCAACCCGTTTCATATATACATATATACAAGCAAGTAGACGACGAAAGGGGAAGAAATATTAATTATGAAGACCAGGACAACTTTTGACCAGGCTTTGGATGAACTTAAACATGATATTTTACGCATGGGTTTTTATGTGGAAGAAGCTATTTCCCGGGCGGTGGATTCCCTGGCCAGGCAGGATGAAAGCATGGCCCAGAGTGTTTTAGAAGGAGATATTCTGATTGACAACCAGCAGCAGGAAATCGAGGATAAATGCTTGAAACTCATTGCTACTCAGCAGCCACTGGCCAAGGACCTGCGGCGCATTGCGGCGGGGCTTATGATTATTACCGACCTGGAGCGAATGGGCGATTTAGCCTGTGATATTGCTAAGATAACCAAGCGGATAGCAGGCCAGCCATTGATTAAGCCTCTGATTGACATTCCCCGGATGGCTCAGCTGGCCCAGAAAATGGTAAAAGAGTCTCTCGATGCCTATGTTCGTGAGGATGTTCAGCTGGCCGTCGCCATGGCAGCAGACGACGACCTGGTTGACAGCCTGCACAACCAGGTTTTCCGGGAATTGCTGGTATATATGATGGAAAACCCCAAAACCATCAACCAGGCCACTGCTCTATTGTTTGCCAGCCGCCACCTGGAGCGGATTGCCGATCATGCCACCAACATTGGCGAGCGAATTGTTTACCTGGTAACAGGTGAGCGCAAGGATCTCAATGATTAAGGCCTTCAGCTACCATCATGAAACATTTGATAAACCGTGTTAACGCCATATATAGAAGTAGGCCCGGTGATAGTTACACTGTTTACTCTATATGGTATCTTTTCAGGATGTAATAAGAAATTAGGGGTTCATTTAAAAAAATGGATTATGTAATTTACTAATATTATCGCAAATGCGATCCAGATAGCTATAAAAACGGCAGCTGCGGCCCAGTTCTTGGGTTTACCCTGTAAAGCCTCCGCTTTTTCCCTGGACTCATCCAGTATATATCCAGGGATCATTTTTAATGCCAAAGTAACGCCTAGAGGGATTATGACCAGATCATCCAGATACCCTGCCACAGGGATGAAATCTGGAATTAGATCAATGGGACTAAAAGCATAAGCAACTATACAGGCAATAAAAAACTTAGCGTACCAGGAAACCCGTGGATCTCTGCAGGCAAAGTATAAGGCGTATACCTCTCTTTTTAGTTTCTTAGCCTGTTGCTTCCACCGTTCGAAAGCCTTTATCTTAGCCCTCTCTTCAGATGCCTCAGCATCGTTTTTCTTCATCATCAGAAAGAAGACACTCCTCCGGCCAGACTTAAGGAGAGCACTTGGCGCATATGGACATAAACAGGTTGGTGCTTAGATACCGGTCACCGCGGTCCGGCAGGATAGTTACGATGACGCCTGATTCCATATGGTTAGCCACTTTAAGGGCACATGCCACGGCCGCGCCGCTGGACATGCCCACGAAAATACCTTCCCTCGTGGCCAGCATCCTGGTAGTCTCGAAGGCTTCCTCATCATTTATGGTAATCTTCTCATCGAGCAAATCGGGATGGTAAATCTGCGGCACAATGGCCTCTTCCATGTTTTTCAGACCCTGGATGGTGTGCCCCTTCACCGGTTCGGCACCGATGATCCTGATGCCCGGCTTTTTTTCCTTCAAATAGCGTCCTGTCCCCATCAGTGTGCCCGTGGTTCCCATACCTGCGACGAACACATCCACTTCCCCGTTGGTCTGGGAGTAGATCTCCGGACCTGTAGTTTCATAGTGGGCGAGGGAATTGTTCTCGTTGACGAACTGGTTGGGCATGTAATACAAATCCGGCTCATCATTGACGATCTGGTGAGCCAGACGGATGGCGCCGTCAGTTCCTTCCTCAGACGGAGTCAAGAAGACCTCCGCCCCAAAAGCCTCCAGGATTTTGCTTCTTTCCACACTGACACACCCTGGCATTACGAGTTTGACTTGATATCCCTTGGCCGCACCGATCATGGCCAAGGCAATACCCGTATTCCCAGATGTGGGCTCCAGAATAATCTTGCCCTTTGTAAGCTCGCCGGACTCCTCGGCTTTTTTTATCATGTAATAGGCCGGGCGGTCCTTGACGGAACCACCCGGGTTGCTGCCTTCCAGTTTCCCGTAAATCTTTACTTTCGGGTTCGTACTCAGGTTTTTTAATTCGACCAGCGGCGTATTTCCTATAGCAGATAAAATATCCAATCCCGTTCGCCTCCAACGTTTACGTCTTAAACTAACACCAGCTTTTTATTCGCTATCCTTAGCCTGATTTCCTGCCATCCTCAGATAAATGAATAACCGGATGATTTTTTTCCGGGTTCATTCCTGGCAAATATGGTAGTATATATGTTCGAAATCACAGAAGCAGGGTGGTTTAACACAAAATTAATAATTTATTAATAAATAGTTAAACTAGCGGTAACGTCTTTTTAACCGGGTTGTTATATAGTGTTAGACGGGGTGATCCAAGATGCCGTTAATCCTGGTTGTGGACGACGAGATTAATGTTCTGCAGCTTCTGAAGTTTAATCTGAGCAAAGAGGGTTACCAGGTGATTACCGCAACCAGTGGTCGTGATGCTATAAGGTTGGTAGGGGAAGAAAAGCCGGATCTGATCATCCTGGATATAATGCTTCCGGAAATGGATGGCTACGATGTGCTCCGCATTTTAAAAGCAAACCGGCAAAGCGCCTCAATTCCCGTCATCATGCTGAGTGCCAGGGACGAAGAACTGGACAAAGTGGTCGGACTGGAACTGGGTGCAGAAGACTATGTTACCAAACCGTTCTCAATCAGGGAATTAGTGGCCAGGGTAAAGGCACATCTGCGCCACAGGTACCCGCCTTTTGCCGGCGAGGAGGTGGTGAAGGAAGAGATCAGGGCAAACCGCCTGGTGATCCGCCCAGAAAAGTACGAAGCATTGCTTGACGGGGTAAAACTGGAACTTACCCAGAAGGAGTTTGAACTTCTTTACTTGCTGGCGGTGAACCCCGGCCGGGTTTTTACCAGAGAGGTCTTGCTGGAGAGAATCTGGGGCTATGAATATGACGGGAAGTCGCGAACTGTGGATGTTCATATCAGATATTTACGCCAGAAGATTGAAAAGGATCCCGCTAACCCGGAATACATAGAAACAGTACGCGGAGTGGGTTACCGCTTCCGAGAAATAAGATGATAAAAATTAAAGCCTATAAAAGGTGATATGATAAGCGATAAGGAGGAGAAAGGTTTTGCTGAAGAAGCCGAAAATAATGGTGGCTGCCTTGCTGTGCCTGGCAGCTGTGGCAGCGATGGCCGGCTGCGGCGGTCAGGACGCTAAACAGGGTGGTGAGGGTGACAGTGCCCGGCAGTTGTCAGGTAACATTACTGTGGTGGGTTCCACTGCCATGCAGCCGCTGGCAGAGCAGGCCGCAACCCAGTTCATGGCCAGGAACCCGAATGTAAGGATCGTGGTACAGGGGGGCGGCAGCGGCACCGGTCTCACCCAGGTTTCGCAGGGAGCGGCCGATATAGGTAATTCCGACATCTTTGCAGAGGAAAAAAACGGTATCGACGCCACTCAACTGACCGACCACCAGATCTGTGTTGTCGGTATGGTTGTAGTAGTAAACCCGTCGATAGCGGTTGATAATCTTACCAGGCAGCAGCTGGTGGATATTTTCACCGGCAAGATTACTAACTGGAAGAGTGTAGGCGGTCCTGACCAAAAAATAGTATTAGTAAACCGTCCGAAGGCCTCCGGCACACGGGCAACTTTTAAGAAATACGCGCTGGGTGGTGCTGAAGAGGCGGCAGGCATAGAAGAAGATTCTTCCGGGACGGTCCGCAAAATCATTAAAGAAACTCCCGGCGCAATCGGCTACCTGGCCCTGTCATACCTGGACGGCAGTATTAAGGCCGTTAACCTGGACGGTGTGGCGCCCACTAAAGAGAACATCACCACCGGCAAATACCCGGTATGGGCTTATATGCACAGTTATACAAAGGGCAAGCCAGGCGGGGCTGTAGATGCATTCTTGCAGTACATGATGTCTGACGACGTGCAGAAGACCATTGTTCCTCAACTTGGTTATATTCCTGAAACTGAAATGAAAATAGTCCGGGATGTCAGCGGCAATATTAAAAATAAATAGCGAGAAACATTAGGAATGAAGGGGCAGGACATGTGCCCGGCCCCTTCATTCATGCTTTCTTTCGGGGGGTGGCCTGATGAAAAAAAGTGAACTGCTAGGTAAATGCCTGACTACAGGAGCGGCGTTAATTGCCATCGTTTCTACGATTACGATTGTCGTTTTTATTTCCATGAAAGGTTTGTCAACTTTTATAAACTATGGGGTCAGCATTAAGGAGTTTTTATTTTCTGTTGAATGGTTACCCGACCGGCTGCCGGAAGAAGGCGGTCCGCAAGTCGGGGTGCTGGCTTTTATATTTGGTTCTATTTCTGTATCAATGCTGGCGGTACTACTGAGCGCACCGCTCAGCATCACCTGCGCCGTGTTTATCGTTGAAGTTGCGCCTTTCTGGGGACAGCGGTTTCTGCAGCCTGCTATCGAATTACTGGCCGGCATTCCTTCCGTTGTTTACGGGTATATCGGCTTGAGCGTGCTGGTTCCTTTTATCCGGGATAATATCGGTGGCCTGGGCTTCAGCGTCCTGGCCGGTTTCCTGGTACTCTCACTGATGATCCTGCCGACAATTGTCAGTATCCTGACCGACAGCCTGAGATCCCTGCCGCGTGAGTACAAAGAGGCTGCGCTGGCACTGGGTTCCACGCGCTGGCAGGCTATCCGCCTGGTTCTCCTGCCGGCTGCCCGTTCGGGGTTGATAACAGGCATCGTTCTTGGCTTGGCCAGGGCCTTCGGCGAAGCGCTTGCCGTGCAGATGGTTATAGGTAATACAAGAAAAATACCTGCGTCCATTTTGGAACCTGTAACCACCCTGACAAGCGCCATCACTATGGATATGGGCAACACCCCAATGGGCTCGCTGTGGAACAGTGCTCTCTGGTCTATGGGACTGTTACTTTTAATAATGTCGTTCTTTTTCATTTTGGTGGTGCGTTACGGGGTTAGTAAAGGAGGGATTACCAGATGAATCCACGTGTTTCCGACAGGATAGCGACTGTGGTGTTCTGGGCTGGCGCCCTGCTTGTAATTTTTATTCTTGGTGCGATGATTGCTTATATCCTTTACCATGGCGGGAAATATATCAACTGGGATTTCTTAACTAAACCACCGCAGGTGATCCGTGCGGGGGGCGGAATAGGGCCGCAGATTTTTAACTCCTTCTACTTGCTTTTTTTATCCATGGTCTTTACAGTACCCATGGGTGTGCTTGGCGGAGTATACCTGGCTGAATACGCCCAGAATAATAAATTAACAGAAGCAATCAGGCTATCCATCGAAACATTGAATTCGCTTCCTTCAATTGTAGTTGGTCTTTTTGGACTCCTGGTTTTCGTTAACTTAACCGGCTGGGGTTACTCGCTAATTTCAGGCGCCCTTGCGCTGACAGTGATTAATCTTCCCCTCATGGTCCGTATTACGGAGGAATCTGTTCGCGGTGTTCCGGACAACCTGCGCGAGGCAAGCCTGGCCCTGGGAGCCAACCGCTGGCAGACGATCTGCAGGGTGGTTTTACCCAGTGCCTTCCCCGGGCTGGTCAGCGGCGCTATTATCACATCAGGCAGAGTATTCGGCGAAGCTGCCGCGTTGCTGTTTACCGCCGGCATGTCTAGCCCTGCCCTGGACTTCAGCCAGTGGAATATTTTTCACCCCGCCTCGCCACTAAACCCTTTCCGCCCGGCGGAGACTCTGGCCGTGCACATCTGGAAAGTCAATACAGAGGGTCTCATCCCTGACTTGAGAAGAGTGGCGGACGGCTCTGCAGCCGTGCTGATCCTGGTCGTACTTATATTCAACATGGCAGCCCGCTGGCTGGGCAGGAAAATCCACCGGCAAATTACGGCGACGTAGCGAAGAACCCAGTAAAGGCATTCCGGTAGTAGCAGAGAATATCCCTTGTTTCTAGGGATTAGTTTACATAATATCCCTTGTATCGGCTGGGCGACCCCAGAGAATAGCAACTCGCCTGCCGGGCGGATAAAGGGGTATTATGTAAAGGTCGGCCGGAGGCCGGCCCGAAGCCCCGCGCTTCCCCGTACTTGGAGGGGGTTGCCTGGGAATATCCCAGCTGCTTCTCTGGAATATCCAACCGGCGATGCAGCAAGCCAGGGAAGGGCGGGGCGGAGCCCGCTGCGGCTTTGAGGCAGAAGGCTACCGGATTGACCGGGCCGGCAGTACAACCAGTCCGGCCGAGGGCGTAAGCCCGAGGCGGAACGGCCAGATAGCAGCAAAGGCAGCCGGCTAAAGGACCGCAGCCGGCCTTTTAAGGCGGGCGGAGGTCCTGACGGTCAGCTGCCACAGCCAGGCCCGGCGCGAGCCTGCCCGGCCGAAGGCCGGAAAGCAGGCGCAGTGACGGGCCGGTCTTAAGTTAGATGCGGTCGGTAATCTCCACAACGTCCGCATCTACCAGTTCGGTCAGTGCGGGAGCAAAGACACCGGCTGAGATGACAGCCGCGGCCGCCTGCTGGATTTCTTCGTTAGTCAGGTTATCCTTCGGGTCCGGAACCCTGAGGGACTTGCGGGAATCGTCCTCTTGTTTAAAGGTCATACGCAGGTACTTCACTTAGGAACCCCCTTTCTGAGGATTAAGCATTGAACAAATCACCACGGTCAACCACGGTCAGGGAGCTGAGAGTGTAGCTTTGCAGACCGGCAAGGGCCGCAGCAAAGTCATAAACCCCCTGGACGGAAGCGTCCGGCTTCAAACCACCGTAAGTGATGTGATGATAGACCGGGTTGCCGTCTTCGCCGGTACCTACCAGGACTCCCAGTGTTACCGACCGGGAGGCGGGAACTAACTGAGCAGGCATTAGATTGATTCCTCCTTGTTTGATTGAATATAACCGCACGCCGCCCTTTAGAGGCGGCTGCGTACAGTGCTATCGAAGCTGACAGGTGGATGAGCGCTGTAAACAGCTGATGCAGGAGAGATGCCAGAAAGCTCAACAGCGAGGCCCAGGGCAGGGACCTGGAATCCTTATTATTGTCACCGTCCCCGACAAGGACAGGAACCGCCACCCTGAGCCGTGACTTAACCAGGCCGGGGTCACCCGTCTCAATCCATGTAAAGGGGTCAACACCTTCGGGGAGGTTAACTCTACCATCGAACCAGTCGACTAACCTATCAAACTTCTGCTTGTCCCAGGGCTTGCTGTCTACAACGGCAGGCTCCATGTTAGCGAACTGACTATCAAAGGTATCAGTGCTATTAGAGGTATCAGAAGAAAGGACTACCCGTTTGCGGCGGGAGGCTGAACCCGCATGATAAGTGGCGCAGGCCTGCTTTTTGCAGTAACGCTTCCAGCGGTTGACTGCATCATCTTCCGAATCATCAAGGAAGAGCAGAGGCTGGATTTGCTTGTGCCAGGCAAGGCCGAAGCGAGAATGCCAGTAACCAGCAATGAACTTGGCAATCGTGCAGCCGGGACAACCTTCAACACAGGCGTGGACGTGAATCCGTTCCCGCCGTCCAGTACGCGGGTCCCTGTCTGAGGCATAGAAGTCGATGGAATATTCCCAGTCCTTCCGGTACTTCTTTTGACGCAAAGCATTCTGGAGCCGGTGGATGGCCTTCTCAACCTCTTCCAGAGTAACATTCCCCCGGAAAGTCAACGTCATGGCCTGGCTGGTAGACTTTCGCCTGTTTGGCACTGGACAATCACTCCTCGATAACTATAGTACCGGGGGAGACACCAGTACCCGGCCCCCGGGGAACTGGTATAACTCCTTTCGATAACTATAGTACCGGGGGGAAAGCCAATACCCGGCCTTCGGGGAGCAGATATTGTATGCAATTTGCCACCGCAGGCAACTGTCCAGAGAACCACCAGGAGCCACGGGCGCGCAAGCGCCGGCGGCTCCGTCCTGTTAGTCACAAAAACCAGGCCCGGCGCGAGCCTGCAGGCCGTAAGGCCGTTTGCAGGCGCAGTGCCGGGCCGGCCGCCCACCACCAAAACAGAGCAGCGGGTTTACATAATATCTATTATTGGAACATAAAAATAACTAAAACCCTGGTGCTTTTTCCAGGTTTAATAAGTATTTCTTCATCTCAAGTCCCTCGCTGAATCCCCCTAAAGAACCATCGGATGAAATAACCCGGTGACAGGGGATTAATAGAGGGGTCCGGTTTGAACGCATAACCCCTCCTACAGTCCGGACTGCTTTGGGAAGACCAGCTTCTAAAGCGACCTGTTTATAAGAACGGATTTCTCCGTATTGAATCGCCTTTACAACTAACAAGATGCGGAGCTGGAATGGGGTATAACCTGACCAGTCTATCATTGTAGAAAAAGAAACTCTTTCCCCTTGAAAATAGCGCTCAATATCATCCGCCAGGGGTTGTGCTACGTCTTTTGCATCGACAAGAGCGGGCAGTAATGATGGAGTCTGGACCCGCAGTTTTACTGCCAACTTATTCAATGCAGCGTCACAACTGTTCTGCGGCAATACCAGCGCTTTTACTCCGGCTTCGGATAACGCCACAGCGATCCAGCCTGGTGGGGTACGGGTTGTAAAGACATACAAGATAAAACCACCCGCTTCTATCCTGAAAAATTTGTTTGGGCAGGGTGTCAATAGCACCAAATCTCGCGTCGGGCGCAAAAAAGGAGGGAACAGCACAAACCTGTCCCTCCTTTTTAAATCTAGCCAAACTTACATCATGCCGCCCATTCCGCCCATTCCGCCCATTCCGGCCATCGGGTTGTTATCCTTTTCAACTTTCTCAGCCACAAGCGTTTCAGTAGTCAGAATCATGGCTGCAATGCTGGCCGCATTCTGGAGAGCCGACCGGGTAACTTT
>Ga0067045_1028588_pt1 | contig 30642 bp, 20 predicted proteins | sample TerdegcTABiofilm_FD_59184 | JGI IMG/M metagenome (GOLD analysis project Ga0067045, IMG submission 59184) | Combined Assembly of (Gp0054472, Gp0054536) Wastewater bioreactor microbial communities from Singapore -Terephthalate degrading...
GGCGGGCGAGTACGGTACGCAGTCCGTCATAGGTCAGGCGTTCGCCGGTGTTTGCGCTGACAAAAACCGCCGGATGGTCATCCTTGCGCTGACCGGCGTATTTGCGCAGGGCTTGACGGGCAAGCCGGCCTAAAAAGACGAAACGGAACTTGCCGCCTTTCCCTTTGCGGATAATCACCTTGCCAGCCGTAAGGTCAATGTCCGGCCAGTCCAAAGCCAATAACTCACCTGCACGGATGCCGGTATCCAGCAAAACCAGGATGAGGGCCTTGTCACGCAGTCCGGCGAAAGAATTACCGCAGGTGTCCAGCAGGGCTTGAACTTCGTCCATGCGTGCGCCTTCGATGGGCGGAACGTCCACTTTGGGGGGCTTCAATTTGCGGAGCGGCGAGGTGTACCCTTCCAATTCGTTTTCCAGCCAGTGGAAGAAGGCCCGCAAGGTGCGGAAGTAGGCATGGCGGCCGCCTGGATTGTGGTTGTTTTCTTCAAGCCACAAGAAGAAGCGGCGGAGCAAATCCGTGTCCGCCTGGTCAAGGTCGCTCACCTGTTGGGCTTCGGCGTAGGTGGTGAAGCGGGTGAGTTTCTCACGGTAAAAGTCAATCGTTCGGCGGGAAAGACGGCGAATGTGGCAGTCGGTGAGGAAGGCTTCGGCGGCAATTGCCAGCGTAGGATAAATAGTCCGTTGTGTCAAAATCGTTTGGCGGGGCATGGTTTGACCTTTCACCCGCCATATATGCCGTTATCGTGTGCCTATATACCCATATTTGGGGGCGGTGGCGGAACAGGCAGACGCAGCGGACTTAAAATCCGCCGGTGGTGACACCTTGTGGGTTCAAGTCCCACCCGCCCTACACGTAATTCCGGATGACCTGCGCAAAAGATGTGCGCAGGTTTTTTGATTTTGCCAGCATCCGGCGAGTCCCTCATTCTGCAAGCGGTAATTGTTCTTGTTTGTTCAATTCTTCCAGCAGGCGGGCAATGATTTCTTTGCGTTTACGCAGCATCATTTTGTACATCATATTATCCGCCGCAATCAGTTGTGTACGGACATCGTCTAAACTTGACTCAAGTACCTGAATGAGCAAATCGCGTTCTTCGCGGGTCAGTTCAAGGCAGAACATGGTAACCTCCTTCGATAAAAACAGAGCCGTTCGGGTTTGCGAACGGCTCTGTCAAGTGACGACAGGGCGGGGAGCCTCTGGAATGTGCAGTTTAATGTTTTTCTTCTGTATTTCTATTGTACCCTGTCCGGTTTAACATTTCAAGCTTTCAATTGGATATTGAGTGGGCGTAACCGCTGCATTCGTTGAGATGCCGGCTTTCACTTGCAGACAGCACTGTCAATTTTCCACTCGCCGCTGATTACTTTCAAGGTTAACTCAATGGTGTTACCAAAACTCGACTTAACGGTCACTCTGGCCGTATCGCCGTCCACTTGTGAAGACTGGATTTCCATTTTCTCGGGATAATCCTGAGCACAAATGAATGGAACGATAAACATTCCCTCCTGTTGTTTCTTACTCAAGCTCTGGGAAAATTCAGGACTGAGTTGGGAAATTTCGTTGAAGGGTGAGGGCGGCCAGGCCTGCAGGTACGAGGCATAAAATGCATCCACGACCTTTTCAGGAGGTAGGGCAGGTTGGCCGGTGCTGCTGGAATTGTTGCTTTTGGCACATGCGCTCATCAGCAGTGTGAGAATTATTGCTCCGGCCACAAGAAATGGTTTGATTTTCATGAATTTACTCCTTTTTCTGATTTGACCTTCGAAATGTCCATTTCTCTTATAATGATGTTCCTCCAAGATGGCATCCACCGCTTAGCGGATTTTGGTTGCCTGTAAGATTAGTGAAAAATTGCACCAAAAGATCAGGCTGGATTAATGCGGATGACCAGGGGGAATACCGTCCTGAAAAAGGATGTTTTTTGTTCGTTATTTGGTACGCTCACAGGTGGAGAGTTCTGTGTAGCCAAATGGTAAAAAGGTGGCAGTATGGCGGATCCAATCGAACCACTTATCTGCATATATGACCTGCACCGTCATTACCGGATGGGTAATGAGGTGGTGAGGGCTTTAAACGGGGTGAATTTAAAAATTTTCCCGGGAGAGTTTTTTGGAATATGCGGAACTTCAGGTTCTGGCAAGTCCACATTGTTGTATTTGATTGGGGGAATGGACCGCCCCAGCCGGGGGGAGGTGGTTGTGGCGGGCAAAAACCTAACCCGGCAGGATGAAAACCAGCTGGCAGAATTTCGTTGCCGAAAAATCGGATTTATTTATCAGAACTTTCATCTAATCCCTACTCTGACTGCCTGGCAAAATGTGGAGATTCCGATGATTTTTAACCGGGTGCCCCGCCCAGTTCGCCGGGAAGTTGCTCTAAGCTTGCTGGCTAAGGTGGGTTTGGCCGAGCGTACCAACCACAGACCTGCTCAATTATCGGGTGGACAGCAGCAACGCGTGGCCATTGCCAGAGCCCTGGTGAACCAGCCCATTTTATTGCTGGCGGATGAGCCGACCGGTAATCTCGACAGTCGCACCGGCCAGGAAGTGGTAGCCCTCTTGAAAGAGCTTACCGACACTCAAAAAGTGACTGTGCTGATGGTCACACATGACATGAGTTTAATTCAACAAACTGACCGTTACATTCGCTTGCAAGACGGTCGAATTGTCGAAGGCAGGTAAGCCATTTTCTTAGTAAGGTGCAACCCAATGACTTTCTTTGACTTGATCTATCTGGTTCACGGTAATCTTTGGCGCAGGAAGACCCGGGTGCTGATGACAATTGGGGGTGTGCTGATCGGTAGTATGGCGATCATTTTGTTAATTGCCCTGGGACTGGGCATGCAGAAAAATCTGATGGAGAGTATCGGTAATCTTGGAGATTTGACGACCCTGACTGTGCGTGTGCCAGCTGCCTGCACCTTGCCGCTCAGAGAAAGGCCGCAAAGTTGTCAGAATGTTTTGCTTAATCCTGAACTGGTTGAGAAAATTCGTACATCATCCGCAGTAGTGGAAACCTCGCCACAGGTTTTTCTCAAAAGTTCGCCAGCCTACTTACGTTACAAGAACATGGAATCAAATGTTGTGGTGGTAGGGGTTGAACCTTCGCGCCTCTCTTCACTGGGGTATCCGCTGTCGCGTGGTGAAATGGCTGTTTCCTCTGGTCAAGTTGTAATTGGCCCAAAGGTGTGCGAATACATGTTTGACTTGCGCAAGCGCCAGCCGGTACAACCTCAATTGGATTTGTTGGGGGAATGGGTGGACTTAACCATTCAACGCACGATTCAAACGAACGATGAAGTTGAAGCCGCCGAAGCCGGCGTGCGCCATTTGCGGGTTCAGGTGAGGGGGGTGCTGGCAGAAACGGGGGGAGCCAGCGATTATATGATCTATTATCCTTTGAGTGAGGTGGAACGTTGGAATCGCTGGCTGACCGGAAAGAACATCCGCCGCGAGTTAGAAGGATATGACCATATCGTTATCAAAATGGCGGATGCTGCCAGTGCTGCTCAATTGGATCAGACGCTGACCTCGATTGGCTATGAGGTAGATGCGCCTCGTAAAGTGATTGAGCAATTTAACCGTTTTTTTGTTTCTCTCCAGTGGATGCTGGGGGGCATCGGAGCAGTTGCCTTATTGATTTCCGCTTTCGGTATCAGCAATACCATGCTGATGGCAATTTACGAACGGACGCGGGAAATCGGCTTGCTCAAATCACTGGGGGCAAAGAATTCCGACATCCTGGCTCTATTCCTTGCTGAAGCAGGCGCGTTGGGGCTGATGGGCGGCATATTGGGGGCACTTTTGGCGGTGACCCTCTGTGCAGTAGTTACCCAAGGCGGCGCCGGGGTATTGAGCCAGATTGATGGATTCGTCTCCATGCCGGGGATTGGCATTCCGGGTTTGAACGGCGGTACAACTTTGCTCATCCCGCCTTGGCTGGTTGTTTTTGCAATAGTATTTACCGCCCTGACGGGGGTTCTTTCGGGTATCTACCCTGCTATTCGGGCCGCTTCTATGCAGCCGCTGGATGCCTTGCGGCACGAATGACTTTCTTACAGGTTGTAGCGGTAAAGATTGGTGTGGCGCAGTTCGAAACCTACCCGTTGATAGAGACGGTTTGCAGCTTCGCGGCTGGGTCGGCTGGTCAGGTCCACCGTTTTTGCACCTAACTGACGGGCACGCTCCAAAGCAGCGCGGGTGAGTGCCTCGCCAATTCCTTTGCCGCGCGCACTTTCATCCACAACCACATCTTCAATCCATGCGCGAACACCGGTGGGGATGCGGAAGGTAACCAGCGTGAGTGTGCCGACAATTTTGCCTCCCTGCTCCGGGTCGCGGGCGATGAACAAGGATTCGTTTTCCGCAATTTCTTGAATTTGCTGAAGGGTGGGAATCTCTGCCGAACTACTTAATTGGGGAACCAATTGCTTGAATGCTTCCGCAATTTCCTCTGATACCTGAGAAACAAGAGAAATTTCCATCGTTTTTCCTCATCCAAATTTCGGGTTTTGGTATGATTGCCTGCCAATTTTAACCGATTTTTGGTGAATGGTTTTCTTCGCGACCATGTTGAGGTATAAATGGGGAATTGAGACTACGGAGCGGAGGGAAGAAAGGAATGCAAAGCCTGCTCTCATCCATTTATCAGGCAATTGTGGAAGGCAACCAGCTGGCAGCTCGCGAGGCAGTTCAGCGCGCGCTGGAACAGGATGTGGAAGCTGAGATTATTCTTAAACAAGCGATGATGCCGGCTATGGAACAGGTGGGTCTTTTGTTTGAAGAAGGGGAATACTTTGTGCCGGAAATGCTGGTGGCAGCGCGCGCCATGCAGGCCGGCCTGAGCCTGCTCAAACCCAAACTGGTGCAGGCAGATGTTACACCGACGGGTAAGGTGGTGGCTGGCACAGTAAAGGGGGATTTGCACGATATCGGCAAGAATCTGGTGTGCATGATGCTGGAGGGGGCAGCCTTTGAAATTATTGATTTGGGTACGGATGTTCCACCAGAGCGTTTTGTTGAGGCAGTTCGATCCAGCGGCGCTCAGCTGGTGGCGCTTTCGGCTTTGTTGACTACCACCATGCCGAACATGAAAAATACGATAGAGGCATTGCAGCAAGCCGGGTTGAGAGGACAGGTCAAAGTCATGGTTGGCGGGGCGCCGGTTACCGAAACATTTGCCCGTCAGATTGGAGCAGATGGCTACGCCCCAGATGCCAGTCGTGCGGTAATGCTAGCAAAATCGCTGATGGGAATTTGCTAAAGAAACACGCCGCGTCAGGGTGCTGTCAGGTGGGCGCGGAGGGAGGGGCTCGAATAACATCCCCCCATGGGGACGCCCGAGCCTGAAAAAAACACCCCCGTTATGGGGTGCTGTCAGGTGGGCGCGGAGGGGCTCGAACCCCCGAACCTCACGGATGTGAACCGTGACTCGAGGGTTCGTTAGCGTCTCTGCACTTAAATCAGTCCCTAATGATTAACTGGAGAGGCTATTTCATGATCTCGATCCAGATCGTGTTGGGCAATTGCCAGGTATCTCTTGACCATATCAAGAGTCGAATGTCCAAGTATCTTTTGAAGAGAGTAAATGTTTCCGCCGTTTCTCAAAAAATGAGTGGCAAAAGTATGCCTGAAACGATGTGGATGAACTTTGCTAACTCCTGTATCTGTTCTCAATTTAGACAAAATTCGACCCAATAAAACTCTGTCAATAGGTTTACCGTTCATTTTGGTAAACATGGGTGAATTTGGATCTTTGATGCGTCTGGTTTGCAAATAATCCTCAATTGCGTTAAGTGTGTTTTTTGAAATCGGGATGTTTCTTTCCTTCCTGCCTTTTCCAAAGACCAGAATGTGATTGGTTACCCTGTTTAGATCACCAACGGTTAAATTGCACAACTCAGAGGCTCTGATTCCAGTATCAAGCAATAACAGGATTATGGCACGATCACGAAGTGGTTTTGATGAACGTTTTGCTGCTTCCAGGATCGCAAATGCCTCGTTTTTTAAAAGAGGTAAAATGACCTTTTTTTCTGGGGTGGGCGCTTTGATTTGTCTGACCGGATTGTGTTCACAAATACCCTGCTGGACTGCCCACTGCCACAATGCCGATAAGTCGGCATGATAGTTTCGCAGCGTTTTTGCCGAAACGTGCTTTTGTGAAGCCATAAATTTAAGAATATGTTGCTTTTGGATATCGTCAAAATCTACATCACCAACTTCAGCAAGGAACTTTTTATAGGTTACACGATAATCACGGATGGTGTGCGGTGAGTAACGCATTGCCATCCGTTCTTCCAGAAAGAGTTTGATGGTATGGCTTATCAACATGGCAACCTTCGTAATGAAGTGGTAATTTATTGGTTGTACAATTCTGCCACTTCAATCACGGCTCAAAAATTAAAATATTTGCTATACTTATTTCCAGTAAAACGAATCCAGCCCCGCCGGTGGCTTCGGCGAGGCTGGAAAGGCAACGCGGTGAAGGCGCGTTGCGGCAAAATCCAGCATAGCAGACTTTTGCCGCCCGCGCAAATAAACTGCCTGCCGCGGGCGGAGATATTTTGCAAAACCAGAGCATTATTCACTTAGAAAAATTAAGGACCTTTATGAGTTTACCTGTAAGTCCACTTCGTTACCCAGGTTCTAAACGCAGACTATCTTCCTATATCGAGCAGACATTGCGCGTTAATCGTTTTTCCCCAACTCTTTATATTGAGCTGTTCGTAGGTGGTGCAAGTGTCGCGTTGCATCTGTTGAGGCAGAAATTGGTGACCAAGATCATTTTAGTTGATCGCGATCCGTGGATTGCCAGCTTTTGGCAAACCGTTTTCTGGGATACCGAATGGTTAATTGATCAGATAGAACGCACACCGATAACAGTAGATACCTGGCAAGCTTTGAAAGAATCCCAGCCAGAAACTTGTCGTGAGAAAGCATGGGCATGTTTGTTTCTCAATCGAACTAGTTTTTCGGGAATTTTACGCCGTGAAGTTGGGCCCCTTGGTGGGAGAACTCAAACTTCACCCTACAAGATTGATTGTCGTTTTCCACGCCAAACGCTAATTGATCGTATTCGTCAAATTGCTAGTTTCCGAGATTGTGTTTACTCGGTATGGGAAATGCCATGGAATGAAGCGCTTGATCGAATCCGTATAGAACAATACAACGGAAAACTACCGCAAAGTGGGCTTTTCTTCTATCTGGACCCACCTTTTTTTGAAAAAGCAGATACTCTTTATCGTTATTACTTTACACAGAATGACCATGAATCCTTGAGGGATGTTCTGCTACTGCTAGAAGATAAATGGCTTTTGAGTTATGACTCTGCCAATCAAGTGGAATCTCTTTACAGTCAAGCAATTGCAGACAATTCCAATGGTACAAAAAAATCCAGTGTAGAGATTTTCTACAGTGTTTCATCCTTGCGAGAGCGGAAAAGAGGGAAAGAGATCATTCTAACTAATTTAGAAATCCTTCCTGATTTTTGGGAAGGTTATGAACAGGAGGTATTTTGAATGCAAAATGTCAATTCCAATCTAAGCGCATCATCTTTTGCCAAGTTACTTCAACCGGAGAACTTCGTTGGCTGGATCTACGCCATTGATTATGAATTGGCTTATGTGATGACCAACGATTTGTGGAAATATCGCGCTTTGGGTATTCCACACAACTGTTTTCTTGTTGCGGCATCGTTCGACCCTAATAATCTCGTCAATGTTCCGGAAGAGGAACAGGAAATTATCCTTTTACGTGTATTAGGCTCAACAAAGCTGCCGCAGGACGATGACCTGGTACGGACAAAGATTGACCACTTCAAAGACCAGAAAAGCCCTCAAGGAACGGCCGATCGTCAGATGGACGAAATCACCCAAAACGAGTTGCAGTTTGGTGGGTTGAAATGCCGGGTGCTGGGAACGTTTTTCATGGACAGCAACGAACTCTGGCTGGGGAGCGATCTGGAATCGTATGCTACTGCTACACGCCTGAATGTGTATCGCCCGCACGGAAAAGCACTTGAATTGATTGTCAATTATGTTGATCCAATCCGGCGTAATGTTGCGCGTGAAATGGCCGAACAACTGGGAATGCACGGGGAAATTAAACCGTTTCGGATTGGAACGGTGCGCTATACCTCTACCGACCGTCTGCATCGACGAGATGCTCGCGCCGAAAAAGTGCCTGTTCTTGTACAGCCCGCTGATTTTCTAGCTCGCCGCACTGCAGTGCTAGGAATGACCCGCACCGGGAAATCAAACATGATCAAGCAACTGGTGTCAGTAGTTAAGCGGGTAGCTGATGAAAGTCACGCTAAAATTGGACAAATCATATACGACATCAATGGTGAATACGCCAACGCCAATCAGCAAGATAAAGGTGCTTTGGCGGATATTTACCCAAACGACACAGTTCGTTATCGTATGCTGGAAACACCTGGTTTCGAAGAGCTTCAAAATAATTTCTATTACCAAATAAACGATGGTTTTGCAATCATACGTCGAGTTGTTGAAGAGAATAAGAATCAGCAACAAGGCGATGTTGCTGTTTTCCTGAACGCATCATTTGATGAGCCAGAAAAAGAGGATCAAAGTTCTTACAAGCGTTGGCGAGTACGAACTGCGGCTTATCAAACTATGTTGTACATGGCGGGTTTTCCGCCTCCAACCAACTTCAAAGTCAAATTTGAAGCTAATTCCGAAGTGCAGAAAGCGGTTAATCAGCAAGCTCATAAATCATTTCCCGATCCCAAATATGGGTTAACGCTTTCTGAAGCAAAAGAATGGTTCCTGGCAGTACGGGATGCAAATAAATCTCAGCCTTTATTAAGCAGTAGTGGAAAAAACTGGCTAGATGATGAAACCAAAGCCATGCTCAACATGATGAAGCAGCGAAATGATAATGAGACATTTATTAAGGGATATAAAGTTCTCATGGATGCACGGCCTTATCATTCTCCAAGGCGTGAACAGGAGGTTGGGGATGAAATCTATGCTCATCTAGAAAATGGCAAAATTGTCATTTTAGACTTATCAGTTGGCGAAGCTGAACTCAGGGATGAAATCAGCAAACAAATTGCCAAGGCAATTTTCAACAAATCAATGCAAAAGTTCCTGGAAGGAAAAACGCCTCCTAACATTGTCGTTTATATTGAGGAAGCACACAACCTGATTGGTAAAGGCATGGATCTTACTGAAACTTGGCCTCGTTTAGCAAAAGAAGGAGCCAAGTATCGAATCAGTTTAGTTTATGCAACCCAAGAGATTTCTTCTATGCACCCAAATATTCTTGCAAATACAGAAAATTGGTTCATTACGCACTTAAACAATGCACGGGAAGTTAAAGAACTTGCCCAATTCTATGACTTTGAGGATTTTGGTGACTCTCTAATTCGTGCTCAAGATGTTGGTTTTGCGCGTGTTAAAATGCTTTCCAGCCCCTTTGTTATTCCTGTTCAGATTGACAAATTCGACCCTGAGGCGGAACGTCAACGCCTGATTGCAAATCAGGAGTAATCGTATGCCCTACGATGACGAACACGCTAATAAAACTGCTCATATAGAGTTCATAAAGAATCCTGAAATCCAATCTTTTCTGGATACCTGCGAATACCTGACGCTGCCAGACGAGACCGAAGCCCAAAATTTGACCTCTGTATTCAATCCGCCTCCTCGCCTATCACAATCACATACAATAGAACATGTACTGGCAACTGATGGCAGTACTTATGAAGCCGCGCTCAACAACCAAATTCCCAGCACACGCTTGGGCTACCTGAAGATGGGTGCAGTCTTGTTCAGCTTGCAAGAGTTTTCAAAACTTCGAGATGGCCGCTTTGTGGATCCCTTCAAAGTTGCCGCTCTTCAAGATAACAATACCGCGCTTACGTTTGTGCTGCCAAGCGCCAATGTACGGATAAAAGGGAAAACGAGTGTTCGGGATAGTTTCCGCGCGGCGTTGGATGAACAACTGCTATCAGAAAAAACACGTTTTGAACCAAAAAACTTTCATACCAGCTTACGAAGCACTCTGTTTTCTTTGGCTGCTCGCCGACCTGGAAATTTAGGGACAGGTAACCCTTTCAAGTTGAAATTGCACAAATGTCCTACTTGTGAAAACGGTCCTGTTGAAGTGGAAGATATAATTGAACCTCAAGCGTGTCCGCATTGCAGTGCTCCCGTCTATCCCAGCGATTGTCTGCGGATTTGGGAAGAGGTTACGGACTATCAATCAAATCAGGTGGCGCTTTCACGCCTGATGATTGTATTGGAGCATCTCATCCCCATTCACTATATCCGTTTCATTGAGAAACAGGCTTTTTTAGCGCTTACTAAAATTGCTTTTTTTGTGGATGGACCGTTGGCTATCTTCGGTACTCCCGCCTGGCTGCATCGTAGCATCATGATTTATTTGAACGAAGTGAACACCAAACTGGCAAAACATCACCAGCCGCCTCTTCTCATCATTGGGTTGCAAAAAAGTGGACAAATTGTAGATTACCTGCGCTTGATTGACCGATTCTTGCCTTCCAACCGATTATTTGCTATAGAGGATGATTATCGTTACAAATACATTCTGGCTAACCGCGATCCTTCGAAGGGCGGGTTCGGGTTTGAGACGTATTATGGTCAGGATTTTATTTTCAAAACCCAACAGGGACGTACGTTTGTGTTTGCGCTTCCCTACCCATACCCCTCCAAAGAAGAACCGGGCAGCGACTTTATTCATGAAAAGACCGACTGGGCACGTTACCCTACTCTGCCAACCGCTATTAAGTTACTCGAAGAATTGCAAATCGACTTATACCGCGACGCTGTAGTTCCCATTGCCTTGGCGCACCGTTACACGGCCATCAGCCTTCAACCGGGTGGGCGTGTGCTTGATCTGCTTACCCGAAGAGCACTGACATGAGTACCTTCCGGGAACATTTGTCCGCCATTACAAGCCGTAATCCCCCACCAATCGAACGTCTGTGGGAGATGACTCGATTCATTCCCAATGACGCTCAACGTGAGGCTATTTTACACGTGGATGGACCGCTCTACCTGACCGCCGGACCGGGTTCTGGAAAGACACGGGTACTCCTGTGGCGAACGCTGAATTTAATGGTCTTTCATGGTGTGAAAGCCGAGGAAATTTTTCTTGCAACCTTCACCGAAAAGGCTGCCAAACAATTGAGCGATGGTTTGCGTTCCTTGCTCGGTCTGGTAACCAACCTGACCGGTCAGCCCTATGACCTGGCAGGCATGTACCTTGGCACAGTCCATTCGCTCTGTCAGCGCACGCTCTCCGATCGTCGGCGTTTCTTTCCCGATCGCCACCGTCCTCGTCCACCGGCACTGTTAGATGACCTTGGGCAGTATTTCCACCTTTACGAACGCACCAATTGGGAGACAATCAACCGAACTGCCCATCTCGACCCCAATTCAGCGGCAGAAGTCATTAATGGACTCTTGAATGGGCAATCCTCCCCGTCCCGTTATCGTGCAATTGAGGCTCTATGTCCCCTTTTCAATCGTTTTTCGGAAGAATTGCTCGAACCCGCTCAACTGCGCCCGCAGCTTTCAAGCCTGAGATTGAGTCGGTTTTCACCAGGAGATGTTGATGTGCTATTGGCGCTCTACGATGGCTATCGCCAAAGCCTGCGAGATATGGGAAAAACCGACTTTGCCTTGCTCCAGCGCGAGGCCTTTCAAATATTACAGGAGTTTGATGGGGCAGGGAAAGTCTTCCGTCACGTGATCGTGGATGAGTACCAGGACACCAACACCATCCAGGAGCGCATTTTCTTTCGGTTGGCAGAGGCAACGGGGAATCTGTGTGTAGTGGGGGATGACGATCAAGCGCTTTATCGTTTTAGAGGCGCAACTGTGGAAAACTTTGTCCAGTTTCCTGCACGCTGTCAGGCATACTTGAACCAATCACCGCGTACTATTGCTCTGGGTATCAATTACCGTTCCCGTTCCCATATTGTCGAAACATATGGTCGTTTTATCACAAAGACCAACTGGAACGGCCCGGACGGAAACGTCTATCGTGTCCCCAAAGAAATTCATGCCCACCGCTTTGACCCGGCTCCGGCCGTCCTCACGAATACTCCTGCGGGTCCGGAACAATCTTGCCGCGAGATTGCCCGCTTCGTCCGCCGTCTGATCGAAGAGAAAAAAGTGCAAAACCCCAACCAGATTGCTTTTCTTTACCCCTCTCTCAAATCCGAACAGGCGCAGCGCATGATTTCTGCGTTAAAGGCAGAGGGACTGGCGGTGTACGCTCCGCGGGCTGGGCGTTTTCTTGAAGTTGACGAAGCCATGGATGTGTTGGGGATCTTCCTTGCCATCTTTGGACGGCCCCAAATTGAAGGTGTGGGACATGACCTGTACGCTTTCGACCATTACCTGACTAACCTAAACACCCGCGCCGCAGACTTACAGCGGGCTGATCCGCTACTCAAGCAGTTCGTCCAGGACCGCCACGCCGAAATTGAACGCGCCTTGAAGGATTACGCTGCACTTCAAAAAACGCTGACCCGAAATCGATGGAGACCCGAAAAGCCCTACCAACCGGCGATCATGAAACGTGACCTTGCCAGTGCACCAGGCCTTTCAGAAACTGGCCGCCGCTTGGTGTCCAGTGTCTATCTCGATCGGCTCGTCCCCATACGCGCCCGTGAAGGACGCCCGCTTTCACTGGAATACATCATCCGCCGTGCTACTTCCTTGGATTGGAACATCCTTGATTTGTTCTATCAATTGATGGGTTTCGAACATTTCAAGGCCATGTTCGACAGCGCCGAGCGAGATGGGGATGAAGGGCCGGTGGCCAATCTGGGAATGCTAACGCAGTACCTGGCGCGTTTCGTACAAGAACGTGTAAATGTCCTTACCGCTCCCATTCTCAGTGAGCATAAATTTTCAGGTATGTTCTTCGGTTCGTATCTTTTTGCCCTCTTTCGCCTGGAAGAGAGCGAGCGAGAAGACGAGGATAACCCCTTCCCGCGCGGTCGTATTCCCTTCCTGACCATTCACCAGGCCAAAGGACTGGAGTTTCCGGTCGTTGTGCTGGGAAATCTCTACAAACAAGATCGTGGCACCCCATTGATTGAGCAATTGGTGCGTCCGTTGCTGAACCGGCCTACGGGAGAACCATTGGATCAGATGACAACCTACGACATCGCCCGTATGTTCTATGTTGCCCTTTCGCGGGCACAAAATTTGCTTATTTTGGCAAATTTTTCTGGGCGTGGCCAGCGCCAGAACGAGGTTTTCAAGGCACTCTTAAATGAAGGCTTGCCCCGCCTGGCGGATTTTGACTTTGAAAGTCTCCCCGTTGCCACCGAAACAGACGAAACTTTACCAAAAGTATATTCTTTTACCTCCGATTATCTACTCTATCAGAAATGCCCACGCCAGTACATGATATTTCGAAAGTTTGGCTTCGTTCCTTCCCGCTCACAGACGATGTTCTTTGGCTCACTTGTCCATCGCACATTAGAGGATTTGCATCACGAACTGATTCGCCGCCGTGCTGCCACGGAGCAACGCTAAGGCTTTTACACCGGAGTGTGATATGACCCTCGAACCATTCGATGATATAGAACCTTTTCTGCGTGATCGATTCGAAGAAAATTTTGAACAACTGAGGTTGGAAAGTGGTCATACCCTAACCTCTGATGTGAAAGAGACTGCCTGGCAGCAAGTCTTACTCTACTGGCGCAAACTGCGCGATATCGCAACACGCATCACCGATACCGAAGTCCGCCTGAGCCTGCCCGGACAAACTTCCCCACAGGGCCGTGAGTACACCATCGAAGGTGTGGTAGACATCTTGCGCGCGGATGATCTGACCGTGATGTACGACATCAAGACCCACGAAGTGGATTATGTGCGTGCCAATTTGGAACTTTACAAACAACAGTTAAATGTTTATGCCCACATCTGGCAAGAGTTGCGAGGAGAAGATTTAGACGCCATGGCTGTCATCGCCACCGACTTTCCTCGCCCCATTAAAGAAGCGCTCTTCAACCCCGATCCTGATGCTTTGCAAATTGCCCTCCACCACTGGGATCCAGTTGTTCCCATCGAATACGATCCGGCACATAAAGATCGAACTTTATTTGCTTTTGGTGAGACTGTTGATAAAATTGAAAATGGTGAATTTGCCCCACCACCGCCGGAACGTTTACAGGAGGAGATACCCGGCGCCTGGACGCACGAACGCTTTGGTTCACGCGTTTGCCGTCAGTGTGACGCCCGCTTTTCGTGTAATTCTTATCGGGTTTATACCCGCAGAGGACACCAAATTGCCGAAGGGGGAATGACCTACTTTGCGGATGAATACCCTGACCAGGAGATCTGGCGGATAGCAGGGATTCAAGATATTACCTAAAAGGTTCAATTTTCAAACCAGGAGATTTGAAAAATGACTTACTTCGTTCACATTTCCGATACCTGTATTAAAGAGGCAAAAGCTCATCATCACGAAGAGGAAGTAAAAAAACTTGCCCACAAACTGGAAGAAAAACAAACCATTGATAATCTCGATTCTTATGGGGCTTACTTTGTAAAAAAAGATTTCGGACGAAGTTATCGTCTGGTCATCCGTAAAGTTTATGATGGAGAAGATTGTTTACTCGTCTTCTGGCGTTTTTTACCAAAAAGCCACCGAGATTACACAGATTTTTATAAAAACTATGATCATTATATTCAAACTTTCGATGCGGAATTTTCAAAAGAAAATTTAACCTCGATTTGGGAAGAAAAACGACGCCATCAACAACAAATCACCTTCATCCATGACCTTACAGATAAAGAGAAGGAATTTTTGTATCAAGAATTGACCTTTACAAAAGAAAACAATGACTGGATGATTTTAGAAAGTGACGACTGGTGGAGAAGAACCGGCTCAAAGTCAAATAGCACACCACTAACTACGAATACAAAAGATTTTTCATCCTACCGAAGTGAGCTTCATACGCTTCTGTTGAGGGCCATCGAAGACGGCGAGGATTTTTATACCAGTAATGATAAAGTGGGAATTTTATATCAGAGGTTTCCAAAAAATAAAATTTTGTTCTTGATTGCTCCGGTTTTTCCAAAAGATGAACAGGACCAAAATGAACTCACCCAAAAATATGAGAATTTCCTAAACGGCGAGGTGGAAGAAACCAAACTTGCAAGGTCTGCAAGACGGTCTTACCCATCCATTGTGGTTTATGATGATAAATTGTGGCTTGAAATTCAGGAAGAGGATGATAAAGCAAACCTGGCCCTTTCCCAGGAGGAAGTTGCCATCCTCAAGCAGCAAGTAGGTTTTTATCCACTGTTCATTAATGGGCGTCCGGGCAGCGGAAAATCAACCGTCCTGCAATACCTGTTTGCAGAGTATTTATACAACTACTTTCCTCAGCAAGGAGAAATTGCCCCACCGGTTTATCTGACTTACAGCCCCGAACTACTGGATGTGGCCAAAAGGGTCGTTTCCAAACTTTTGACAATCAATGCCAGCAAAGCCATTCTCAAAGAAAGGCTCAACCCCGTACAAGCTCAACAATTGACCAATCAGACATTTTTTGTCTTTCGGGATTATCTTAAACAGATTCTTCCCCCAACCGATCTTTTCCTTCCCGAACGATACGTCAATTTTCCACGCTTTCGTGCATTTTATGAAGATAAGTTTTCAAAACACCCCGATAAAGCTCTGCGCTCCATGGCCGAAATTGCCTGGCATGTGATTCGCACTTACATCAAAGGAAGTGTTTCTGAAACGGATGAATATATGGACCCAGATGATTTTCAGGCCTTCCCCTCCAAGAAAAAATCGGTTACCCAACAAACCTTTGAAATTGTCCATGAGATGATTTGGGATAAATGGTACAAGTCTTTGGCTGAAGAAAAAGGATATTGGGATGATCAGGACTTGGCGCGCACCGTATTAAATGCCATGTGGGAGGATCAATTATCCCCATCTTTCAATGGTAATTCGGTCATTTTCTGTGACGAGGCTCAAGACTTTACCCGAAATGAATTGCGCTTAATTTTCCGCCTTTCGGTTTTTTCTAGGAGAAAGTTATACCCGGATACACTCAATAAAATTCCGTTTGCATTTGCCGGCGATCCATTCCAAACCCTCAACCCGACTGGTTTTGACTGGGACAGCACCAGCGAAAATCTTTACCGTACCATCCGGGATCAAATTGATCAGCGCCAGAATCCTTCCCTCGAAATCAATTACAAAGAGCTGCAGTTTAATTACCGCTCCCGTAAAAGTATCGTTCAATTGTGCAATTTCATTCATCTTTTACGGGGGCTTGCCTTCGAGAAAAAGGGTCTTAAACCGCAAATGGCCTGGTATGACGACCCGTCGGACATGCCCACCTTTTTTGACGTCAAAAGTCCATCGGTAAAAACATATTTACCCAAACAAGAGGAGAATGTGATCATTGTTCCCTGTCAGGAAGGTGAGGAACTGACCTACGTTCAAAATGATCCGATCCTTTCTAAATTTGCCCTCAATGAAGATAAAACCGGCTTGACGCGCAACATTCTCAGTCCAATGCGCGCCAAAGGTCAGGAATTTGATCGGGTTGTCCTTTACTGCTTTGGGGATGCGTGCATCAAAGATGAGCAATATAAACAATTGCTCAACTTGATCACCAATTCGGAGGAAAAACAAACCATATCCTCAGAGGAGATGATCCCCCTTGAGTATTTTATTAACCGCCTGTATGTGGGCGCCAGTCGGGCGAAAAAACGCATTTTGATTGTGGATACCCAAGAAGGACTGCAAGGCTTCTGGCGCATTTTTAGCGATTGTGATCTGGAAGATTTCACCGCCCGATACCGGAATTTGACCAGAAAAGACGAATGGGATTCCTCGCGGCATCTGGTGCGCATACAGCCCGGTAAATCGCAGGATTGGGAAAAGGATTCCAACCTGCCCGCTGAACTTGCCGAGCAATTTATGCAGGCCGGAAAACAAAAACAGGATGCTTATCTGATGGAGCGGGCCGCTCAAAACTGGAGACTGGACAAACAGGAAGATAAAGCGATTGAGTGTGACGCCCTGGCTTACGAGTACCGCAAAGATTTTACCCACGCTGGTGAGTCCTATAAGCAGTTGGGGAATATCGAAAAAGCCGAAGATTGTTTTTGGAAGGCAAAGGCTTTTAAGCAGATTGCTGAACTCAAAAGCAACACGATTTTTTATAAAGCGGCAAACTATATGACTGACACAAAACGACTAACCTTTGAGGAGACCCGTCGGCTATTGGATGAAGTGGTTGAGTCATTGAGTAAGGACTCCTCGAAACTGGATGAGATTTGGGGGGAGGTGCTGGTCAAACTCTATCAAGGCTTGCTCGAAAAAAGTGAAGAAAATGCCCTCAAAGGCTATGAATGGCAGAAGTATTACGATCAAGTCGTTGATTTTCGTAAAAAGGGTGTGCTTCCCAATTCAACCGCGGATGATTTGGAATATCTCTCTGTGCGTGCCAAACCTTATCCTGAAAAACTGGAAGAGTTGCAGCGGATCGGTGTGGATCCCGAAAAAATCATCGCGCTTTACATCGAAAATAAATCCAAAGATATCAAAAAGCAAGCAATTGTGGATATTATTCTTCAGGCATTGAAGCAGAAAAACCGTCTGGATGACATAGAAGAACTGGTCAGGAAATATCCTTCCCTGGAGCGTTTTGTCAGCCAGCTGGCCGCCTATCTTAAAGAAGATGAGCGTGAAAAACTGGAAGGAATCGTCCTTGAGATATTCATCTTTCTCACCAAACAGAAGATGTGGGATACCGCAATAACATTTGTAAAATACAAACGATTACCGCATGCGGAAAGTATCTCGGAATCGTTGCAAAAGAGAAACTGGGAGTATCTCCTGGACAGGCAGTTTATTAAAGCGCTGGCTCAATCTCAGGAGCTGGTTGAGGCGGAACAGCACATTTTGAGAGATGTGTCTGATTATCTAAAGGAGCGTTTACTGGAAATGTCCAGCGCTTTTTACAATGATTTGACCGTAGCCCAGGCAGGAGCAGCCCTTGAACGTGCCAATAAGATTATGGACTGCCTGGAATTTTACGAAATGGTCTGGCAGAAGCAAACCTGGCCGGCTGTCGAAGAGGATATTCATCTGGCCCGTCAGCGCTGGCTGGTTTGTAAAAAACGCCAGGCAGAGAACTTGGCCCAATCGGATGATGAGAAGAAACGAATCTGGCGCGAAATTGAACGCCGCAAGAGCAGCTGGCAGATTGAGTCATTGGACAATTTACCCGATTTTCCTGAGGTTGATTTGACGGCCAGACCCAAACCGGTGCGGATCACGCCGCGAACCAGCGCACCTTCTCAAAAGTCTGCGGAAGATGAGAAAAAGGGATTACCCGTTTTACAAGAAACGCCAAAAGCAATTCCTGGATTGCCTTCCCTGAATGCAATAATCAAACCGGATGACCTGTCTTTCAAGAAACCTAATCATGCTGAGGAGCCACTGATGACGCAATCCATTCCTGAATACCTCTCGAAATCCGAAACGAATCAGATTGCTTACAAGGTAAGTGTTGCGGATGTGCTCTTTGAAATTGAACTGAACCGTCAAAGCGGCAAGATGACTATTCGCAAAAAAGGTGGAATGGAACAGATTACGGCTACGGCCAAGAATATGAAACTGGATGGCTCGGATGAAGATTTCAGAGGCCAGATCGAGGAACGCAGCCGCCGAAACGATCAAGTTCGTTACTTCATCCGCCCGTGGAATTTGACTTGTATCCTGCGCGTCCGCAATCGGAATCTGTATGCCGATCTATACTTCGGCGAAAAAGAAGCGGAATTATTGAGTGTAAAATTGAATTCATAATGACAGAAAAGTTTTTTATCTACACCGTTGGGCACAGCAATCTTCCTGCCAGTAAGTTCATTCACCTGCTTCAACAGGCGCAAATTGAATTGCTGGTAGATGTGCGCAGTTCGCCCTACAGCCAGTACAATCCCCATTTCAATCGGGAAGTTTTACGAACGCGCCTGAAAGATGCTGGCATTGCCTATGACTATGAAGGTGAGCGGCTGGGTGGTCGGCCTAAAGACCCTGCTTGTTACAAAGAAGGGCACCTGCCGGACGGCAAAGCGGATTATCTTCATCTGGTTGATTACGAGAAGGTAATGCAAATGGATTGGTTCAATGACGGCCTTAACCGCCTGATTGAACTGGCAAAAGCCAAACGAACGGTGATCATGTGCAGCGAGGAGAACCCGGCCCACTGCCACCGTCATCATTTGATTGCCAGGGCTCTTTTGCGAAGTGGTATCGAGGTTCTGCACCTGCGCGCGGATGGCACGGTGAACTCATCTCACTCCATTCCGCCCCTGAAAGATGACCCACCAGCCCTCCAGCTCCATCTCTTTGACCAACAGGTTGATTGATGAAAATTTACACGATTGGATTTACCAAAAAAAGCGCCAGACAATTTTTTGAACTGCTGCAAAAAAACGGCATCCAGTGTCTGGTAGATATTCGTTTGCATCCCGATGGGCAGCTTTCGGGTTTTGCAAAAAAAGATGATCTGGCTTATTTCTTAAAGGAATTGATTGGCTGCGATTACAGGCATTTACCAAAACTGGCGCCTACTGATGAAATTCTTAAACAATACCGCAAAGACCATGACTGGCAAAAGTACGAACAGGCTTTTGAAAAACTAATGGATGAGCGTGCTGTGCCGGAAATTTTGGATAAAACCCTATTTGAAGAAAAGATTTGCTGTCTTTTATGCAGCGAAGACAAACCCGATAAATGCCACCGCAGATTGGTTGCAGAACGTCTGGCAAGAACGTGGGCAGAGGTCGAGATCATTCATCTTTAGGATGATCGGGTTTCCAATCATTTTTCTTGGAAAAGGAGGGAATCACACAAATGAAGGAGAAATTAATTATCACCGACGTAACCCGCATGAGTGGCGGGGCTGTTTGCGTTGGAGGCATTGCCACTTCGGATGGCACCTGCCGCAGACCAATTTTTTCATCCTCTTCAATCTCCATCCCAGAATCATGGCTCTACGATTCACAGAATGATGATTGTATCGTTTTCCCGTTTGCTGAGGTTGAACTCGATTTCCAGGAACACAAACCGGTTGCGCCGCATACCGAAGACTGGATCGTTGACCGGAATTTCAGAAGGTATTGTGGAAAATTGCAAGATCGTAAAAAGTTCCTTGAGGAAATTGCATTTCCCTATGTGAGCAGCATCTTTGAGGCGGTAATCGTGCATAATATAGGTTATTACGTCAAAGAAGGCAGAGGAGCTCGATCGCTTGGCACAGTTCGGGCAAACATTTTGAATTGTTTTTACGGGCCGAATTATGGCAAATGGGATTTCCGCATCAAATTCGCGGACCAAAAAGACCGCGAGTTTTGTTTGAAAGTAACCGACCTCTCTTTTCAGTACTATTGCAGATACCTTAACGAAGAAAAACACCTGCCAACGACAGAAATTTCCTCAATGTTAACCGAGCAACTTTCAAATTCGGTCGTTTTTCTTCGCCTCGGTCTGACCCGCCCAACGTGGGAGAAGTATCCTCACCGTTGTTTTTTGCAGATCACCGGCGTTTATTCCTTTCCGGATTACCTGGATGGACGCTGTTTTGCGGATTTCTATCGGCCATCCAGGAAGGTTATTGTAGTCCGTTTAAGATAGAGGTGAATTGATGACCATCCAAAAACTCCGCCCCACCTTCACCTTCACGGAAGAACGCCTGCGCGAACTGCAGCAGGTGGTGCCCGAAGCCTTTGCCGACGGAAAGATCAACTGGGAGGTACTGCGCGAAGCGCTCGGCGAATACCTCGAGGACGAAACGCAGGAACACTTTGGACTGACCTGGCCCGGCAAGCGCGAGGCGCGCCGCCTGGCCGCCCTGCCCCCGCAGGGGACGCTCGTCCCCGCCCCCGGCGAGGGGATGGACGAGGAAACCACCCACAACCTCTTCATCGAAGGCGAAAACCTGGAAGTGCTGAAACTGCTGCAAAAGAGTTACGCCGGGCGGGTGAAGATGATTTACATTGACCCGCCCTACAACACCGGCAACGACTTCATTTACGAAGACGATTACAGCGAGCCGCTGGAAGCCTACCTGAAGCGCACCGGCCAGATGGACGAAGCCGGGCGCCGCCTGACCACCAACACCCGCGCCAGCGGACGCTTTCACTCCAAATGGCTGAGCATGATCTACCCCCGCCTGCTGCTGGCGCGCCAGCTGTTACGCGAAGACGGGGTCATTTTCGTCAGCATTGACGACAACGAAGTCCACAACTTGCGCCAGGTGATGAATGAGGTGTTTGGGGAGGAGAATTTTGTAGCTTGTGTAATATGGCATAAGGTTTACAGCCCTAGAATGGATGCAGTTGGTTTCTCTGTATTTCATGACTATATCTTAGCTTATGCTAAGAGCGGGGATTTCATTCCTAATAAGTTAGATTTTGAACAAAACGAAAAACAGTTCACTTTTATAGATAAAACTACAGGAAAAGCGTATCGTAGGAGGTCCTTACGTAAAGAAGGAAAAAACTCGTTACGCTCTGATGCACCATCGGCGTTTTTCCCATTAACAGCACCTGATGGTACTTTAGTTTATCCAATAAAACCGAACGGAATTGAGGGTTGTTGGCGATGGTCAAAGGCGAAATATGAAAATGAGCTCTCTGCAGGAAATGTAGAGTGGGTGAGAACCGCAAAAGGTTGGGAGGTTTATGCTAAACAATACTTGTCAGAAAATGCTACCCAACCACCCGTGACTATATGGCATTATGAAGATGTTGGTCATACTCATGAAGCAAGCGAAGAAATCGCAGGACTATTAAGTCCTCGAGTTTTTGACACACCAAAACCTGTAAGACTCATAAGAAGGATTCTCCAAATAGGAACAACAGCAAATAATGACATCATCCTCGACTTTTTCGCTGGCTCCTGCACCACCGCTCACGCCGTGCTGGCGCAAAACCGTGAAGACGGCGGCAGACGGCAGTTCATCATGGTGCAACTGCCCGAAGCCACTCCGCCCGATTCCGAAGCGCACAAAGCGGGTTACGCCACCATCGCCGAAATTGGCAAAGAGCGCATCCGGCGCGTCATTCGCAAGATGAAAGAAGAAGCGGCGCCGGTCGGCGGTCAACTGTCGCTTCCCGCCGCCGAAAACGCCCCCGCCGCTCCCCTTGACCTCGGCTTCAAAGTGCTCAAACTGACCCGCTCGCACTTCAAGCCCTGGGCACCCCTCCCGCCCACCGACGCCCAAACGCTGGATGCGTACCTGGAACAGCAAGCCTCCCCACTGGTGGAAGGCTGGACAAAAGAAGGCCTTCTGACCGAGATTCTCCTTCTTGAAGGTTTCCCGCTCGACAGCTGCATCATCCCACTGGACGGGTTTGACGGCAATACTCTGTGGCGGGTGCACCATGAAGAAATCGGACATGAACTGATGGTGTGTCTGGATGAAACCATTCAACCGGCCACCGTAGAAAGGCTCAAATCGGGCGAGATTCTGCGCCGTGAAGACGTCTTTATCTGTCTCGACAGCGCCCTGACCGACGAAGCCAAAGTCGTGCTGGATGACCGCCTGCAGTTGAAGGTGATTTGAGCGGTGAAAGATTAACCGCAAAGACGCAAAGGAAAAATAAAAAAGACTTGGCGATTTTCGCGCCTTGGCAGTAAAAAGAAAGGAGAAGCATGGAACTTGAAGCCATTGGAAAACACATCGTTGATTCTGCCGTTGCAGTTCATCGCGCCTTGGGTCCCGGTTTACTGGAATCGACGTATCAATTTTGCCTGACGTACGAGTTGCGCAAACGTGGCTTACAAGTCGAAACCGAAGTGCCGCAGCCAGTCTTTTACGATGGGCAGCGTCTGGATGTCGGCTATCGGTTGGATATGCTGGTCGAGAACGCTGTCATCATCGAAAACAAAGCCGTCGAAACGCTCTTGACTGTTCATGAAGCCCAACTGCTCACCTATTTACGCCTGCGCGATTGCCGCCTTGGGCACCTGATTAACTGGAACGTTCCCCTGATCAAAAATGGCATCAAACGCATGGTCTACAAATTGTAAAAATCAAACCGCAAAGGCGCAAAGAACACAAATAAAATCAAAAAAACTTGGCGCTCTTTGCGTCTTCGCGGTAAATTTGTTTTACGCCTTCGCGGTAAACAACTATGACCCTCACCCTCCAATTTGATCCCAACCAACCCCACCAGCTGGACGCCGTTCAGTGCGTCGTTCGTCTTTTTGACGGCATGCCGCGCCAGCAAAACGCAGTCTTGCTTCAGCAACAGGTTGTTCCCAACCTGCCGCCCTACCAGACCCTGAGGGAAGAATGGCTTTCGGACAACCTGCGCCAGATTCAACAGGAAAACGGCATTGAACCTTCTCTGCTGGGTACCCTGGATGTTGATGAAGGTCTGGAACTGGAAGGCGTCAGCAACGATTCGTGGCGTTACCCCAGTTTCACCGTGGAGATGGAAACCGGCACGGGCAAAACCTACGTGTACCTGCGCACCATTCACGAACTGCGCCGGAAATACGGCTTTGGTAAATTTGTGATTGTGGTGCCCAGCATCGCCATTTATGAGGGAGTGATCAAGAACTACCAGATCACCCGCCAGCATTTCCGCTCTCTGTACGGCAACGAAACGGTCAACCTGATCGCCTACGATGGCAGCCGCCTAAGCCAGTTGCGCAGTTTTGCCGCCTCAACTTTTGTTGAGATTCTTTTGATGACCCTCGATTCGTTCAACAAAGTCTCCAACGTCATCTACAAACCGTCTGAAAAACTGCCCGGCGAATGGCCCCCCATCCGCTATATCCAGGAAACGCGCCCGATTCTGATTCTGGACGAACCGCAAAATATGGAGTCGGAAACCGCGCGAGCCGCCCTGCGCACCCTGCACCCGTTGTTTGCGCTGCGCTACTCTGCCACTCACCGCACTAGCCCCAACCTGGTCTACCGCCTGACGCCTTTTGACGCTTACCGCCTCAATCTGGTCAAGAAGATTCAGGTCTTGGGCGTCACCGAGCGCGAGAACTTCAACCAGCCTTTCCTCAGCCTGCGCGCCATCGAGGTGGGTAAACGCCTCACTGCCCGCCTGCGCACCTACATCATGGAAAGAGGACGCCTGCGCGAAGGTGAAGTGATTCTCCAGCACGGTGACGATCTGGCTGAGAAAACCGGGCGCGAGGAACACCGTGGCGGTTACCGGGTCAGCGAAATCAATGCCGCCGGGCATTTCATTGAATTTGAGAACGGACTGCGTTTGCACGAAGAGGAAACCCTCGGTCCCAGCCGTCCCGAGATCTTTCGGGTTCAAATCCGCGAGACCATTCAGCAGCACATGCAGATGCAGGAAAAACTGGCCGGTCGGGGCATCAAAGTGCTTTCGCTCTTTTTCATTGACCGGGTAGCCAACTACACTGCGCCGGATGGCATCATTCGCCGCATCTTTGACGAAGAGTATGAGAAACATAAAACGCGCTATCCTTTTTACCAGGCATGGCAGGCGGAACAGGTACGAAGCGCCTATTTTGCCAAAAAGCGCGATAAGAGTGGAAACGAAGAAGCCGTTGACACGCAAAGCCGCAATCAAGCCGAGCGAGAGGCTGAAAAAGCCGCTTTTGAATTGATCATGAAGGACAAAGAGCGCTTACTCTCGTTCAGCGAACCGGTTTGTTTCATCTTTGCCCATTCTGCACTCAAAGAAGGCTGGGACAACCCCAACGTCTTCCAGATTTGCACGCTCAATCAGACCGTCTCAGAGATGAAAAAACGCCAGGAAATTGGGCGTGGCTTGCGGCTGGCTGTCAACCAGAATGGGGAACGGGTTACCGAGGAAGATGTCAACATCCTGACGGTCATTGCCAATGAAAGTTACGAGTCATACGCCAGCACGCTTCAAAGCGAATACGTGGAAGATGGGCTGGCTGCCCCGCCGCCGCCCACCAAAGCCGGGCGAGCCACTGCCAGACGCAACGACACAATTTACAAGAGCACGCAAGCCTTCCGCGATTTTTGGGCAAAACTGCAAAAACGAATCACCTACGATTTAACAATGGAAAGCGAAAAATTGATCAGCGAGTGTGTGGAGCGCATTAACAACCGCCCGCTACCCACTGCCCTGCTGGTGGTGGAACGCGGCGATTTTATCGTGACTGATTACACGCTTGAACTGCTTTCAGTCACTGAGTCCACCTGTAAACTTTCTATTCGTAAACAGGATACCCACGGAAATGAGGAGACGCGCAAACTGACCCTCAACTTGCACGATGACCTCGAGAGAGTGACAAGGGATGAAAGGCTGCGCGGATATAAAATTGTGGAAATTGTTCCCGCAGGTGATCCTTCACGGGTAATTTTTGGTAACGGGCAAACCCTTTACCTCAACCGCCCTCTGCGGTTCCAGAGTCAAACGGGTCAAAAGCCCCGTGAGCGGGTGGCGCTGGCACCTGAAGAAAAGAAACAGCTCGGTTTTAACTTGATCGATCGAGCCGCCCGTGAAACCGGGCTCACCCGCCCCACACTGGTCAAAATTTTCCAGAGGTTAACCCCTCGCCGCAAAGAGGCTCTCTTCCTCAACCCTGATGGTTTTGCCAGTCTTTTCATTACAGAAATCAGCAATGCACTGGCTGATCATATTGCTGAACGTATCCAGTTCCAGATCTCGCCCATCACTCCTTCCGAATGGGGATATGACCTGGACGATCTCTTCCCGCCCGAAAAATCCTTTCCACAAAAAGAACTGGTCAGGGGTTCTCCCGCCAGCCTTTACGATCAGGTTCAGGTAGATTCGGACGTGGAAAAGAACTTTGTGGAGCAACGCCTCAACCCGGATGGTGATGTGGTGTTTTACTTCAAATTTCCAGCCTCGTTCAAGTTTGACTTTCCAAGAGTTATCGGAAACTACAATCCGGATTGGGGAATTGCCCGCTACATTTCCGATGAGAAGGGCGGCAAAGTCATTCTCGAACTGATGCGTGAAACCAAAGGGAGAGAAGAGGTTGAGAAGTTACAATTTTCCCATGAAAAGCGAAAAATCGAATGTGCTAAAAAGTTGTTTGAAGCCTTGGGCGTGGATTACCGGGTGATTACCGACCAGACAGCAGACTGGTGGAAAAAAGCCGCCGATTTACAATCTCTTCCCGGATTGTAAATCCGAATTCAAGAAAAGAGGGGAGAAAAAAGATGGATGGGGTCGAATATCGCAGTCAAAGTGTAGATTATCTTGGCTTTTTACGCTCACAGTTAAATGGGCTACAAGGCATTTCTACCCTGTGTTATGAATTAATTCAAAACGCTGATGACGTGAAAAATGCAGACGGTAGTCCTGGCGCTTCCCGGATCACTTTTGATATTTGGGATGATGCATTGTGGGTGGAAAATGATGGAGTTTTCCGAGAACGTGATTTTGAAAGAATGCAGCGGATAGCATGGGGGAACAAACGCGAAGAAGAAGGAACAACCGGGGCTTTCGGCATTGGCTTCATTTCGGTTTACCAGATTACCGACTCTCCTGAAATTTTCTCCAGTGGCCGCCACTGGACCTTTCAACCCAATGAGGAAGAAGGTAAACGTATTAGAGAAGTAAGCGAAAAAAACGAAGGTACTCGCTTTCGCCTTCCATGGGCATTTGATACCTCTCCAATTCGCGAAGAACTAGGAATTCCACCTGTCAAAAGAGAAGACCTGGATCAATTTATTCAACTAATTGAAGAGGCATTGAGAAATGCCTGCCTTTTTCTCAAACAAATTCGGGTGCTGGAAGTGAAGCGCTCTGGAGGGTTGATCTGCCGGATTGAAACTTCACGAGATCAGAATCAGGTTTCGGTACAGGACGGTGATGATGTAGAAATTTGGACCACCTTTGAAGGAGATTTCGCCATTCAAGCCAACCGTTTCCGTCAACAATACGGGAGCCTGATTGAAACAAAACGTCGTTCTCTTGTGCAAATTGCCATTCCTGATAGTCCAGACTTCAAAGGTCTGCTGTATGCGTTTCTTCCTTCTGAACAGGCTACAGGGCTTCCCTTCCACATCAACGCTGATTTTTACCCCACCCCTGATCGCAAACGCATTTTGTTTGATGGCTCTTACAAAGCGGAATGGAATCGAACAGCAATTGGCTGTGCCATACACGTTGTTTCTCAACACATCCCAGAAATTCAGGCGTTGTTTAAACCGGATGAATTCTGGGACTTCTTGCAGCGGATCAAAGAGGCTTCGGAGCAGGATTCTATTGATACTGTTTTTAAAGGGTTCTGGAATCCCGTGAAGGAAACAGTAATTAATACCTCATGTGTGCTCACGCAATCCGGCGAATTGAAACGCCCATCAGAAACGATTTATCCGGACTCAGACAGCCAGGCAAATTGTTCAAAAATTCTTGAGGAATTGGGATTGCACATTGTTAACCCCGGATTAAGATCGTACCGGAATCTCCTGCTGGAATGCGGATCAAAGCGGCTTCAAATTTCAGACATCACCAAAGTATTTAATCAAAAAGGGTTCAATAAAAAAGTACATACACAAGAAATGCCCCAATCCCTTCGAACCCTGGATGGGTGGATTACTTTCTGGGATGCGTTGAACGATCTGGTTGAAAAACGAAATGGCGAGGTACCCAACAGTATTTCCATTGCCTTTGGAAATGATAAAGCGCTCTGGCCTCCGGGTAAATTGATTCAGGGAGATGATGAAACAATAAAATTGTTTTCTCAGATTGCACCCGGTCAAATTTGGTTTGATTCTCGAGATTACAAAGGACTTATCCCCAACACTCTAGTTGCTGACTTTAGCGTGGAGGAGGCTGTTGAGCTCATCGGAGAAAATCTTTCTCAAATCTCAAAATTATGGGCAGAAAAGAAATATCCCATCAAGGAAATATATGAATGGTTTGACAAGCGAAAGAATAAAATCACCAATCAACTCAAACAAAGATTAAAAGATTATCCTATTTGGCCAACCTTAGATGAAAAATTGCAACCTCTAAATGGACTTTTCCTCACCGGTGATTTTGAAGATCCTTTGAAGATGACACAATTTGTGAACGTGAAAGCAATGGGGGGAAAGCGCGAATTTTTGGAACATGATCTCAATGTCCTGATACTGGACTTTATCACTTATGTAACTCAATATATACCCTCTGCATTTCAATCCAATATACTTGATCGTGAAAAAAAATTAGACTTGCTGGAAGTGTTGGCAGAGAATCTGGGAAAGATACAAGGACAAATACATAAAAATGTGCTTTCCAACCTTCCTCTGGTTTGGTGTGGTGGAGACGTATTCCTGCCAGCCAGAGAAACTTACTTTCCAGACCCCACTTTTAACCAGTTACTCGGCAACAAAATCCACTTCGCACAATTTCCCCCAAAACACGAAGAATCGATACGCGAGTTGTACGGATGGTTGGGGGTTGCTTCAGAACCTCGTACTCAGGATATTCTCAACAGAATTAAATTTCTTGTGTCAGAACCGCCAGATGATGAACGGATTCAGATTTTAGAAAAAATTGTTGATTATTTGGCGAGACACTGGGAAGGCTGGGGCGAAACACATAAAGAGTTTGGTGAATTAAAAGAAATAGCCTGGCTTCCCGGCACAAGAAGTGATCGTCAATGGTTTAAATCTTCCGAGGTCTACGCCATATTTCGAAGTTACTTATTTGAGTCGCAGGGAAATTTTTTGAAGTTTTCCCAACCAACACAGAGAATTGCAGGTCAACTTTTTGATTTTTTAGACATTAAAAGTGAGCCTTCCATTCAACAAGTAGTGGCTCATTTGTTGTATTCGAGTAACAGAGGACAAGAAGTTAATAAGGAGGTTTATACCTTCCTGAACCAACATGCGGATGCTCCAGAAATCAAAACACTCCAAGACAAGAAATGTATTTACCTCTCCACCGGGGAGTATATCCGTCCTCAGGATGCTTTCTGGGAAGAACACCCTTTTGGAAAATACCGGTATCAATTGAATTCTGAATTTCGACAATATCAGAAATTGTTTGAACGGTTAGGAGTAAAAAACAAACCCGATTGGGAAGACGCTATTGAAGTTTTATTGGATATATCGGAAGTTTTTGGAATTTCCAATCTTAAAATAGATGACGAAACGAAAAATATTGTAGTACACTGCTGGGCTATCTTGAGCAAGGCAGTTGAAGAAAACGAAATACAGAAAGAAACGATCAAAAAACGGCTCGAGGACATGAAAACTATTCCTGATCCCCGCCAAATTCTTGTTGCGCCGAAAAATATTTTTCTGGAAGATCGTCCGGAATTGGGGAGAAAATTCCAGTTAATTAAGAACAATCTGATCGATCTTATTCAAGGTGCATGGCTGGCAATGGAAGCCGCAGGAGCCCAGAAATTAAGCCGGGTTGTTCAAGTAGAACTCATTCAATGTGAAAATCAGCGGGAAGCCCCAGAAATTGAGAAAATAATTGAGGAAAGGCTTCAACTGGTTCGTCGAATTGTTGAAGCCAATAAAGCACAAGGTGTCAAAGGTATAGATCTAACTCGTCTTAACCATTTACACATTAAGCAAGCGGATTCAATCCTCATCAAACTCTCAATCAGAGCCTTTGGAAAAGTAGAGTCAATGACTGAAACAGTTGAAGCAATTCAAATGAATGGAAATCTGTATTTTTCCACCAGTAATCAGAAAATTCCCTGGAATGCCATTGCAAGAGAGATGTCCCGACTCCTGTATCCTGACGGCGACCTTCCTAACCTGGGACTCGAACTAAAAGAAGTGTTATCTGCCGAGACTTTCCTTGAAGCAAGTCAGACTCTTGACCAACTGGACTACCCAAGATTCCAGGAATTTGAGAATCCTCTTTCACAAGGTGCAATCGCCACTCCAGGCGGCAGTTCATTTGAACAGGAGAATCTGGTTTTACCCGAAACAAGTAGAGAGCAGATGCAACAACCAATCAATTCCATTTCTCCTTCCTCATTGAAGGGGAGCAAGTTGGGACAATCAGGTACTGGTCAGCAATCCGTGAAGCGGAGTAGAACCCGATTGATTTCTTATGTGGTTGGAGAAGAGCCAGAAACACTCGAAGAAGAATCAAGCGAAAATACCCAATATAGACTCAAGATTGCTCAAATTGGTGTTGAAAAAGTGATGGAATATGAGCGGAAAGATGGTCGTAATCCTACAGATATGAACACTCTCCAGCCAAACCATCCCGGTTATGATATTGAATCTGTGGATGCTTCGGGAAATAAACGATACATTGAAGTTAAAGCCTTATCTGATAGATGGGAAGGTTCAAACCCTGTCCAATTAACTAAAAAAGAATTCGAAACGGCCAGAAACCTACGAGATGAATACTGGTTGTATGTAGTCGAGTATTCTGGTGATCCGGATCGAACTAATATTTACCCAATCCAAAATCCTATATGGAAAATCAATTACTACCTTTTTGATCACGGATGGATTGATATTGCAGAGAAAGATTGAACTAAATTGCAAAATAATGTCGTTTATAACTCTGAAGACGATCAATCAAGCCGGGCTGGGTAAGCCCGGCTCTGTGACCCGCAGGGGTATTGCACTAACCGGCATAAGCGGCGTTGAGCGCCAGGAACGCCCGCGCCATGCGCTGGAGATGGACGTT
>Ga0067045_1028589_pt1 | contig 30642 bp, 15 predicted proteins | sample TerdegcTABiofilm_FD_59184 | JGI IMG/M metagenome (GOLD analysis project Ga0067045, IMG submission 59184) | Combined Assembly of (Gp0054472, Gp0054536) Wastewater bioreactor microbial communities from Singapore -Terephthalate degrading...
CCGGTCTGGGCGTCGGCCACCACGACGTGCACGCGGTCGCCCACCAGGTGCGCGGCGCGGCCCTCCGGCCAGTGGTGCAGAGCGCGCAGTGCGGCCCGCGGGTCGCCGGCGCGCACCTCCAGCAGCGTACCCGAGAGAGCTGCCGCGATGGCGCGCGGCGCGGCGCAGCGGATGACTCGGCCGCGGTACATCAGCGCCACCCGCGCGCAGCGTTCGGCTTCGTCCAGATACGGGCTGGTGATGAGGATGCTGACCTGCTGCCGCAGCAGGGCGGCGAGGAGGCGCCAGAACTCGCGGCGAGAGACAGGATCGACCCCCGTGGTGGGCTCGTCCAGCAGGAGCAGTCGCGGCTGGTGGATGAGGGCGCACGCCAGCGCCAGCTTCTGCTTCATGCCGCCGCTGAGGCGCTCGGCCAGACGGTCGCGGAAAGGTGCCAGTCCCATGAACTCGAGCAACTCGCGGCGGCGGGGCTCGTACTCGCGCACCCCGCGGAGACGCGCGCAGAACTCGACGTTCTCGTCCACGGTCAGATCGCCGTACAGGGTGAACTGCTGCGACAGATAGCCGATCTGCCGGCGGATCGCCTGCCGCTGCCGCACCAGATCGTAGCCCAGCACGCGCGCGGTACCACCGCTGGGTGCCAGCACGCCGGCCAGCAGGCGGATGGTCGTCGTCTTGCCCGCACCGTCGGGACCCACCAGGCCCAGCATCTCCCCCGGCTCGAGGCGCAGATCCACTCCGTCCACGGCGCGCACCGCACCGAAGCAGCGGCGCAGTCCCTGGGCCTCGATGATCGCGCTCACCAGCGCTCCTCACAGTTGGCCGTCGTCCGCGAACACCGCGTCGGCGGGCAGGCCGGGCTTGAGCCAGCCGTCGGCATTGTCGAGGCTGATCTCCACGGCGAACACCAGCTTGGCCCGGTCCTGCCGGGTCTGCACGTTCTTCGGCGTGAATTCGGCTTCCGGCGACACGAAGCTCACCTGCCCGCGGCGGACGTGCTCGGGCTGGCCGTCCAGCCGCACCTTTACCGCCTGCCCCAGACGGATGCGACCCGCTTCGACCTCGGTGAGGTACACGCGCAGCCGCACCGGATCCAGCCGCGTCAAGGTGAGCACCGCGTTGCCGGGCGCGGCCATCTCGCCTGGCTCCATCAGCCGATGGGTGACCACCCCGGCGAACGGCGCGCGCACCGTGCAGTCCGCCAGGCGTTGGCGCACCGCGCCGACCTGGGCTTCGGCCTGCGCGAGTTGGGCGCGGGCCATGGCCACCTGTTCGGGACGGGTGCCGGCGTGCAACAGCGCCAGCACCGCCTGGGCGTGCTCCACCGCGGCCTGGGCGGTTTCCCAGCGACTCTGGGCTTCCTCCAGTTGCCGGGGTGTGGCGGCGTCCTGGCTGGCCAGGACGCGCACGCGCTCCAGATCGGTGCGCGCGGCCCGCTCTTGCGCGGCCGCCTGCGCCACGGTGGCGCGGGCTTGATCCAGCTCTTGGGGACGGGGCCCGCGCACGGCCAGCTCGAGCTGGGCGCGGGCCAGGTCGCAGGCGGCTTCGGCCTGGGCCAGTTGCCAGCGAAGGTCGGCATCGTCCACCCGCGCCACCACCTGGGCCGAATCCACGGCCTGGCCCTCCTGGGGCAGCACGCAGGTGAGCACGCCGCCGACCTTCACGGCCACGTTGGCGGTCGTGGCCTCGATCGTGCCGGAGGCCTGGATGGGGGAGGCCGGGCGTGGCCGACAGGACGGCAGCGCCAGCAGTACCCCCAGCGCGCCGAGCAGGATCATCGCCGGCCTGCCAGCCCAAGCGTTCAGGATGATCATCGCGCGACTCCGGATGGACGACTGGGCACGCGCTGGGCCCAAGAAAGGCGCCGTCGACGCGGCCGGTCAACTGGGTTGGTGGTCTGGGGTGCAGGCGCCCAGGCGCTCCAGCGCCAGCAGGCTGCGCATCACCTGGCGCGGATGGTGGTAGTTCTCCTTGCGGGCCACGTGCGGCTGGAAGGTGACCTTGCGGTCGCCGGCCACCAGATAGAGCGGGTAGCCGTACGGCCGCAGCGAGAACCGCGCCTCCACGTAGTCGAACAAGCGGCTGAACCAGCAGGCAGGCCATTCCCAGTCGGTGTGGGCGCACAACAGCAGACAGCCGATCATCGCCTCTTCCTGAGCCCACAGCACCTTGTCGACCGGCGCCGTGCCGTGGACCCGCAGGGCGCGAAACAGCCCGCCATACACGTCATCCCAGGCCACTTCGAGATGCCGCTGAAAGCGCCCGGCCAGCAGTTCGAACAGCCCCTGGTCCCGGCGCCGGCGAGCTTCCACCAGCGCCATCCACAGCGTCTCGATGGCGTGGCCCAAGTACACGAAATCCTCGTTGGCGTCGGCGGGCCGGCGGTACTGGTGGTCCAGCGACTCGTTGAGCAGCCGGTACTCGGGGTTCCAGAAGCGCTCGACGATCGCCTCCAGCACGCGGTCTGCCAGCGCCTGCAGGCGGGGATCGGCCACCTGCTCGAGCAGTTGGGTCAAAAGCAGCAGCAGGACCATGTGCTGGCCCAGGGTCCGCTGCCCGCGGAACGAGACGGGAAGATAGTCCTCCTCGACCTGGCGCTGGGGATCGTCGAGGATCTCGACGGCGCGCCACAGGCTCGCGAGCGCCACCTCCATGGCGTGGCTGTCGCCGGTGACCCGGGCGTACGCCTGCAGGCCCTCGGCAACGAACAGGTGGGCATACGCCCGGCGGCTGGCTGGCGCCAGCACGTTGCCGGTGCGGTCCAGACACTCGACCCAGTCCCCGTGGGGATCCCGTCCGTGGCGCAGCAGGAAGTCGCGCGTGCGGCGCGCCACGGCCAGATGTTCGTCGCCCCCGAAGCGCTCGTAGAGGTACGAGTAGACCCACAGGCCGCGCCCCTGGTACCACATGTGCTTGGTGTCGTTGACGCGGGTGCCATCGTGGTCCAGGGCGCACAGGAAACCGCCGTACTCGTGGTCGATGCCGTACCGGTCCCAGAATGGCAGGTATTCCTCGAATAGGTACCGACGGTAGTGCGCGCGCAGATTCTCGACGCGATGCCGGCCGATCTGCGTGCGGGCGCGTCGCTGGCTCATCGAATCTGCCTCCGCGTGGGCGATGATCGCTGGTGGCGTTGGCGCTCATCCTTCCGGGCGGTGCAATCTGCGCGAACCAGTCAGCCTGCGCCAGCGCGGTCGCTGCGTTTGACAGATGCTGGCGTTCTTCGCTGCATTGGGCCGCCGGACACCGGGCCGCGCGCCGGACACCGAAAGCTGCTGGGCGCTGCTGAGGGGCCGTGGCTCCTGCCGCGCTCGGGACTCGTGCCGCCGGCCGGCGCCGGGGAACCAGGAGGGAAGGCACAGCCATGACCGAGGCCGCTGCCAGCAAGAGCTTTGTCGCCGTGCCGTTCATCGGCAATGCCACCTGGGAGCAGGTGGCTGCGGACTCCAGCTTCGCTGACGTGGACACCGTTCCCTGCGGCAAGACGTGCTTCTGGGGTCTGCCGTTCGCCATCGGCAGGCGCCCCGTTCTCCTCCAGGAGGGCGGTCACCCGGTGACGGTGAAGCTGAAGCCCTGTCGCGCCAGGTGGGTGGTGATCGCCCATGCGTCGGGCCGCCAGCCCATGACCGCTGACAGCCGCCGTCATGGTCCGGGGCGGTTGGCCGAGGTGGCGGCCCGGTACGCGCTGCTGTACGCCGACGGCAGCGAGCGGGTGATGGCCATCCGCAGGCGCCATCACCTGGGGGCGCACGCGCGCGGTTGGGGCGAGAACTGCGTGGAGGCTGTGGCCCATGGCAGCCCGCGTCCCCTGGCCCCGGGTGCCGGCGGGTCCGGGTGGGGGCGCAGCCAGACGCGCGTCGACTGCCGCGACGCCCACCCCTTCACGCTGTGGCTGTGGGCCTGGGAGAATCCCTGCCCGGACCGCCAGCTCGTGGGACTGCGCTGCGAGCCGGTCGGCGGCAGCGTGGTGGTGGCCGGTCTGAGCGTGGGCGCGGCGCGCAGCCAGCCGCTCCGCTGGCGGCCCCGCCGCAAGGCGGTGCTGCGTCTGCCGCGCGGGACCGCGCTGAACTCGACGCTGGGTGCCGACGGCCAGTGGCCTGGTCTGCGGCTGGACATGGGGCAGATCATCTCGGTCGAGCCGCGCTGGGTCTATCCCGACAGAGAGTGGGAGCGCACGGCCAACAATGCCCTGCCGGTACGCGCGGAGCGCGAGGTGCTGGTCGACTACACCAGCCACGAAGACGCCTGCTTCTACTTGGCTGGCCGCAAGACCCCGCTGCCCGTGGCGCAGGTGGAAGCGCGCCAGCACGTGCCCCTGTTGGTGCCACTTCGCCCAGCCGATCAGGCCCTTCGCGTGCGGGTAGTCGATCGCAGCACCGGTCGGCCGCTGGCTGTCAAGCTCCACGCGCACGGCGCCAGCGGCGAGTACCTGCCGCCTACCCATCTGCACCGGCAACCCAGCTCGAACTGGTTCGAGGACTACAGCCCCGAGTTCCAGCACCAAGGCATTCACCGATGCGTGTACATCGAGGGCGAAGCCGAACTGCGCGTCCCGCTGGGCACGCTGTACCTGGAGGTCTCCAAGGGCTTCGAGATCAAGCCCGTGCGGCGGCGGTACCGCATCAGCCGGGCGACCACCGCGTTGACCATCGAGCTGGAGCGGGCGCTGCACTGGCGCGAGGCGGGCTGGGTGTCGGCCGACACGCATGTCCACTTTCTGTCGCCCCGGACGGGGCTTTTGGAGGGGGCCGCGGAAGGCGTCAACGTGGTCAATCTGCTGGCCAGCCAGTGGGGCGAGCTGATGACCAATGCCGGCGATTTCGATGGGCGCACGGTGTTCGGTGCCAAGGAGTGCGGCGGCGACGGCGAATACCTTCTCCGGGTCGGCACCGAGAACCGCCAGCATGTCCTCGGACATATCTCGCTGGTGGGCTACGATGGTCCCATGATCGCGCCCATGACCACCGGCGGGCCGGACGAGTCCGCGCTGGGCGATCCGGTGGAAGTGCTCCTGACCGAGTGGGCCGAGCGCTGCCGCCAGCAGCATGGACTGGTGGTCATCCCCCATTTCCCCAACCCTCGGCTGGAACACGCCGCCACCATCGTCGGCGGGTACGCGGATGCCGTCGAGTTCTGTTCGTGGAGCAACCTGTACGGCGGCATCGATCCGTATTCGCTGTGCGACTGGTACCGCTACTTGAACAATGGCTACCTGGTGCCGGCAGTCGGGGGCACGGACAAGATGTCGGCGACCACGGCGGTGGGCACCGTGCGCTCGTACGCCCGCCTGCCTGCCGACCGCGAGTTCACCTACGACAACTGGAAGGACGCGATCCGGCGGGCCGAGACCTTCGTCACCTACGGGCCGTTGCTCGAGTTCGCGGTGAACGGGGAGCCCATGGGGCGGCGGCTGCACTTGGCCAGCAGCGGCGGCACGGTGGACGCGACCTGGAAGGTGGCCTCGGTCGTGCTGCCGATGACCCGCGTCGAACTGGTGGCCAACGGCGAGGTCATCGACGGCCGCGAGGTGGATCCCTGGGCCGACGAAGGCAGCTTCCGGGTGAGCGTGGATCGGTGCACATGGCTGGCGCTGCTGGTGCGCGGGCGTCCGCCGGGCCACGGCGAGATCATCGCCGCGCACTCGGCGCCGGTCATGGTCCACGTCGCCGGTACCGAGTTCTATGCGGCGGCCGACAGTCTGTCCATCCTCGAGCAGATCGAGGGGGCGCTGGCCTACGTGGAGACCCTGGCGACGCGCGCGGACACGGCGGCCTACCGCCGCATGCGGCTGCGGCTGACCGCCATCCATCGGAGGCTGCACAACCGCATGCACCAGCAGGGCTACTATCATCACCACGCGGCAGCGGGGTACGCGTCCCACGACTAGGCGCCGGGGCGGCCGGGCCCGCGGCCAGTGCTCCGGAAGGAGGCCTGCGATGATCAGCGTCGAGCAGCACACCATCCACGTGGACACGGCGACGCTCACGGCGCGCTTCGAGCAGGGAGCGCTGGTGGAGCTGCGCCGCAAGCGCGACGGCTGCCTGCTGCTGGCCAGCGCGCCGGAGACCGTGGTTCCCCTGCAGTTGGTGTACGCCCATCAGGAGGCGGTGCCGCTGCGCGGTCAGCCGGGCGATCAGGTGTCTTGTCTGCCCCTCGGCGATTGCTGCGCCGAGGTGCGCGTTGCCTCCTGGAACGGTGACGGCGTGCTGCTTATCCGCGAGGACCAGCGGACCGGCGCTCTGGTGGTCGAGCCGTCCGGCTGTGCCTCGCGGCCGGGGCTGCGGGCCTGTCGCTGGAACGTCGGCCGCGTCGCGGCCGGATTGGAGCTGGTGGCGCCGTTCTTCCAGGGCGTGCGCCTGCCGTTGGAGGACGAGCTGATCCGCGACTCCCGCTGGATCTGGCCGCACCAATGGGAGGCGGGGCTGGCCATCCTCCATGGACGCGACGGCGGTTGGTGGCTCCATTGCCAGGACGACCGGTACCGCTACAAGGCGCTGAGAGTGGGCGTGGAAGGCGACGCGCGCTGTCTGGGTCTGGAGACCGAAGCGTACGGACCCCTCCACGACAACCTGGCCGCCGGGGGGCTGGCGTGGCACCTGAACGTGTACGACGGCGACTGGCAGAACCCAGCGGCGGTCTATCGCCAGTGGCTGGCCGAGACCTACCGGCCGCGCGCCCGGCCCGAGTGGGTGCGCCAACTGCGCTTCGCGGTGAGCTGGTGTCCCACCGATCCGGCGCTGCTGGACGCGCTGGCCCGGCGGCTGGACCCCGCCCGGGTCCTGCTGCACGTGCCGGGCTGGCGCGCGGACGAGTACGACGAGAACTACCCGACGTACCGCGCCAGCGCCGCGGGCCGGGCCTTCATCGACAAGGCTCAGCGGCTCGGCTTTCGCACCATGCCGCACTTCAACTCGATCGACATGGATCCCACCCACCCGGTGTACGCGCACGTGCGCGACTTCCAGTACCGCGACGTGGAGAGCCAGCGCGTCCAGGGCTGGACCTGGGTCGATGGCCGGTCGCTGCCGGTGCCCGAGTCCAACGCGGCGCGGCTGCTCCACCGCTCCCTGAAGACCATGGTGAAGATCCATCCCGGCCTGGGCCTGTGGCGTTCGCTGCTGGCCGAGAACGTGCGTCAGGCGGTGCTCGAGCTGGCGCTGCGGCTGGCGTTCCTCGACGTGACCCTGTGCACCTGGAATCTGCACAACTGCCTGGTCGAGGGCCTCACGCCCACCGAAGGCATGAAGAAGCTCACGGCGCAGATCGCGCGCCTGGGCGGAGGGCTGGTGGTGGGCGGGGAGGGCCGCAACGAGATCACCATGCAGGAACAGGAGCTGGCCCAGGTGCACCTGTTCCGCAGTTGGCATCGGTCCGCGGCCGGCCTAGAGCGGGCCGGCGGGTGTCCGCTCGGCGAATTCCTCTTCGGAGGCTGGTGCCGCTCGTTCGGGTACTCGGGCTTGGGTGGCCGGGACAGCGACGAAGAAGCCCGCATGCGCCTGCACGTGTCGCTGGGAGCCATGCCCACGGTCACGGTGCGTTCGGCGGCGGAGATCGAGCAGCCCAATGCAGCCGTGGCGCAGATGCTGCAGTTGGCCGCCGGCTGAGAGTCGATCATTCTGCCCGGCGAGGGACAGCCGCCGACTCCAGCGACTGGCCGGTGCGTGGCGCCGACGCCAGCCCTACCCCCGGTAGCTGCCCGAGTCGATGCCGAGGCGGGCCATGGCGTAGCGGATGATGCGCTGCGTCGTGCGCAGCTCGCGAGCCGCGGCCGCGGCGTTGCCCCGGTGCTTCTTGAGCGCGTCGATGATCAGCTCGCGCTCGTACGCGGCGACCATGGCCTTGAGGTCCGCCCCCTCCGCCGGCAGCAGGGCCGTGTGCGTCCGCTCCGCCGTCTGCAGCGATGGCGGCAGGCTGTACCCGTGGATGACGCCGTCGCTGGTGGTGAGGATGGCCCGCTCGATGCAGTTCTCCAGCTCGCGCACGTTGCCGGGCCAGTGGTAGGCCATCATCATGTTGATGGCCGCGGTCGAGATGCGCTTGATCGGCTTGCTGTAGATCTTGCTGTACTTCTCGACGAAATGATCGGCCAGCAGCACGATGTCGGTGCGACGTTCGCGCAGCGGCGGGACGTGGACCGGGAAGACGTTGAGGCGGTAGTACAGATCCTCGCGGAAGCGGCCTTCGGCGATAGCCTGCTCCAGGTCGCGGCTGGTAGCACAGATGATGCGCACGTCGACGGACACGGGCTTCTCGCCGCCTACCCGTTCGAAGGTGCGTTCCTGCAGCACGCGCAGCAGCCGCACTTGCACGGCCGGCGAGATGTCGCCGATCTCGTCGAGGAACAGGGTGCCGCCGTTGGCCAGCTCGAACCGCCCCCGGCGCTGCTGCACAGCCCCGGTGAAGGCGCCTTTCTCGTGCCCGAACAGCTCGCTCTCCACTAGGCTGTCGGGCAAAGCCGCGCAGTTCACCCCCACGAAGGGCCGATCGCGGCGCCAACTGCTGTAGTGGATGGCGCGCGCCACCAGTTCCTTGCCCGTGCCGGACTCCCCGCGAATCAGCACCGTGGCGGGGCTGTCGGCCACCTGCGCGATCTGCTCGTACACCTGCCGCATGCTGCTGCAGTTGCCGACGATGTTGCCGGGCCGGTACTGAGCCCCGATCTCGCGCCGCAGTCGCTCGTTCTCCGCGCGCAGGCTTTCCCGCTCCTCGACTTGTTCGCGGATCCCGGCCACCGCCTCGGCGATGATGCTGGCGAGCAACTCGAGAAAGCGGAGCGTCCGCGCCAGTTCCGCCGCCGGGGCGACGGGGTGATCGATGCTCATGGTGCCGATCACCCGTCGCTGGTGGACGATCGGCACGCACAGGAAGGCCGCCCGGGCGGCCTTGTGGGCGCCGGTCCGGTTGAGGAATTCCGGCTCCTGCGTGATGTCTGGCACCAGGGCCGAGGCGCCCTTCTGCGCCACGCGTCCCGTGATGCCTTCGCCCAGGCGGTACTGGCCGCGCTTCTTCTCGGCCGGCGACAGACCGCGCGCCGCCTCGATGACGAACGTGTCGGTGTCGCCTCGGCGCAGCGTCAGCGCGATGCGCTTCGAGCCCATCTCGGTGGCCAGCACGTCCAGCACGTCGTTGAGCAGCGCGGTGACGTCGTTCTGGTGCGCCATGGCGTGCGAGATCCGGTACAGGATCTCCAGCTCCTGCTGCTGGCGTGCCGCGGAAACGGCTGCCGGATCGCTCATCGTCTCCTCAGGGTTCGCACCGGCTGGCGCGGGGCCGCCACGCGTCGGCCCCATCGCGTGCGGCGACAAAAGTGTAGCCTCGGGCGGGTTTGGGCAACAGGAATGTTGTCTGTTGGTTCTCGTGGCGGACCCCGCCGAGGTCGGGGCAGCCAGCGCCAAATCCTCACTGGCGCTGCGTCCAAGCAGGCCGGTACCGACCACCCGGGGAGGCTTGGCACGGAATGTGATGGGTATGGCCATCGGCCATTGCCGGGCAACGGTCGGCTGCCCTGGCATTCACAGGGTGTCTTCGAGGAGAAGAGAGGATGAGTTCGGTGCATTTCTTTGGGGAGAACGTGTTCAGCCTGAAGACCATGCGGAACTACCTGTCGGAACGGGCCTACAAGTCGCTGGCGGCGACTGTCTGGGAGGAGCAGACGCTGGAAGCCAGCATCGCCGACGAGGTGGCCGAGGCGATGAAGACCTGGGCACTGGAGAAGGGCGCGACCCATTTCACTCACTGGTTTCAGCCACTCACAGGAGCCACCGCCGAGAAGCACGACTCCTTCGTGGCGCCCGACCACGAGGGCGGCGCGATCTATCAGTTCTCCGGCAAGGAGCTGATCAGAGGCGAGCCGGATGCCTCCAGCTTCCCGTCCGGCGGACTGCGGGCCACGTTCGAGGCGCGGGGGTACACCGCGTGGGACCCGACCAGTCCGGCATTCATCAAGAGCAGCGGCGACCGCGGCGGCACGCTGTGCATTCCCACCGTGTTCTGCGGCTACAACGGCGAGTCGCTGGACAAGAAGACGCCGCTGCTGCGTTCCATGGCGGCGCTGGCCAAGCAGGTGCGCCGGCTGGCGCGGCTGTTCGGGGACGAGGACAACGGCCGCAGGGTCGTCGCGGTGCTGGGCCCGGAACAGGAGTACTTCCTGATCGATCGGCAGTTGTACGAGAAGCGGCTCGATCTGCTGCAGACCGGACGCACGCTGTTCGGACGGCAGCCGGCCAAGCACCAGCAGCTGGAGGACCACTACTTCGGGGCCATCAAGCCGCGCGTGCTGGCCTTCATGAACGACCTCGACCACGAGTTGTGGCGGCTCGGGGTGCCGGCCAAGACGCGGCACAACGAGGTCTGCCCTGCCCAGTTCGAGATCGCGCCGACGTACGAAGAGCTGAACCTGGCGGTCGATCACAACATGCTCACCATGGAATTGCTGCGCGAGATCGCGGCGCAGCACGGGCTGGCCTGCCTGCTGCACGAGAAGCCCTTTGCTGGGGTCAATGGCTCGGGCAAGCACAACAACTGGTCGTTCGTCGGGCCCGATGGCAAGAACTGGCTGTCGCCGGGCGAGAATCCCCACGAGAATGCCAAGTTCCTGACCATCATCTGTGCGCTGATGAAGGCGATCGACACGCGCGCCCGGGTCCTGCGGGCCTCGGTGGCCTCGGCGGCCAACGACCACCGCCTCGGCGCCAACGAAGCGCCGCCGGCGATCATGTCGATCTTCCTCGGCGACCAGCTCACCGATATCATCGAACAACTGGGCCGGGGCGGCGCCAGATCGTCGCGGCACAGCGGCACCATCTCCATCGGGATCTCGTCGCTGCCTACCTTGGCGCGCGACGCCACCGACCGCAATCGGACCTCGCCGTTCGCTTTCACCGGCAACAAGTTCGAGTTCCGGGCCGTAGGTGCCAACCAGAGCTGCGCCGACGCCAACACGGTGCTGAACACCATCGTCGCCGAAGCGCTGGACGAGATCTGCACGATGGTGGAGACCGAGCTGGCGGCGGGCAAGGAGTTCCACACCGCGCTCCAAGCGGTCCTGCGCGACACGGTCCGGCAGCACAAGCGCATCCTGTTCGATGGCGACAACTACACGCAAGCCTGGCGCGAGGAGGCGGCGCGCCGCGGCCTGCCGGACGTGCGCACCACGCCCGAAGCCCTGCAGGTGCTCCTCGAGCAGGATACCATCGCCTTGTTCGCGAAGTACGGCGTGCTCACCGAGCGGGAGCTGCGCTCGCGCCACGAGGTGTATCTGAAGGCGTACGAGGAGGCCATCGCGATCGAGGCAGGCTGCGCGCTGACCATGGCCCAGACGATGATCGTCCCCGCGGCCATGGCCTATCAGCACCGGCTGGCGGAGGCGATCGGTGCCGCCGAGTCGGTCCGCGGCACGCCCGCGCCCGGCCAACGCCGGCTGCTGGCTGACGTGAGCCAGGGCATCGAGGCCGCGCTGGCAGCCATCGACACGCTGGCGCAGTGCCGCGACGGCGGCCAGGCGCCCCAGATTCTCGGTGCCATGGAGGCGCTGCGGCAGTCGGTGGATGCGCTGGAAGGGCTGGTGGCCGAGGACCTGTGGCCGCTGCCGGCGTACGCCGACATGATGTTCGGCATCTGAGCCGAGGCCCGCCGTGTATCGCTACGGAGCACCGCCCGCACAGGGCCTGTACAGCCCGGCCCACGAGCACGACAGCTGCGGCGTGGGATTCGTCGCCCACATCGACGGTCGGCGCAGCCACGCGATCGTCGCAGCCGGCCTCGAGGTCCTCGTCAATCTGCGCCACCGGGGGGCCAGCGGTGCGGACATGGACACCGGGGACGGTGCCGGGCTGCTGTTCCAGATTCCGGACGCGTTCCTGCGGACGCAGGCGGACGCCCTTGGCTTCGCGCTGCCAGCGGCGGGGCGGTACGGCGTGGGCATGATGTTCCTGCCCCAGGACCGGGCGGCGCGCGCCGCGTGCCAACAGGTGGTCCAGAGTGCCGCTGCGCAGCGCCGGCTGCCGGTGCTGGGTTGGCGCGAGGTGCCGACCGAGCCGGCGGCGCTGGGCGCCCAGGCGCGCCGCCAGATGCCGGTGATCGTGCAGTGCTTCTTCGCCGGCGGCGTCCTGGAGGCAGACGCGCTGGAGCGCCAACTGTACGTGCTGCGGAAGCAGATCGAACGGCGGGTGCGCGCCACGGTGCCGGAGGCCGAGGCGTTCTATATCCCGAGCATGTCGGCGCGCACGGTGGTGTACAAAGGCCTGATGATGGCCACGCAGGTCGCGGCCTTCTACCCGGAGCTGACCGACCCTGCGGTCGTCTCGGCCGTAGCCGTCGTGCATCAGCGGTACAGCACCAACACGTTCCCGTCCTGGCGGCTGGCGCAGCCGTGCCGCTATCTGGCGCACAACGGCGAGATCAACACCCTGCGCGGCAACCTCAACCAGATGCGCTCGCGCGAGCGACGCATGGCGTCACAGGTGCTGGGCGCGGAGCTGGCGGAGGTCTTGCCGGTGGTCGACGAAGGTGGCAGCGACTCGGCGGCGCTGGACAACGTGCTGGAGTTGCTGACGGCGGCGGGCCGGTCGCTCGACCACGCGATGCTGATGCTCATCCCGCAGGGATGGGGCCCCAAGTACCCGCTGGGCCCCGACCTGCGGGGTTTCTTCGAGTACCACGCCGGGCTGATGGAGCCGTGGGACGGCCCGGCAGCGGTGGCGTTCACCGACGGGCGGCAGGTGGGCGCGGCCCTGGATCGCAACGGCCTGCGTCCGGCCCGGTACACGGTGACGCGCGATGGCTTCATGGTCTTCGCCTCGGAGGCCGGCGTGCTCGATCTGCCCGCAGCCGAAGTGGCCGAGAAGGGAGCCCTGCGGCCGGGCCAGATGCTCTTGGTCGACATGGAGCAGGGCCAGTGGCTGCGCGATGCCCAGATCAAGATGCGCCTGGCGCGGCGGCAGCCCTATCGGCGGTGGGTGGAGGAGAACAAGATCTCGATCCACGGGTTCTTCGGCGCCATGGCGGCCGTGGAGCCGGACCGACAGCGACTGCCGGCGCGCCAGCACCTGTTCGGGTACACGCGCGAGGACCGCCAGATCATCCTCAACGCCATGGCCTCTACGGGGCGCGAGCCGGTGGGTTCCATGGGAGCGGACCAACCGCTGGCGGTGCTGTCGGAGCATCCCCAACTGCTGTACGGATACTTCAAACAGCTCTTCGCCCAGATCACCAACCCGCCCATCGATCCCATCCGCGAGGAGCTGGTCATGTCGCTGATGACCTTCCTCGGCACCACCGACCAGATCCTCACCGAAATCCCCCAGCACGCGCGGCTGGTCAAACTGCGCCATCCCTTCCTGTCCAACGACGATCTGGCGCGCATCCAGTCTCTGCGGCTGGACGACTTCCGCTGCCTGACGCTGCCGATCGGCTTCCCAGCCCACAGCGGCGGGGCCGGGCTGGAGGCCGCGCTGGAAGAGCTGTGCAGCCGAGCGGAAGAGGCGGTGACCGACGGCGTGCGCCTGCTGATCCTCACCGACCGCGACTTGCCGGACGGCCAGATGCCCATCCCGGCGCTGCTGGCGGTAGCGGCGGTGCATCAGCACCTCGTCCGCGCCGCCAAGCGCACGCCGATCAGCCTGCTGGTGCAGACCGGCGAAGCGCGCGAAGTGATGCACATGGCGCTGCTGCTGGGATATGGCGCCTCGGCCATCAATCCCTACCTGGCGTACGACGTGGTGGCGGACATGGCGGCGCAGGGCGAGCTGAGCCAGCGCGTTGGCGTGGTGACGGCCATCGAGAACTACGTGCAGGCGCTGTGCAAGGGGCTGCTGAAGGTCATGTCGAGGATGGGGATCTCGACGCTGCGCAGCTATCGCAGCGCGCAGGTCTTCGAGGCGATCGGGCTGAGCGCCCCCGTGGTGGAGCGCTACTTCCAGGGCACCGCCAGCCGCATCGGCGGTATCGGCCTGGAGGAGATCGCCGCGGAAGTCGAGGCACGCTACGGCGCGGCGCAGGCCGTGGCGGCGGGCCGCGCGGCGCTGCTGCCGGTGGGGGGCCTGTATCGATACCGCCGCGGTGGCGAGCGGCACTTGTGGACGCCGGAGAGCATCCGCCTGCTGCAGGCGGCGGTCCGCGGCGACGATCCCGAGCTCTACCGGCAATACGCCGCGCTGATCAACGATCAGTCGGTTCACCAGAGCACGCTGCGCGGACTGCTGCGGTTCGTGCCGGCCCAGCCCGTGCCCCTCGACGAAGTGGAACCGGCCGCGGCGATCGTGCAGCGATTCGTCACGGGGGCGATGTCCTTCGGGGCTCTCAGCCGGGAAGCGCACGAGACGCTGGCCATCGCCATGAACCGGCTGGGCGCCAAAAGCAACTGCGGCGAAGGCGGCGAGGATCCGGAGCGCTACCGGTTTCTGCCCAACGGCGACAGCCGATGCAGCGCTGTCAAGCAGGTGGCCAGCGGCCGGTTCGGGGTGACCGCGGAGTACCTGGTCAACGCCAAGGAACTGCAGATCAAGATCGCCCAGGGGGCCAAGCCGGGCGAAGGCGGGCAGCTTCCCGGCGACAAGGTCAATGCCGAGATCGCGCGCGTGCGGCACTCCATCCCCGGGGTGACCCTCATCTCGCCGCCGCCGCATCACGACATCTACTCCATCGAGGACATCGCCGAGCTGATCTACGAGCTCAGGTGCGTCAACCCAGAGGCGCGGGTGTCCGTCAAGCTGGTGTCCGAGGTCGGCGTCGGGACGATCGCGGCCGGCGTGGCCAAGGCTCGGGCCGACATGATCCTGATCAGCGGCTACGATGGCGGCACCGGAGCCTCGCCGCTGTCCTCGATCCAGCACGCCGGGCTGCCGTGGGAGCTGGGGCTGGCCGAGACGCAGCAGACTCTGGTCCTCAACGGCCTGCGCAGTCGGGTGCGCCTGCAAGTCGACGGCCAGCTCAAGACCGGCCGCGATGTGGTCATCGCCGCGCTGCTGGGAGCCGAGGAGTACGGGTTCGCCACCGCGCCGCTGGTGGCGTTGGGCTGCGTGATGATGCGCCAGTGTCACGACAACTGCTGCCCGATGGGTGTGGCGACCCAGGATCCGGAGCTGCGGCGGCACTTCCAGGGAAAGCCGGAGCATGTCATCCGCTTCTTCCAGATGGTTGCCGAAGAGGTCCGCGGCCTGATGGCGCAGCTCGGCTGCCGGACTGTGGACGAGATGATCGGCCGGCCCGACTTGCTGGCCGTCGACGACCAGATCGGGTTCTGGAAAGCGCGGGGGCTGGATTTCTCGCAGGTGCTGCACCGCGTCAGCGCGCCCGCGTCCGCGAGCCGCTGCACGCGGCGGCAGGAGCCCGGCCTGGAGGGCGCGCTCGACTGGAGGATCCTGGACGCGGTCCGCCCAGCCATCGAGCGCGGCGACCGCATCACCGTGCATGCATCCATCCGCAACACCGATCGGGCGGTGGGGGCCATCGTCGCTGGGCAGGTAGCTCGCTGCTGCGGTGGCCAGGGTCTTCCGGATGATACGGTGACGCTGCGCTTCACCGGTGCGGCGGGGCAGAGCTTCGGGGCGTTCGGCGCCAAGGGCATGACGCTCGTGCTGGAGGGCGAGGCGAACGACTATCTGGGCAAGGGGCTGTCAGGGGCGCGCTTGATCGTCAAGCCGCCGCCGGAGGCCGCGTACGACCCGAGCCAGAACGTCATCGCAGGCAACGTGGTGCTGTACGGCGCCACCAGCGGCGAGGCGTACCTCTGCGGGCGCGTGGGGGAGCGCTTCGCCATCCGCAACAGCGGCGCGGTGGCTGTGGTCGAGGGCGTGGGCGACCACGGCTGCGAATACATGACCGGCGGGCGGGTGGTGGTGCTGGGGCCCACGGGCGTGAACTTCGGCGCGGGCATGAGTGGCGGCATCGCGTACGTGCTGGACGAGACCGGCACGTTCGACGGCAACTGCAACCTCGAGATGATCGACCTCGAGTCGGTGACCAGCGACGAAGACGAGAAAGAGCTGCGGGGGTTGCTGGAGCGCCATCGCGCGTACACCGGCAGCGCCACCGCGACCAGGATGCTGGCGCGCTGGAGCGAGTACCTGCCGCGGTTCGTCAAAGTCCTGCCGATGGAGTACCGACGGGCGTTGGGCAAGATGACCAAGGAAGACCAGGCTATCGAGCGGGCCCCGACAAGGTTCGAGTGATGGGCGAAGACAAGCGCTTCCTCAGGTATCCGCGTCAGGCGGCCAAATACCGCCCGGTGCCGGAGCGGATCGGCGATTTTCTCCCCGTGGAAGTGGCGCTGACGGAGGCGGAGATCGTCGCCCAGGCAGCCCGCTGCATGGCCTGCGGGACGCCGTTCTGCCATGGGTATGGCTGTCCGGCGATGAACGTCATCCCGGAGTTCGTCGAGCATGTCCACCACCGGCGGTGGCGCGCCGCCCTCGAGGTGTTGCTGGAGACCAACAGCTTTCCGGAATTCACCGGCCGCCTGTGCCCGGCACCGTGCGAGGCGGCGTGCATGCTGGAGCCGGTCACCGGGCCGACCAGTATCCGGCAGATCGAGTTGGCCGTCATCGAGCATGGCTTCGCCAGCGGGGCCATGGCCCCGGCGCCGCCGCGGCGGCTCGGCAAGAGCGTGGCCATCGCCGGCTCGGGTCCGGCCGGGCTGGCGGCCGCCGACGTGCTCAACCGCGCCGGGTACCAGGTGGTCGTGTACGAGCGGGCGCGGCAGCCGGGCGGGATGCTGCGCTACGGCGTTCCCGACTTCAAGCTGGACAAGTCGGTCATCGACCGGCGGCTGGCGTTGATGCGCGCCGAAGGGATCCACTTCGAGACCGGAGTGGCGGTCGGCGAGGATGTCTCCCGGCGCTACCTGGCCGCTCGGTTCCACGCGGTGTTGTTGGCGGGCGGGGCGCGGCAGCCGCGGGATCTGGACGTGCCCGGGCGCCACCTGGAGGGCATCCACTTCGCGATGCCCTACCTCGTCCAGCAGAACAAGCGCGGCGCGGGCGAGCCGATCGCGGCACCGCAGATCCATGCGGCTGGCTGCAAGGTGCTGATCATCGGCGGCGGCGATACCGGTGCCGATTGCCTGGGGACAGCGTGGCGCCAGGGGGGCGCGCAGGTGACGCAGCTCGAGATCCTTCCCGAGCCGCCGCGCGCGCGGTCGGCGGCCACCCCCTGGCCGCTGTGGCCGGACAAGCTGCGCGAGTCGACCAGCCATCAGGAAGGCGGCCAGCGGCTGTGGAGCACCAGGGCCACCGAATTCGTCGGCGACGCCGGCCGCGTCTGCCAGGTCCGCTGCATCAAGGTCGCATGGACCAGCCCCGCCGGCCGCCGCCTCCCGGCGCCAGTCGACGTGCCGGGTACGGAGTTCGTGCTGGACGCCGACCTGGTGCTGCTGGCGATGGGCTTCGTCGGGCCCGGCGCCAACCGCCTGGTGGAGGACCACGGGATCCAGACCGATGCGCGCGGCTTCGTGCGCCGCGCCGCCAACGGCATGACCAGCGTACCGGGGATCTTTGCCGCCGGAGATCTGTGTCAGGGCCCGACCTTGGTGGTCCGGGCGCTGGCCGACGGCCGCCGGGTGGCGCAGGGTATCGCCGCCTGGCTCGAACAGGGGCAGCGGATCCAGCCGGGAGTGGACGAGCGCGCCGCCGAGTGAGCTGTTGGGTCGGGGCGCTGCCCCGCGCCCCGGGTGCGCGCCGGCCCGGTGCGGCGCGGGGGCCTCAGGCAGCGCCGCAACTGCCTTCTGGGACCGGGAACAGCACCGTGAAGGTCGCTCCCTGGTGCGGTTCGCTGTGGACCTGGATCGCTCCCCGATGCGCGCGGACGATGCCCAGGACCGCCGCCAGCCCGAGTCCGCGTCCCGCGAACTTGGTGGTGAAGAAGGGCTCGAAGAGGCGCTGACGGGTGGTCGCGTCCATGCCGGGGCCGGTGTCGCTGACCTCCAGGTGCACGTAGAGTCCCGGGGATAGTTCGTCGCCCAGCTCCGCGGTGCACAGGCACGCGGCATCGCACGGGGCGGCGTAGACCCGGATGGTGATGACGCCGCTGTCGGGACCGATGGCTTCGGACGCGTTGGCGATGAGGCTGGTCACCACCTGGTGGATTTGGGCGGCGTCGGCCTGAAAGGGCGGCACGCGCGGGTGCAGGTCGAGGTGGAGGCCGATGCTGCTGGGAATCGAGCTCTGCAGCAGTTGCACCGTCTCCTGGACCAGCTCCGCCAGGTTGACCGGTTCCAACGCCAAGGCGGAGCGGCCGGCATAGGCCAGCATCTGGTGGCACAGACCGGCCGCTTGCTGGGCCGCGGTCTGGATTTCCTCGATGCTGCCGCGGGCCGGCGACTCGGGTCCAAGCTCCATCAGCGCCAACTGGGCATTGCCCAGCACCACGGTGAGCAGGTTGTTGAAGTCGTGGGCGATACCCCCGGCCAGCACTCCGAGGCTTTCCAGCTTCTGGGCCTGGTGGAGTTGCCGCTCCAGACGCACGCGGTCCGCCTCCGCCTGTCGTTGCGCGGTGATATCCTGGAGCATCCGCTGCACGGCCTCGAGCTGGCCGCCCGCGTCGAGGATCGGCGAGACGGTCTGTCTCAGCCAGCGATCGCCGCGGCCATCTCTGTGCCGCAGGCGCAGCTCGCACCGTTGCTCCGCCACCTCGGCAAGCACCCGCGCGAAGGCCTGGGCGGCCATGTCGGCGTCGTCCGGATGGACGATCCGCCGGCCAAGGTCCGGGTCCGCATAGAACTCTTCTGGAGAGTAGCCGGTGAGTGCCTTCACCTGGGGGCTGACGTACAGATAGCGCCCGTCCGGTGCCAGGTACATGACGATGATGTCCGAGGGGGTCTCCACCAGGACGCGGTACCGCGCCTGCCTCTTGAGTTCGGCAATCTGGACCAGACCAGCCGACAGAACCTGGGCCAGCTCGGCCAGCGCCTCGATCTGGGTGGCGCTGAAGGCGTCGGGCTGGTGGCTGTTGACCGCGATCGTCCCCTGGGCGAAAGGCACGTCCAGGACGCTGCGCACCTGCGGGGCCTTCTCTCGGTAGTAGGCGGCCTCGCCATAGGGGTCTTCCCGGGTCACGTCGGGGCGGTACACGGGACGCTGCTCGCGCCAGCAGGTCTCCACGGCCTGGGCGTGCTGCCGTTCTTCCTGGTACTCGCGGATGTGATCGCCGAAGATCGCGTAGGTGATCCAGTGGCGAACGTCTTCCTGCCAGATCTGCACCGAGCAGTTGCCCATCTGCGGCAACAGGACCTTCAGCTCATCGTACAGGGCCCGCAGCCCGCGCGGGATGTCGGCGGTTCGCCGCATCTGCCAGAGCGCCTCGCGCAGGCGTTCGCGCGCGGCGCGCAGTCGCTCTTCCCAGACCTGCGTGGTGATGTCCTCGCGGAGCAGCAGACCACCGGTCAGGTGGCCGGTGTCGTCCCTGAGTGGACGCGCCTCGAGGCGCGTGTGCCGCACCTGGCCGCTGACCGTCCGCCAAGTCAAGCGCACCTCCTGCGGCGCGCCGGTGTCCAGCACCTGCGATACCAGGTGGCGCATCTGCTCGCGGAGTTCTGGCTCGATGGCAAACTGCTCCACCGGGTAGCCGATCCGCTCTTCCTTGCGGACGGGACGGCCGATGCTGCGGGCCATCTCGAGGAAGGCGCTGTTGACGTCGACGATGATCCCTCGGGTGTCGATGAGGGTAGCGGGCTGGGGCAGGGCTTCGAACAGCATCCGATGATCGAACATCGAGCACATCTCCGGCAGAAGGCGGCGCCCGCAGGATGGGGATCCAGTCCGGTCGGCCGGGTGGCTCGATGACTCTTGCGGTTCCCACCGGGCTCGGTCCAGCGCCGGCGGGCGCCATTCTCTCCGCGGGCGGCTGGACGGACGGCGATACGCCGGAGGTTCAGGGTGGCACGCGGGGACGAGGATGGCATCCCGCGGCGGACTTGTCAAGGCGCTGGCGACGCGCGCCTCGCCCGGACGCTTCGCTGCCACTGGTGGACCCCCGGCTAGCGCCGGCCCGCATGCTGTGGCGGCCACGCCCCTCTGGGCCTGTGCCCGGCAGGGTGGGCTGGGCGGAGCGTGGCGATGCAGGCGGTGCCCAAAGCTGCCCGCGGCGACCTCCGGAGCGTATCTTGTAGGGCCTGCCGGCTGCCGGTCGTGGGCTTTCGGGGGGCGTCGCCGCCAGCGGCGCCGGCAGGACCACAGGGCCGTCCCAAAGGAGCCACGGATGAGCAATATCACGGTCGTCGGCGTCGGGTACGTGGGTCTGGTGACCGGCACGTGCTTCGCGGATCTAGGCAACGAGGTGGTCTGCCTGGACATCCAGAAGGAGCGCATCGCCCAGCTCGACCAGGGGGTGCTGCCGCTGTACGAGCCCGGGCTGGAGGAGATGGTGGCGCGCAACGCCAAGGCGGGACGGCTGGCGTTCACGACGTCCTACGCCCGAGGCCTCGAAAAGGCCGAGTTCGTGTTCATTTGCGTGGGCACGCCCGCCGCGGTGGACGGCGAGGCGGATCTGCAGTATGTGCGCGCGGCGGCCGAAGGGGTGGCCGAGGCGATGCACAGTCCGCTCATCATCGTCAACAAGTCGACCGTGCCGGTGGGCACCGGCGACTGGGTCGCCGACATCGTCAAGGCCAAGCAGCGCTCGCCCGTGCCGTTCAGCGTGGTCTCGTGTCCGGAGTTCCTGCGCGAGGGCTCGGCCATCGCCGACTTCATGAATCCCGATCGCATCGTGCTGGGCAGCCTGGATCGGGAGGCGGCCAACCGGGTGGCCCAGCTCCATCTGCCGCTGCGCACGACCATCGTGGTCACCGACTTGCGCACGGCGGAGATGATCAAGTACGCCAGCAACGCCTTTCTGGCGACCAAGATCAGCTTCATCAACGAGATCGCCACCATTTGCGAGGCTCTGGGCGCGGACGTGAAGGAAGTGGCGGCGGGCATGGGCTTCGACAAGCGCATCGGCCGCCATTTCCTGGACGCCGGCATCGGCTGGGGGGGCTCCTGCTTCCCCAAGGATGTGCAGGCGCTGGCGCACATGGCCCTGGAGAAGGGGCGGCATCCGCAGTTGCTGCGCGCGGTCATGGACATCAACGTCGACCAGCGGCGCGCAGTGATCGCCAAGCTCGAGGGCGTCTTGGGTGATCTGCGCGACAGGAGCGTCGGGTTGCTGGGACTGGCCTTCAAGCCCAACACCGACGACATGCGGGACGCGCCGGCGGTGGACATCGCCTCCATGCTGCTGGCCGCGGGGGCGCGCGTGCGCGGGTACGATCCGGTGGCCATGGAAGTGGCGGCCCGCGTCCTGCCGGCCGCCGTCCAGTTGGTCCGGACGCCCTACGAGTGCGGCGCGGACGCGGACGCCGTGGTCATCGTCACCGAGTGGAACGAGTTCAAGCAACTGGATCTGCCGCGGCTCAAGCGGGTCATGCGGCAACCGGTCATCGTCGATGGCCGCAACATCTACGACCCGGCCCAGGTCAAGGCGCTGGGGTTCACCTATCGCTGCGTCGGGCGCGGCTTCGGCGGCCGCGGCTAAGCTCCCGGCCGCCTGGTCGCGGCCGTGGCCCGACGGGGTACAACGCGAGGAGACGGCGACATGAGCACTCCGGTCGATATCGGCCAGCGGCGCGAGGTATTCTGGGACGAGTACCTCGTCGATGCTGCGCGCACCACGGCCTTGCTGACCCTGCACCATCCCCGGCCGGAAGAGGTGGTGCTGATCCACGACGAGCCGTGGGAAGGCGATGGGTGCGACTATCACTGCATCCTCGCCGACGACGGGCTGTACCGTCTGTACTACCTCGGGTACGATTTCCGCGATCCGGGCGTCGAGCCTGCTCGCCCGCCCATGCCGATCACCGTCTGCTATGCCGAGAGCCGCGACGGCCGGCACTGGAGCAAGCCGCGGCTGGGACTGTGCGAATTCGAAGGGTCGCGCGCCAACAACATCATCCTCGACCACCATACGGCCCAGTTCGACAACTTCTCGGTATTCCGCGACCCCTGCCCCGAGTGCCCGCCCGAGGAGCGCTACAAAGGCGTCGGCAGCGATGGCCGCGACGGCTATCTGTGGTGCTTCACCAGCGCCGACGGCATCCGCTTCGGCAAGGCCTGGCGCATGACCAACCGCGGCAGGTTCGACACTCTGAACATCGCCTTCTGGGACCGGCACGCGAGCTGCTACCGGGCGTACATCCGCGATTTCCACGATGTGCCGGGAGACGATCTGAACGCCGGCATCCGCGACATCCGCTGGATGGAGTCCGCCGACTTCCGCACGTGGACGGTGCCGGTCCAACTGGACTTCGGCGAGGCGCCCGACTACCCGCTCTACACCAACGTCGTGCAGCCGTATTACCGGGCGGACCACATGCTCATCGGGTTGCCGTCGCGCTACGTGGAGCGCCGCGCCTGGACGCCCACCTTCGACCAACTGCCGGGCGCGATCCGGCGTCGCCAGCGCATGCGCGTGCACCCGCGCTACGGACTGGCAGTTACCGACTGCGTGTTCATGTGCTCGCGCGACGGTCACCGCTGGCGCCGGTGGGACGAGGCCTTCATGACGCCTGGACCAGAGCGCGTGCACAACTGGGTGTACGGGGACTGTTACCCGGCGGTGGGCCTGATCCAGACGGACAGCGCGCTGTGGGGGGCGCCTGCGGAGACGTCATTGTATGCGTTCGAGAACCACTGGAGCGGCACGCCCTCCTGGCTGCGGCGGTACACCCTGCGCTTGGACGGGTTCGTGTCCTACCGAGCCACGTTCCGCCCGTGCACGGTCGCGCTCCGACCGTTCGTCTTTGCCGGCCGCCGGCTGTCGCTCAACATGGCCACCTCCGCCGCCGGTTGGATCCGCGTCACGCTGACCGGCCCGGCCCGGCAGCTTCGCTCCGTGGAGCTGTTCGGCGACAGCGTCGAGCGGACGGTGGTCTTCGAGGATGGTGAGGTGGCCAGCCTGGCCGGGCAGCCGGTCACCATGGAGTTCACCATGAGCGACGCCGACCTGTACTCGTTCCGGTTCGGCGCCGACGAGTGACCCGGAGGCCGAGCTGCGCGGCCGGTGCCCGGCTGGCCGTGCGCTCGGCCCCCTGTTCTCCGCCGGCCCTGGACGAGCGGCGATCTCGCGCGGGCGGGTGCTCTTCAGAAGTTTTTCCCCTGCCCCTCGCCACCGATCTGGAACAGGCGTCCCTCGCCGGGGGCCAAGGCCACCAGTTGCGCCCGCGGGTTCGGCGGCCACAGCTCGCGGATGGTGCCGTCCCGCGGGTCCACCGCGTAGAGCTTCTCCGTATCGACCTTGATCTTCAGCGTCAGGCGCGCCCATTCGCACGGGCTGGTGTTGCAGACCCACAGATAGGGAAGGCCGTCGTCGCGGCGGAAGAAGCCGACGGTCGCCGGATCTCCCTCGACCGTCACGCTCAGGGGTTCGTCGCTGCGGGGCAGCGCACGAGTGCCGCTCCACAGCGGTCCGTGGTGCCACACGCCGATGTTCTGCAGCCGGCGCAGCAGTGGCGCCAGGGCGTGCACCTCGCGGTTGATGCGCCGCGCCAGCTCCCACGTCGGGGTGGTCGAGCCGTCAGGGCGGACCATGGCTTGGTCGTGGGCATAGGTGAAGTACTGCAGGCCGCGCGCGCCATAGGCCAGATCGCTGAACAGTTGGAAGCGCAGGTGCCCCTCTGCGGGCGGGGGATAGGCGCCATGCCGCACCGCGCAGGTGAAGGCCCAGAACGGGATGCCGCAGAAATTGGCCAGGGTTCGGATCAGATCCAGCGCTTCGAAGAAATCCGGCTTGACGACCAGCTTGTGGCGGGGGCAGACGTGTGGCAGCGCCGCATTGCGCTCCACTTCCTCGGCCGTGCCGATCTGCACCGGGTAGTGATCGTAGCTCAGCAGGGTGGGCGCGCACAGGCGGATGTACTCGCGCCAGAACCACTCGATCGTGGGCGCGCCGAAGCCCCGGATCGGCGGGAAATGGTTGATGTAGATCAGGTGATACGGATCCAGCGAGCGGATCAGCGCCGAGACTTCGGCCAGTCGCGGCAGCAGGTGAAAGCGCGGTTCGTCGCGCAGGTGGTACCCGTACAGCCCGGGATGATCCGCCACTGCCTTGACCAGCGCCTCGATCTCCGCGCGCCGCGCCGGGGTGAGCTCGTACTCGTCGCCGACGTGGTACGCCGGGTGGACCAGCAGCAGGCGTACGCCCGCCGCGGCGGCCACGTCCAGCGCGCGCCGCACTGCCGGCAGATCCGGTCCCGCGCTCGAATGGCTCACGGTGAAGCCGGCCTCGGCCATGCCGGCCATGATGTCCTCGCGGATCATCTGGCCGCCGGGGCCCGCCCAGCCGACGATGGGAAACACGTCCTCCTCCAAAATGTGCTTGGCCATGGCTCGTTCCTTTCCGCTGTGCGTCGTTGCCCAACACCGCTGCGCACTGCCCGCGCCAAGGATGGGCTGCGCACTTCCGGCTGGCAAGACGCTGTCGGGCCGGCACGGGCCGGACCCCAGCGCGGTCACCGCGCGGGCGCTGGCCATGTGACAGCAGCGATGGGCCCTGATCGGCGCGACCCGCTCACCGGTTGGGCGCCGGCAGCAACTCGATGCCGCGCTGATCCGGGCGCACGCGGACGCGCACGCACCAGATGGCGTTGGTCTGCGCGTCGCTGGTCCGGTGACCGCCGGTGCTCAGGTACACCACCAACAGCGAGCCGTCGTCCAATTCCATGGCTTTGCCGTACCCATAGGCGCGGTCGATCAGGAAGCCGTGGTCAGGAGCCGGCGCGATCCAGCTCGAGCCGCCGTCGAGGCTGAAGATGGCGCGCAGACCACCCGCCTCCGGCGCGTACGAGCCGTGCAGGCAGAACAGGGTGCCGTCGCGCAGCGTGTACAGACTGGGCGCGAACAGCCGCATCCCGAAGGAGGTCGGCGGGCTCCACGTGCGCCCCTGGTCGGACGACCAGCACACGTCTCCTTCCGGCCGCGCCATCATCACCAGCCGGCCATCGGGCAGGCGCGCGACGGTGGTCTCGTACAGGTCGTGGTCCGCGGCAATGGTGGACAGCAGTGCCCAGGTCTGGCCCCGGTCACGGGAACGGTAGAGCGCGCCGTGGAACAGCTTGTGCCCCGGCAACCGGCCGTCGGTCATCATCAGCACGCTGCCATCGGGCAGGCGCAGCAGCGGGCCGTCGGTCTCTTCGCAGACGAATGGCGACGGCAGCGGCCGCGGCGGGTCCTCCCACGTCTGCCCGCCGTCAACGGAGCGCGTGACCCAGACGTGGGCCTCGTCCTCGGGGTCGCCGCTCCGGTAGGTGAAGAACGAGGCCAGCAGCGTGCCGTCGGGCAGCTCGAGCAGGCTGGGGTGGCGGTCGTCGGCCGGCGTGTCGATCAGAGTGGTGGGTCGGCTCCACGTGCGGCCCTGATCCGTGGAGCGGACGAGCATGGCCCGGCCGCCGCGCGGCGCCGCGACATCCGGCATGCCCATCCGGCGATAGCTCTGCAGCTTCTCGGCCGAATACTGCAGCGGTGTCGGCGGCGAGGCGTGCCAGTACCCGGCCGAGAACGCCACCAGCCAGGTCCCGTCGCGCAGGCGCAGCGGCGACTCCCAGCCGACGAAGCCGCCGTACCCGGGGAACGGCTCGGGCTGGTTGATGCCGGGTCCGACGATCGTGCCGCGGCACTGCTCGGCAGAGAGCGGCGACTCGCCTCCTGAGACGACGTGGACGGTGACGGTGGACATGGGCTCGGTCCTTTCCTCGGTTGGCGCGGCCGCCGGCAGAAGCAGCAAGCCGCCGGCAAGGAGTCTGGTCAGCGAATGCAGCCACGGGCCCACCCGCGCCCCCCCGATCATTCCAGGGCGGCGACGTCGCCGCGCAGCAGGGCCATCTTCGCGTCCATGTAGTACCGGAAGTTGTCCCACGACACATCCGGCTGCACCGTGTGATCGATGGTGGGGATATATCCGCCCGCCTCGACCAGCGGCACCAGTTCGCGCAGGTGCTGGCGAATGGCTGCCGGGCCCAGCGGCAGGACGCGCTTGTCGACCCCGCCCCAGAGCCGCAGTGACTTGCCGAAGCGACGACGGAGCTCCAGCGGGTTGATCTCGGCGGCGCGCTCCACGGGCCAGAGGATATCCACGCCCGCGTCCAGCATCAGCGGGACCAGCGCCGTGGGGTCGCCGTCCGTGTCCAGGGCGATGTACCGAGTGCCGTGGCTGCGGAAGAAGTCCACCAGGCGCCGCAGGTGGGGCACGATGAACCGCCGGTAGGTCTCGGGCCCGAGCAGCGGCCCGCCCTTGCCGGCCAGATCTTCGTTGAGCACGAAGTAGTCCACCCGGATCCTCTCCAACACGGGGCGGCTGGTCTGGATGATGAAGTCGGCATAGAACTCCATCATCTCGTGCAGCAGGTCCGGGTAGTCGTACCAGGCCAGCGACAAGTTCTCGGTGCCCATCAGCTCGCGGGCCCGCCAGTAGAAGCCGTTGGCCGCGGCGTTGCGCCCCAGCACCAGCGGGTAGGTGCGCTGCTGCCAGCGCTGGATCTGTCGGTCCAAGTCTGCTGGATAGCGTTCGGGCTGGGCTGGGATCAGCCGCTGCTGCACGGCCGCGAAATCCGCTGGCCGGCGCACCGGGAAGTCGAGGTACTGATCCATGCACAGGCGGGTGCCGTACACCGTGCCCGTCTTCAGGGCCTTGGTCACGATGCCCTTGGCATTGCGGGCGACGAGGTACTCTTCGGTCTCCTCCAGTACCTCGGCTGGGTACGGCGGCAGGAAGCCGTAGTTGACGTCGATGTACTCGCGGTGGTCCAGGCCGAGCGCGTCCTCGCCGACGAACCAGTCCCAGGTGAAACCGGAGACAGCGGCCGAAGCCTCCTGCTGCCAGCGGGCCATGGTCTGGCCCCAGGCGCCCAGCTCGTGGTTGGGGCAGCGGTCTACCGGCCGGTACTCCATGCAGGCGACGAAGCGTTCCAGATCGGTCATGAGCGGTCCTCGGTAGGTTCACGGTCTGTAGCGGGGTGGGCGGGCGCCTCGATCAGGGCGCAGCTGAGCCGCGGCAGCGCCAGCGCGAACAGGCCGTCCGCGTCGGTGGCCAAGGGGTGGCTGAGCAGGGTGCGCGCCGACAGGTGCACCACGGCGCTGGGGCCCAAGCGCGGGTCGGCCAGGACCACTGCCTGCCGCCGGTTGGTCCAGTTCGCCAAGGCCACGGCGAACCGGCCATCCGGGCTTTCCCAGGCGGCATGGAACACGGCCGCCAGGCGGTGCTCTTTCCCAGCGTGCCGCCAGCTCATGGTCCGCACGCGAATCGCCGTGGCAGGTTTCTGCATGCGCCCGAACACCAGAAAGTCGCGGCCCGGCCCGCGGCGCAAGGCGGCGACCGTGCGGATCATCTCCAGACCTTCGTCGTCGCTGCCGACCTTGGGCTGCCACGGCGCCCAGTTGACAGTGTCCTTGTTCAGCAGGGTGCCGTCGCCGGTCATCACGCCGCCCGGGATCTGGCCATACACGGCATTGGCCGCATTGCGGATGGCCAGATGGTACGGCTCGGGCGCGTGGCCCATCATGCCGTGCATGACGAGGCATTCGTGGAAGAGGAACTGGTACAGCGGCACCGAGCCCGCCTCCGGCATGTGGCCGGGCGGGAGCAGCCGCGAGTCGGACTGCTGGAACCAAGGCAGGCCGTACTCGCTGGTGCAGGTCTCCACCGAGTGGATGACCTCCGTGGCGCCGACTTCGCTCTCTGCCTGGCGGAATTCGCGCATGGTCTGCGCCATGGCCGCCGCCATCCATTTGCCGGGCAGCGGGGGATGCCCGTGAGCGCGGGCGAAGCAAGGGAACGTGGCGGCGCCGATGTTCTGATCGAAGAACTGGATCGACTGGAAACCCCATCCCAGCAGGCGCGCCACGAACTGCCGGGCGATCTGCCGCGTGCGCGGCGCGCCCAGACAGCAGGCGTAGCTGGGCCGCCAGCCTTGGTCCCACAGCTCCTTCCAGGGCGAACCATCCGCCTCGCGGCACACCGCCTCTTCGCCGCCGTTGGCCGCGAAGTACGCGCGGCCGTCGTACTCGTTCCAGAAGTGGCCCATCACCCAGCGGCTGCCGTTGCAGAACGAGCCGACGCGCCAGCCCCGCTGGCGGGCCAGAGCGGCGAAGCGGGCGATGGACGCGTCCCCGCCGATCGGCGGGAAGCAGTCCGGATACACCCAGGAGCCGCCCCGTTCCCAGCCCATCAACACGGCCACCAGCGGCGCCTCGAGGCGCTGGGCGAGGCGCTCCAGCAGCGGGATGCACTTCTCGTACGGCAAGAACTGCGCGATCGGCAGCACGGGTCCGGCATCCACCTCGCCCTGCGGCCGGATGGTGATGTGCACCGGCGACTCGAGCAGCCAGGCCGGCACGTCCCGGCGCTGGTGGAGCGGCGTGCCCCATGGCTGCCGCAGGCTCCACTGGCGGTACATCGCGGCTGCATCGTGCCAATCTCCGGCGAACGTGCCCAGGACGGTCTCGTACTCCAGGTCGCGCCGGCCCTGGGTGGGCCAGTCGCCCACGTGGGCTAGGCCCAGGCGCAGTCCTGGATGCCGGTGCACTGCCCGGAAGCGCTTGACGTTTCCTGCGGCATCTTCGCAGGCCAGGTACACGCCAGCCCGGTCGTTGTAGTAGGCCATGAACTGGGCGAACTGGCCCCCCGGGTAGTGATCGACGTCCGTGTTGCTCGAGGTGAATTCCCAGGCATGGGGGCAGTCCGGCCCGACTTTGTCGAAGGTCGGTGCCGGCACGAGCCGACCGATGCCCTGCGGCAGCAGGAGCGCTTCGGTGCCCGCGGTGCCGGCCAACTGGTAGCGGCAGACGACCACGGGGAACTGCACGTCGACCAACTCCAGGCCGGCGCCGTTGCGGATCGACACCGACCAGCGCGTCAGCGGCTCGCGGCGCGAGGCGCGCACCTGCACGGTCGCGTCCAGGTCGTGGCCGCCTAGCCGTGCGCAGGTGATCTGCAGCGCCTGGCACGGCCCGCGTACCCGGCGCTCGACGCGCACCCGCTCAGCCTGCAGCGAGGTGAGCTGCCAAAGCTGTCGGCGGTCGTCCAGGTAATGCACCAGCAGCGCCGGGTGCGCGCTGGTGGAGACGATGAACTCCTGGTCGGGGGCCAGGACGCTGCGGAGGGAGACCAGTCGGCCGCTGCGGCCGTCGAACGTCAACTTCTCCGTGCTGCTGTGCAGCGTCAGGCGGGTCGAGGCTGGCATGGGCTCGGCTCCTTTTGTGCGGATGCGGGGCTCCCGTCCGGGTACAGCCTAGGACCGGCGGAACACCTCGCGCAGGGCGTGATAGGCGGGCTTGGGCTGGCGTTCGAAATCGATCACCGAGTTGTTGGCAGGGCACGGGAAGCAATCGTGCCCCATCCAGACGATGAAGCCGCCGCAGCGCGGGAAGCGCGCCTTGCACGCGGCGGCGGCGATGGCGTACGCCTCGGCTTGCTCGGCTTGGGTGAGGCGCACGTACTCCGCCAGGGCCTGGTCGGCTGGCAGGTGTTCCAGACGCGGCCGCAGCCGCGCCCACTGGTGCCACCAGGACGAGGTGTGCCTCCAGTAGTCGGTGGTGGGCGGCCACAGCGCGACGCCGGCGCCGTAGCGCTGCAGCAACTGGAGGCGCGGCGCGGCCGGCATCCCCACCTCCGAGCGGAACAGCGCGTCGTCGGCGGCCCAGTACGCGCGCCACTGCTCCATGTCCGCGCAGCCGGGGCTGAAGCCCCAGGGCCCGTGCACGTCGTGGAGCGTGCCTGTGCCGAAGCGCTCCGGCAGGCCCCACTCGGACGGGCCGCTGGCCGAGGTGGGCAGGAAGCGTCGGCCAGGATCGGCGGCGGCCACCACCTCGCGCAACGCGGCGATGCACGGATGCGTGTACCCCACGGGGACGCCGGGCTCGCCCGGGCCTTCGGGGCCGCCACCTAGCAGCTCGTTGCCGCCGCACCACAGCAGCAGGCTGGGATGGTGGACCCGCCGCTGGATGTACGAGGCGGCCAGCGCGCGCAGCTCGCCGATGGCGTCCGGATCGTCCGGTGGCCAGTTGTCGACGCCCGAACTGGACAGCGGGAACTCCTGCCAGACCAGGATGCCCGCCGCATCGCACAGATCGTAGAACAGCTCGCGTTCGAGGATGCCCCCGCCCCAGACCCGCAACACGGTGCAGCCCATCTGCTGGTACAGAGCGACCAGGCGCCGGTACTCGTCTGCGGTGGCGTCGTGGTAGCACACGCGCGGCGGCACCCAGTTGGCACCCTGCAGGAAGATCGGGCGGCCATTGACTCGGCAGATCCACGGCTCGGCGTCGGCCGCGGCGCCCTCGCAGGGCACCCAGTCGAGGCGCCGGAAGCCGACCGTCCGCCGCCGGCGCCAGAACTGGTCGCCCAGGGTGACCTCGATGTCGACCAGATAGGTGCGCGCCGAACCGTGGCCATTGGGCCACCAGGGCTCCACGGGCGCTTCGGCCACGACCAGCCGGGTGCGGCCAGCCGCCAGGATGGCATGGGCGCGCCCCAGCTCGCCAGCCTCGTCGCGGAGGACGACGGTGCAGTGCGGGGCAGCGGCCCGAGGCTCGCGCTGATTCTCCGCCGGATCCCCAGGGCGGTCGCGCAGCGCGGCCGCGGCGGCGTCTGGCTGCTGGCCGACACCCCGCGGCCGCGCCGGTG
>Ga0067045_1003087_pt1 | contig 30632 bp, 29 predicted proteins | sample TerdegcTABiofilm_FD_59184 | JGI IMG/M metagenome (GOLD analysis project Ga0067045, IMG submission 59184) | Combined Assembly of (Gp0054472, Gp0054536) Wastewater bioreactor microbial communities from Singapore -Terephthalate degrading...
TCTGTGATCATCTTCACTGCTTCTTCCCTGAGTTCTCTTGTGTAAACTGCGTTAGGAATCTTTTCCATGCTAATACCTCCGTTCTGTATTGTACATCAACTTTGGTATCCACTAAAAGCATTATATATCAAAATGCATTATGCGCTGTTTTTCAAAAGAATAATGGTATTAAAAATAAAAAAAAGAAACACTTGTTAAATATGGGTTTTGAATTTATATACAATTACATCATGACGAGATTAATTTATTAAGATTAATTCTGAATAAAAATGAATAAAAATTTGATTTTTATCGATTGGCCAAACGAAAGGCTTGAACCTGTCCTTATTACTTATAACAGAGCTAAGTATTTAGAAAGAACGCTAAATTATTTTTATAACGCAGGTTTGACTTCAATGAAGTTACATATACTGGATAACAATTCAACTGATAATACAAGGGAAATAGTTATGCAGTATCAAAATAAATGGCCTTTTCTAAAGTATCATAAAAATAAATATAATATAGGTGGTAATGCAAATATACTTAGGGCGATAGAGATTGTGGATTCAGAGTATAGTTGGGTTATTGGAGATGATGATGAATGGTATCTGGATGATTTAAATGAATTAATGGAACAACTTAAAAAAGGTGATGCAGATATAATTAGATTAGGCTGGCTTGTTTCTGAGAGAAGTAAAGGAAAGATGCTTTTTGCAACTGACTTGACAGCGTCGGAGAAAATGTTTTTTGCAAGTGTAAGTATGATCTCTGCAACGATAGTTAAAAGAGATCTTTTCAAAAGATATCTACCTGAAGCATATATGAATACAGGTGATGCCTATCCACAGCTTGTCCCATTTATAAGAGGATATGAGGAGGGCCCCTTAAAAGTTTATAGCTTAAAGAAAGATATAATGCTGCACACGCCGAGTTCAGAGCCTGGATATTATGTTGGCTTGGAATGGTTTGCAGGATGGTTCAGAACAGGAAGATTTTTCAACAATGAAAAAAATTGTGAGCAATTTATCAATGAAGTTATGTACTATACAATATTTATGAATTATAAGGAGGTTAACTTTTTAGGGCAGATTAGATTATTCGACAATATACTTACAAACGCCCTCAGGGTTAAAGCCCTGGGATTCCCTCAGGCAAAACATTTACTCTCCATGATTGCGTATGGTAAAGGTTGGCGGATCCATTTATTTTTTGTAATAATTTTATATTCTATGGCACCTAAATGGCTATTGACCCCTATCATGAAAATATTAAGATCTCTGCTTCATCGTCCTGACATAGAAACTGCACGGAAAAAGATACTATCAGGACGTTATAATAGGCTATAATTATAAATCATAACCCCTCGGAACAATAACGAACATAGTAAAGAAAATATCAAGTCTTCTTGGTCTCAACAAAGATGTTTTTTCTGCTGTTGCTGTTAGATTTTGGCAGCTTGTTTCAGGTCCATTAGGGCTTTATATAATTGCACAAACTTTAACACCCCAACAACAGGGTTTTTATTATACCTTTGGGAGTATTATGATGCTCCAGATATTTTTTGATCTGGGGTTGTCATATGTGATTGTTCAGTTTATAAGTCATGAGTTTGTAAAAGTAAAGTGGTTGCCTTGCGGGACACTTGATGGCGAAGCAGTATCGAAAGATCGCATACTCCATATAATAAAGGTATCAATGAAATGGTATTCAATAGCAGCGACCTTACTTATTTGTTTTCTGCTGCCAGTGGGTTTTTTATTTTTTCAAAGCAAGGTCACAGCAGATATATATTTTCAATGGAGACTGCCATGGACTCTGCTTGTTATAACAAATGCACTTAACCTACTCCTTGTCCCTATTTTTTCTCTGATAGAGGGCGGGGGATTAATTACATCAATATATACTATCCGCTTCATACAGGGGGTTGGCGGAACATTAACAGGCTGGGGAACCTTAATAGTGGGCGGAGGACTATTTACTGGTGCTGCAAACTGTCTTGTTTGCTTTATTATAGGTTCAGGATGGTTATTAATAAAAAAAAGAGAATTATTAATACAGATATTTACAAAGATTAAATCAGATTTTAACTCAAAAACTACAAGAACCTTTAGCTGGTGGAATGAACTTTGGCCTATGCAATGGAGGATTGCAATAAGCTGGCTATCAGGTTTTTTTATTTTTCATATATTTAATCCTGTTGTATTTTATTTTAGTGGCCCTGTAGCAGCTGGCAAAATGGGTATGACATTAACTGTAACAAATGCCCTTGGTTCAATTATACTCTCATGGCTTACGGTTAATGTTCCAAAGTTTGGTAATTTTGTATCATCAAGAGATTGGATTAGTCTGGATAGGCTTTTCTTTAAAGTATTTAGGCAGTCAACTTTTTTAGCCGTTATTGGAGCCTTAATAGGAGTTTGTTTAATCTGGATATTACAAAATGGTTTTCGAATAGGTGAACGTTTCCTACCTGCATGGGAAGCGTCTTTGCTTTTTGGATCAACAATCATAAATCATATAATAAGCTGTTTTGCCATATATTTAAGAGCGCATAAAAAAGATCCATTTGTATGGTTATCTGTAATTGGAGCTATAATGGTTTCTTTAACTACAATAGTGCTTGGCAAATATTTATCTACGAAAGGGATTGTTATAGGTTGTTTCTTAATAAATCTTTTATATGGATTACCAACAGCAAGCTGGCTCTGGTACAAACTAAGAAAAAAATGGCATTCTGATGAAAATTTAATATGCGCCTGACAATTGCTATACCCACATATAACCGTAACGACATTCTTCTTAAGAATATCAAGTTGCTTCTTCCCCAATTAAACAATCAATGCAAATTGATCATTATAGATAACTGTTCTGATTTTCCAGTTAAAGAAACTCTTAAAGATATTTTAAGTGATTTTAAAAATATAGAGATAAAGAGAAACAGCATTAATATTGGTGGAAATGCAAATATAATGAGGTGTTTTGAATATTGCGAGACACCATATCTATGGATTTTAGGGGATGATGATCCTGTAAAAGAAGATGCAATAAGAATAATTTTCAATAATTTAGAAAAGAGACCTGATTGCACTTTCTTTAATTTTAATACTTTAATTGAAAATGATATTATAAGAGATAAGACTTATTTTACAAAAGGTGTTTATGAGTTTGTAAAGGGTATTGATTCATTTGGGCGTCTTCTGCTCATATCATCTAATATTTACAAAGTTACAGAGGAATTAAAAAAAAGCGTAATAGCAGGCAATCTCTATCAATATTCCAGTGCCGCACATATAGTGACATTGCTTTTATCGCTTGGAAATAATAGCATATGTTGCTTTTCCCAAGAAGAGATTGTTAGACATGGCTATAATGCAACCCCTATGGAGTTACAGGGTTCTCCTGTTGTTATGGCACTTGGCTTGCCAATTATATTTGATCTACCTCTTGATTTTAAAATTAGAGAAGAATTGAGAAATAAAATACTTTCATGGATGAAGCCTAGAACTGTTGTAAGACAGCTTTTATTAATGTCTAAGTTTGAGGACAAAAAAGATGAGGCACGTTATCTTTATTTTATTATTAGAAGAAGGCTTTTCTCATTGAATCGTTCCTTAACAATCAAGATGCAACTTTTATTATTTGACCTTTTCATCATATTTCCAGAGTGGGGATTCAGGGCCTTTGCGTTCTTTTACAAAAGAACAAAAGGGAGAAGTTTAGATAAAAATGTATTAGCAGGTAGGACATTTTAAATATCATGACGATCGCTAAGGGAACTATTTTTGATGTTATATATAAATTGCTTATATTTCTTGTAGTCTTTGACTCTATTAGACATTATTCGTTGATATCGTCTTATATAACAAGGATAAAAGAGATATTGGTAGTAATTTTGTTTATTATTGTAATATATTCAAAAAAGTTTTTTGTAGATAAAAAATTTTTTAATCTCCCTATGGTGCTATTTTTTTCTTACCTGATTTTGATTTTGCCAATAACTGTTTATTTAAATACACCTGTATTACACATGTTTAATTTAGAAGGAGATAATCCCAATTATGGATATGTAATATACTATAAATTATTTCAATTTATCTTTATAATTGTTATTTTTTACTATTATGAAAATTTAACTCAGAAAAAATATGAAAGATTAATAAAATTTTTTATTAATGCAGCGATAATATTTATCATATTCAATATAATTGCCTATTTTGTTCACCTTCCTATTATGGATAAGTTCAGACCTTTCCCTGAGAGGATAAGCAGTGGCTACCCAACAATGGATGCCCAAATGATAGCTATAGCTTTGTTGGCAAATTTATATATAGTTAGGGACACATCTATTTTAATTAAAATGATTAAAAATTTTGTGCTCGTGTTTGGACTTATTATGCAGGCTACGGGCACTGGTATTATATCATTAATAACGATAATAATTTTTTTTGTAATATTTAATAATAAATTTTCAGAAGATATCAAAAGATCCAATAACTATTCAATAATCGCAGCCTTATTGCTATTGGTATCTTTAGTAGCTTTTTTATATTTGTATTATTATGAATATATTGTTATGACAATTAATATTTTTACAAGAAAGTTTCTATTTTTAATCTTGGGGTTTTCAACAGAATACGATGTTTCGTTAATGGTAAGGGCATCACAATTAGAAGATGTGCTTGCTGAACAGACAAACTGGTTTGAAAAGGTTTTTGGCATAGGAACTTTTTTAGGCTCAAATATAGAAAATCAATTTAATATGATTAGAGCATCTTTTGGAATCTTTGGCCTTTTATTATTTATTATATTGTTTATATATTTTTCAGTTTATGCTATTAAAAATTTTGATGAAAACGGTAAGATATTATTAATAAGTATTATCTTATTCGGTTTCACATCATATACTTTATTGTCTTTATATTTGATAACAATAGAGGTTTCATATTCTTTAGTTTTCTTATATTGTATTTTGCAAATAGAAAAGAAGAAGAGAAATTTATATTGTAACAATTCGGAATTTAAAAACTGTTTTTCTAACTAATTGAGAACAGATACAATATCTATTGATGTTAGGATGCTCTATGCATCGGGAATCGGAACATATCTGCAGAACATAATACCTCAGATTAAAGAAGATTTAAATCTGATTTTGATAGGCAAAAAAGAGGATATTGGAAGATATCATTGGAGCAAAGACATAGAAATTATTGAGACATCAAGTGAATTTTATTCAATTAAAGAACAGTTTGAACTACCAAAAAAGATTCCCAAATGCTCATTATTCTGGTCACCACACTATAATGTTCCAATATTTCCCATAAAGGCAAAGAGCCGCATCGTAACCATTCATGATGTTTTTCATCTTGCCTTCTATAATCAATTGACTTTATCTCAAAAAATATATGCAAAAGTAGTTATGGGCGCAGCCACTAAGTTATCAGATAAAATAATAACTGTATCTGAATTTTCAAAATCGGAGATTGTAAAATATACAGGCATTAATTCAAATAAGATAAAAGTAATATATAATGGAATTGATACAAAAAAATTTAGTCCCATTCAAAATCAAGAACTTCTTGAAAATGTAAGACAAAAATACCTTTTGCCAAATCAATTTTTTCTTTTTGTTGGGAATGTAAAGCCCCATAAAAATCTGCAGGGGCTAATTAAGGCTTTTGCATTATTAAAAAAACACAAGAAATTAGAGGAATTTAATCTTGTAATTGTGGGTAAGAAAGAAGGCTTTATAACAGGTGATAAAGAAATAGAAAGATTAATTAATGAGTTGTCTTTAGAGTCATTTATAAAATTTACAGGTTTTGTGATGGATAATGACTTGCCAGCTATATATAATTTAGCATCAGCACTGATATTCCCTTCTTTTTATGAAGGATTTGGGTTCCCACCCATTGAGGCAATGGCTTGCGGTTGTCCTGTAATAGCCTCCAATGCAGCATCATTGCCTGAAATATGTGAAGACGCTGTTTTGTATGTTGACCCTTACAAAACTGAAGATATAGCTCAAAAAATAGAATTATTGTTAACCGATGAGAGCTTAATAGATAGACTTAAAGAAATGGGATTTCAGAGGGTTAGGCAATTTACATGGGAAAGATGCGCAGTTGAAACATTAAAAACAATAGAAGAAATCATAGGTATTTAATCTTAGCTAAATAATTGAAATTATAAAAAATCTATTTTTAAATTGTTGTTAATAATTAAACTTTAGTTAAAATGGTGTCTAAACATATAAAAAACAAATAGAATATTCAATGTTATCTAATGAAATAAAAGATTTTAAAAATCTTAAGGTTGCCCTTATTCACTATTGGCTTGTAACATGGAGGGGCGGTGAGAAGGTTATAAAGGCAATCCTTGAGTTATTTCCAAACGCTGATATCTATACATTGTTTTTAGATAATAGGCTTAAAGAAAATTATCTTCCTCATTACAAAATCTATACCTCAATTTTAAACAAAATTAGTTTTTTCAGAAAACATCACCAAAAGATATTCCCCTTATATCCTTTCGGGATTGCTTCACTTAAATTAAGGGATAATTATGATTTAATTATCTCATCAGAGTCTGGGCCTGCAAAAGGTATTAAAAAACCTAAAAAGACCCCCCATATATGTTATGTTCATACACCAATGCGATACTGCTGGGGTTTTACTGATGAATATTTAAAAGCTCTCCCCCTGCCGGTGAGGCCTATTGCAAATTTCTTTTTTATTTTGTTAAAAGAATGGGATAAAAAAACTATTGATAATGTAGACTTATATGTGGCTAATTCTATTAACGTCAAAGAACGAATAAAAAGATTTTATGATAGGGATTCAATAGTAGTCTATCCCCCTATTGATAAAGATATTTTTAAGGATATTGATTTAAAACCTAAAGGGATGAAATGCGATTATTATTTGAGTTTCGGTGCCCTTGTTCCATATAAAAAGATTGATTTATTAGTAAAAGTTTTTAATATGAGAAAAGACAAATTATTAATCATAGGAGATGGAAGTGAAAAAAAACGGCTTGAGTCAATGGCTAATCCAAATATAGAATTTAAGGGATATGTCCCTGACAATGAATTAAAAAAATATATTGTTAACGCAAAAGCCCTGCTTTTTCCTGGGGAAGAAGATTTTGGCATGATCCCTTTAGAGGTGATGGCAAGAGGTGTGCCTGTTATAGCCTATGGTAAAGGTGGTGCTTTAGAAACTGTTTTAGAAAATGATAATCCTGAAACATCAACAGGACTATTTTTTTACAGACAGTCAGAAGATGCAATTGAGGATGCAATTAAAGAATTCGAAAAAAATGAATCTTATTACGATCCTTTTTTTTTAAGAAATCATGCCTTAAAATTCAGTGAAGATAATTTCAAGTTAAACTTTTTGCAAGCTGTTAAACAAATGTTAAAAATATAATAAGTATTGACTTTTAAGAATAATTAAAAAATAGAATTTTATGAGTTATTCCAGAAATTTTATAAGAATAGCATGCTTATTAATAATAGACATATCTGCTTTTTATTCAACAATAATTTTAGATAAAATATTTCACAATGCCTTTAGCTTAAATTTAAAGATAGAATTAAATTTTATTATTTACAGCACTTTACCATTATTAGTGTTCCTTTTACCCTTAATGTTTTATCAACAACTTTATACAAAACGTTTTAGTTTCAATGATGAGATAAAAAGGATAGTAAAGGTAATATGTCTCCTCATAGTTGTAATTATAATAATAATGTTTAGCCAATTGTTTTCCTTTAAAGCTATACCAGTTTTATCTTTATTGGGACTGGGTTTTATTCTTGTCTTTTTTTTGAGTTTGTATCGTTTAATTGGAAAGAGAATTTTATACTATTTAGGTATTGGAACTGAAAATGTTATTATAATAGGTGCTGGAAACGCAGGCCGTCTTGTTTTAGAAAGTTTACAGAAAGAGAAGAATTTTGGCTATAATATAGTTGGTTTTCTCGATAATGACCCTGCTAAGCATGGGATTTTAATAGAAAATAAAAAAGTTTTAGGTGGGACAAAAAATCTAAAAGATTATTTAGACAAATTCTCAATAAACTCTGTAATAGTTGCAATTCCTTCATTGCCTATAGAAGAGCTCTCGGAATTAACCAATGAAGTTCAAAAATACGCTAAAAAGATTTTATTGATTCCCAATTTAAAGGGTATTGCATTACTCAATACAGAATTATATCATGTTTTTACAAAGCAACTGTTTCTTCTACAGATCAATAATAATCTGCAATCAGCCTTTAACAGGTTTATTAAATGGCTTTTTGACATGATTGTCTCTATAGTTTTTTTGCCCTTTATAATTTTGGCTATAATTATAATTGGTATACTAATAAAAATGGATTCACCAGGCCCTATATTTTACAGGCACACAAGGGTTGGCCAGCACGGAAAAAAGATAGATGTGATAAAGTTCAGGAGTATGTATTTAAATTCAAAAGAAAAATTAGAAGAAATATTAAAAAATGATCCAGAAAAGAGATTGGAATGGGAAACATTTTATAAATTAAGGGATGACCCTCGCATTACTAAAATTGGAAAAATATTGAGAAAAACATCACTGGATGAATTGCCACAGATTTTTAATGTATTAAAAGGAGACATGAGCCTCGTGGGTCCAAGACCTGTGTTAACAGATGAGATTGAAAAGTATTACAAAGAATATGCGGAATATTATTTTCTTGTGCCTCCTGGGATAACAGGTCTATGGCAGGTGAGCGGTAGAAATGATGAGGATTATGATTTTAGAGTCAATATTGATACGTGGTATGTTTTAAATTGGTCAGTATGGCTTGATTTAACAATATTGTTCAAGACAATTAAAGTTGTATTAAAAAGAGAGGGAGCATATTGAGTATAAATAAATTTCAAAACAATACTGTTAAACAATATAATGCACTTAGGGGGATATGGTAGTGGATGAAAATAAAAACAATACAAAGAAAAATGGAGATGAAATCAACTTAATAGATTTAGCTATCATTCTTGCAAAGAGAAAAAGGTTAATTATACGTTTTACTGTCGTTATAGCTATATTAACTTCTATCCTTAGCCTTATATTGCCTCCAACATACAGGGCAGAAACAAAAATACTGCCGCCTCAGCAGGGAAGTTCAAGTTTGGCTTCTCAATTTATGAGTCAGTTAGGCGGTGCCGCAATGCTAATCGGGGGAATGATGCCAATTAAGACATCCGCTGAACTCTGTATAGGATTATTAAAAAGTAATACTGTCATTGACCGTATGATAGATAGATTTGATTTAATGAAACTACATAAAACTAAATCGCGAGAAAAGGCAAGGGAGAAGGTTTTAGGCACACTAAAAGCAAAAGAAGACAAAAAAACAGGAATGATAATAATAGGCGTTGAAGATAGAGACCCAAAAAGATCTGCAATCCTTACTAATGCATTTGTGGAAGAATTAAAAAATATTAACAAGGGGCTTGCAATTACTGAGGCAAGCCAGAGAAGACTCTTCTTTGAGGAACAACTTCAGGATGTAAAGGTGGCGCTTACAAAAGCAGAAGAAGACATGAAGACTTTTCAGGAGAGAACTGGGGTTCTTCAGGCAGAGGCACAGGCAAAGGCAGTAATAGAGAATATAGCATTATTACGGGCACAAATAGCTGCAAAAGAGGTTGAATTAAGGGTGTTGAAGACATATACAACACATAATAACCCTGATCTATATAAGGCAGAAGAAGGTTTGAAGGCAATGAGGGCAGAGTTAGCAAAGCTGGAGACAAAAGGAGGGGGTGGCCACAATCCGCTTATGCCTACAGGGAGGATGCCATCAGTAGGGACAGAATATCTCCGCAAAATGCGTGAATTAAAATTCAATGAGACCTTATACGAACTGCTCTTAAAGCAGTATGAGCTTGCGAAACTCGATGAAGCAAGGGATGCGACAGTGATACAGATTGTTGACAAAGCGCTTACTCCTGAAAGGAGGGTTAAGCCTAAGAGAAAGCTTATGGTTATAGTAGCAACACTCTCTGCATTTTTGTGTTCCATTGGATATGTGTTATACAAGGAATATATGGATAAATCGGGTGCTATACGTGAGAATCGAGAACGAATAGATACCCTCAAAAAGTATTTAAACTTCAATCTTAACATTAATTTTAAAAAATTTATCCCTAAAAGAAAAACCCCATAATAATAACTTGTATATTAATTAACAAAAAATTCTCAAAAAATTTTGACAACAGTCCAAAAATTATATAAATAGATATATATTTTTATTATTTTTTCTCTGTGCTCTCTGTGATCTCGAGCAACCAAAGGGAGCGGGCGAGGGAAAATCTTTTATCGTTTCTCACAGAGTCCACAGAGAACACAGAGAAAAACAGATCAAAAGTAAACACGAAAAATTTCTTGACTTTTTAATCTCTTTTACTTAATTTAAAATAATAATCCTACTTGTTCTAAAATTGAACTTATTTGTTTTTATTAATTTTTTTGAAACACACTCATATTCTTACGGCGGTAGCCTACCTTAATTTTAAAACACACCCTTCACCCATCACATGAACGACACTGAATTTAAAACACTAAGAGAACTTACAATAAATGGTCATATCACCCAGCGGGAGCTTTCAAAACGATTGGGTATGAGCTTAGGCGGTATCAACTATGTCCTCAAGGCACTCATAAAAAAAGGTTACGTCAAAGCACAGCGCTTTAAAAATTCAGATAACAAAATAGGCTATATTTATGTCATCACGCCCAAGTGGATATATGATAAGGCAAAGATCACCCAGGAGTTTATCCAGAAAAAGATGGCTGAATACGAGCATCTGAAAAAGGAAATAGAGATGCTTGAGAGAGAACTTTAGTGAGAGGTGAGACGTAAAAGGTGAGAGGTAAAAGGTGAAAGGTGAGTCGTGAGAGGTAAAAGGTGGAGATGGTGAAGACGCATAAGGATCTGGATGTGTGGAAGGAATCCATTGAACTTACCAAAGAAATATATAAGTTGACAGGTCAGTTTCCAAAAGAAGAGATATATAATTTGACTTCACAAATAAGAAGGTGTGCTGTTTCCATACCAAGTAATATTGCAGAAGGTGCAGCACGGAAAGGCAAAAAGGAGTTTATCAATTTTTTATATATAGCACTCGGGTCGTGTGTAGAGTTAGATACTCAACTTATAATTTCTAAGGAATTAGGTTTCATTACAGATGAACACAATATATTTGAACCCATTGAGAAAATTAAAAGCCAACTTTTAGGCCTAATTCGACATCTGGAGAAGAAAAATGCTCAATAACCCCTCACCTCTCACCTCTTACTTCTCACGTCTCACTTCTCACCTCTCCCGTCTCACCTCTCACCTCTCACGTCTTACATTTCCCATCTCACCTCTCACCTCTCACGTCTTACATTTCCCATCTCACCTCTCAAGGTATTTTACAATCGGCAAAGGAGACAGAAGAGGCTTGGATACCTATCCCCTGTTGGCTATAGGTGACAGTTTGTTTTGTGGAAAGATGCAGCATGAAAAATATTTAGTCTCCACGATAGAAATCAGGGGGCATTATTGTGTTGATAGGGTTTAAGGGGTTTATTACGTGGGACACATCTAAACCAGACGGCCAACCCCGGCGCATGCTTGACACCACTTGAGCCTTACAAAAGTTCAGTTTCTCCGCTTTAACGCCTTTCAGAGACGGATTAAGTAAAACCATCAACTGGTATACATCAACTACAGAAACTTGAGAAACTCAATAAAAATGAAAATCACGACGTTATTACATATTCACAAATTACGATTAACGAATCACGGAATTAAAAACCTTGAATATTGCCACAGATAGAATAAACGAAACTATTTCCAATCTTCAAACTCTTCTTTCAGATGAGACGATTCTGAAACACATTACTGAAACTGCTCAACTTATAGTTGAAACTATCAAATCGGGAAACAAACTTATGATCTGCGGAAATGGTGGAAGTGCCGCTGATGCCCAACACATTGCCGGGGAATTTCTATGCAGGTTTTATAAAGACAGAGATCCATTGCCTGCAATTGCTCTGACTACAGATACATCGATCATTACAGCTATATCTAATGATTATTCTTACGACCAGGTTTTTGCCCGCCAAGTCAAAGCACTTGGCAGAAAAGGCGATGTTCTCCTCGGTATAAGCACAAGCGGCAGTTCAGGTAATGTTTTGGAAGCATTCAAAGCTGCGCGGGCAATGGGAATAAAAACTGTTCTTTTAACGGGTGCATCAGAAAAGATCATAGCTGTTTTAAGTGATGTCGTAATTAAAACTCCATCAACAGATACACCTCGTATTCAGGAAATGCATCTCCTTATCGAACATATAATGTGTGAAATAGTAGAAAAAGAGTTGATAAAAAAAGGAGGGTGAAATATATGTCTATATTTATTATTGCAGAAATTGGAATTAATCACAATGGGGATGTGGAAATTGCGAAAAAGTTGATTGATGTTGCAAAGGATGCCGGAGCTGATGCCGTTAAATTCCAGAAGAGAACCATTGATTTGGTCTATTCAAAGGAATTTCTTGATTCACCGAGAGAAAGTCCATGGGGCAATACACAACGAGCTCAGAAAGAAGGTCTTGAGTTTGGATTGAAAGAATACCAGGAAATCGACTCTTACTGCAGGGAAAAAGGCATCGAGTGGTTTGCCTCAGCCTGGGATTTAGAAAGTCTTAAATTTTTAAGACAGTTTAACTTGAAATATAATAAAATAGCCTCTGCCATGATTACATATGAAAATTTTTTAAAAGAAGTGGCATCTGAAGGTAAATATACTTTTATATCAACAGGAATGAGTGAGGTAAAACAAATAGACAGGGCAGTTGAGATTTTTAGAGATGCTAAATGTCCTTTTGAACTTATGCACTGCGTATCAACCTATCCCATGGATGATGAAGATGCAAATCTAAATCGCATAAAGACACTAAGAGACCGCTATAAATGCAACGTAGGCTACAGCGGGCATGAAGTTGGTCTTGCAGTTTCATATGCTGCTGCAGCTCTTGGTGTTACTTCACTTGAGCGCCATATCACTCTGGATCGTGCCATGTATGGCTCAGACCAGGCGGCTTCTGTTGAGCCTGCAGGATTCAGAATGTTAGTGGGTGCCATTAGGAAGATAGAAAAGGCAATGGGGACTGGCGATCTAAATATGCATCCAAAAGAAGTGCCAATTGCCAAGAAATTGAGGGCACATATACCATTTGAATGTCATGAATAACTTTTAAATAAATAGGATCTATGAATATAGCAGTTGCCATTATCCTCGCAAGAGGTGGTTCAAAGGGTATACCGAACAAAAATATAATAGATTTTTGCGGAAAGCCCCTTATTGCATGGACAATAGAACAGATAAATGAGATCAAAAAGATTAATTCAATCTGGGTGAGTTCTGATAGCGAAAGCATCCTGGAAACAGGCAAAAAATATGGAGCAGAAACAATATTTAGACCCCCTGAAATATCAGGGGACACTGCTACTTCAGAATCGGGCTGGCTCCATGCTTTATCAGTTATTGAGGAAAGGATAGGCAGGGTAGATATAGTTTTGGCACCACAGGTAACCTCTCCTTTGAGAGAACCTAAAGATATAGAAAAAGGGCTTGATTTATTCGAAGAATATGGTTTTGATTCTATGTTTTCATGCTGTGTGGCAGAAGATTTATTGTTCTGGGGGAAAGCATCAGACGGCTCATTGGAGAGCATAAACTACAATTTTGAAAATAGAGGAAGAAGACAGGATAGGAAGAAACAATATATAGAAAATGGTTCTTTCTATATATTCAGACCAGAAATATTAAAAAGATACAAAAACCGTCTTGGTGGCAAAATAGGGACAGTTGAGATGGAGCTATGGAAGATGTTCGAGATAGATAATTTTGAGGATTTGAAGATGTGCGAGACTCTTATGAAGGCTTTTATAATAAAAGATAAAGAGGTTTATAAATTATGAACAAAGGTCGAGTAGTATGGTTTAACGGCGAGTTTGTCCCTGAATCAGAAGCAAGGATATCCATATATGATTCAGCTTTGATGTTTGGGGATATGGTGTTTGAAATGACAAGGTCTTTCAACAAAAAACAATTCAAACTGCGAGAGCACCTTGAACGCCTATATGCCTCCATTAAATATCTCCGCATCCCCATTGCCATATCCATTGAAGAAATGGAAAAATTTTGTTACGAAACCATAGAAAAAAACGATCCGGTTTTTGAAGAGGATGATGAACATCGTTTGATGATAGATGTTTCGAGAGGTATTCTGTCAATATATCAAGGTGTAGTGGGTGCCCACCATGGTCCAAATATAATAATAGCCGATTTCCCATTAAAATGGACTGTGGCAGGAATGGGAAGATTATATGATATAGGTATAAATGCAGTGATAACTTCCCAGAGGGCAATCCCTGCCCAACTCCTTGAGCCAAAGGTTAAAAACAGAAGCAGGATACATTATTTAATGGCAAATATAGAGGCCTCATTATTTGAGGGTGATAACAACTGGGCGCTCCTTCTCGATCCCGATGGCTTTATTGCAGAGGGAACTGGCGACAATTTTTTTATCGTTAAGGATAATCTTATCATAACCCCTGAAGGTCGTAATATACTCAGAGGGATAAGCAGGACATATATATTTGAGCTTGCAAAAAAATTAAGTATTCCATGTATTGAAAAAAATATAGAACCCTATGATGTTATAACGGCAGACGAGGCATTTATGACAGGTACCCCTTTTTGTATATTACCTGTATCCTCTCTAAACAGTATAACTATAGGCAACGAACCTATGGGTAAAATCACAAAAAAATTGATCGAACTATGGAGCGAAGAAGTAGGTGTGGATATAATAGGACAGATAAAAAAATGGGATGCGATGAGCAGAGGTAATATAGTAGCTGGCCCCTCACCTTACTCATTTAAAACCAAAAAGGATGCATAAAATGAACAAATTTTTTAATGGCTTATATTGTATTCATCTTGAGCTGACAAGTAGGTGCAATAAAAACTGTTGGATGTGTGGCAGGAGGAAGATAGACAGAGAATTTCCAGAAATAGCCATGAATTATGGCGACATGGATTTTGAACTTGTTAAGAAAATAGCCGGTCAATTGCCGGAAGGTATAGTGGTCCAATTCCATAATAATGGCGAGCCGCTTCTTTATCCACGATTCGGCGAAGCGGTCAAGCTCTTTAAAAACCAAATAAAATGTGTGGATACTAATGCAAAATTGATTGTGGATAAAGCAGGGGAGATAATAAATAATCTGGACACCATAACAATTTCGGTTATCGAAAATGATCCTGATGGAGAGGAACAGTATGAGCTGGTGAAAAAATTTCTTGAGATGAAAGGTAAGAAAAAACCAAACATGGTTTACAGGTGTCTGGGAAATGTTGATACAAAAAAATGGGAGAAGCTGGATGGGATCGTTGCAACAAGAATACTGCATAATCCAATGGGTAGTTTTAAATATCAGAAAAAACCTACTGTACCAGAAATAGGAATATGCTTGGAAATATTAAACCATATGGCAATTAATAGGCTCGGTGAAGTGTCTGTTTGTGTAAGATTTGACCCAAAGAGATTAGGGGTTATTGGAGATGCAAACATGACTCCTTTAGTGGATATATGGAACAGCTCCAAAAGAAAAGAGTGGGTAAGATATCATATTGAAGGAAAAAGGGGCAAGATACCTCTTTGTAGTTATTGTGATTTCTGGGGAGTCCCAACGGGACTGTAAAAAAGGGAAAGGGAACAAGGGACATTATGTCGAGAGAATCCTTTAATGACTTAAAAACAAGAGGGCTTGGATTGGTGCACTAATGGAGGCATTATCATGAAGACAAAATACCCGCGTTACCAGGATTACGTCATTAAGGATGGGAAGCTCATCGGTGAATTCGAGGAGATGTACCGTGACTTCGAGGATCCTTGGGAGCAGACGACTCGTGAAAGGGATGCTTTTGAGAAGCTGATATGCTTGGAAATCATCCGGCGAGAAGGTTATAGGCGTGTCATAGAGTTGGGATGTGGATTTGGAGAATTCACGTCCCAAATCCAACGAGTCTCGGGATGTGCGCTTGGGATTGATATTTCTCAAACCGCTATCCATGAGGCGAAAAAGCGGCATTCAGACACGCAGTTTGTTGTTGGGGACATTCTTGATTTCAATCTATACCGGAATTTTAGGCCGGACTGTGTCGTATTGTCAGAGATTACCTGGTATATTCTCGATAAGTTGGAGGCACTCAAATCTTTCCTTCGTCAGAATTTGCGAGGGGGGGGGATTATTCACCTTCTGATGACGTATGCATCTGGCGAGCAGAAGTACGGGAGGGAATTTTTTACCAATCTCGATGAAATCATGGAGTGGTGGGACTGCGTGGATTACCGGGATTGGGGGACTTTGAGCAAGGCGGAATACAATGGCGGGAAACGAACATTTTTTCACGGGATCATTATATGAGGTTATTTGATAGCATCAGGACGTGTAGTTTTGTTAACGGAGAAATTGTACCTGAGGATCAGACAAAGATTTCAATCTACGACTTGGCGCTTATGTTCGGACTCCCCATCACCTCCTTGAACGGGCTTCCAATCGGAGATGGCAAACCAGGTTCTAGTTATAATGCTTTACTTAATCAGTGGTCAAAAAACGTATGGATTGACATCAAGACCCAAATCAAAGCTTGGAATATCATCGATGCCTCCGCTTCATCAGATGCCCCAACCCCCTATCGGTTTAAAACAGAAATAAATTAATAGGCTAAAGATGTCTGTAAAAATAAAAATTGGATTTATACTGTTAAATATTTTTATTCTTTCTCTATATCTCGTTCAAATTGATATTAACAGTATAACTCTGAGAATTATAATCATATCGTTTATTATTTTTTGTATTATAAACCTTGCTACCGTTAAGCTCAAGAATAGAGTCATTCTTTTTTTTCACAACCTTCAATTTTCTCTTTTTACGATTATTTGTTTGTTTGCTTTCCTTGAACTACTAAGATTTATTCCTAATACCCTGCCAATATAGTGTCGAAAGGGAAATTAGAAATCAAACAACGCAAGTTACCACTGCCATTTATCTTTTTTTTGCCAGACAATTTCTGGAAAAAGCTCAGGCAAAATATTCTGATATTAAATTTCAAGGTAAACAGAAAATATTAGATAAATACAAAATAGAAATAAACAATGTTAATTCTAAACAATTTGATGAGAAAGCGGTCTTGTCGTCAAGGGAATGGAATAAGACTTTAGAGTCTTTCTTAAATATAAAGAAAATGGCAGATGAAATAGGTGCAAAGACAATTTTGATTTTTTTCCCACAGCGCGGAAATATGTATTATGAAAAGGCGACAGGTAATAAATTACCTATAGATAATTACGAAGCGCTCGAATCAAGGTGTCTAAGGTCATTTGCAGACAAAGAGGGTATATTTTATATTGATACTTCTGAAATAATTATAAATTACGTAAATTCCTTAGATACAGAAGCAAAATTAAATTTTTATCCTTATCTTGAAATGGATGGGCATCTGAGCGCCGCAGGTAATAAACTTATTGCCGATGAACTATATAGCTACATTAAAAAATTAAGAAAAATCTCTCCTAAGAATTGAATCGCCAAAGCATTAAAATAAGATTTGCCACTACTCTCATTACCAACATCTTGCATGTTGGATTTTCATTTGTTACGGGCTTAGTAATTGCCCGTTCTCTTGGCCCGAAGGATTACGGAAATTTTAATTTTTTGCTGGGCAGTTTTGCTGCTATTATGTCGTTTGCCGATATGGCTTCATCTTCCGCATTTTACACACTAATTTCGCAAAAGCAGAGAGGCAAAAAATTTTTTTTATACTATGCGGGCTGGCTGGCAATACAAATATTCCTTATTTTCTTATTTATTTTTTTGATGCCGGATTCTCTTCGGCAAAAAATATGGCTCGGTCAGCCTCTTGATTTAATTTTACTGGCATTTGTTGTAACTCTTTCCACAAATATGGTTTGGCGTGTCGCCGGACAAATAGGCGAGTCCATTCGCGACACATTAGGCGTGCAGATAAGAAATTTTGCATTATCAGTTTTTTACCTTTTTGTTGTTTTGATTCTGGCATATTTTCAAATAGTCAGCATTAGAAATCTGCTTTTTGTCAATATTGTTCTGTATCTGCTTTTTTCGCTATTTTATTTTTACAGGCTTTTCTGTGCTGAAAATCTTATCACTAAAGATGACGAGAAAATAGAGGCAGTATTTGGTGAATTTAAAAAATTCTGCCTGCCCATGATTGTATTTACGGCTATCGGTTTTTTATACTCTTTTGCGGACTACTGGCTTTTACAAAGATTTGGCGGTGCTGTTCAACAGGGTTATTATTCAATAGGCGCCAGATTCGCGGCTTTATCATTGATTGCCACCACTTCAATCCTGCAAATATTCTGGAAAGAAATAGCTGAAGCATACTCGCTGGCCAATTTGGAAAGAGTCAGAGCACTTTACTCCAGGGTGTCGAAAAGCCTTTTTTATAGGGGCTTTAATCAGTTGTATTTTAATACCTTTCAGCAAAGAAATATTAACTTTGCTTCTTGGGACGGCTTATGAATCAGCATGGCTTCCTTTAACGCTTATGTTTTTTTATCCCATCCATCAGTCGATGGGACAGATAACAGGCACTATGCTGATGGCGATGGGAAAAACAAGAATTAAAAGCTATGTTGGCATATTTTTCATGATTATTAGTATCATTACCGCTTATATCGTGCTGGCGCCGAATGATTTATTTATTCCAGGTCTGAATTTGGGCGCTTCAGGCTTGGCGATAAAGATGATCGCCTGTCAGTTCATAGAAGTAAATTTGATGGCTTTTTTCATTTCACGTTTTATCAATACAGCATATGATTGGGGACATCAGTTGATTGTTTTGTTTTCCCTGTTGCCGTTAGGCCTTTTGATAAAGTTTTTTATGGAATTATTAGTTTCTATATTGTCATATCCGGTGAATATTGTTTTCGTTATGGCCGCATCAGGCGTCCTATATTTTATATGCGTTGCACTCTTGGTCAGATTTTTCCCCAATATTGTCGGATTGAATAAGGAACATATTTCACAAAGCATTTCATGGCTTAAAGCTAAATTCGCATAATGTCTAAAAAACCAAGATTCTTGATTACCACTGCCGACGAACGGACATGGCCAACAAATCCCGATGAACCTGTTTTGTTTTTGGGTGAGTGGTGCAAATTATATCATCGCCGTTATGTATGGGAAAAAATGGATTATGAAACAGCACCGTATCATTGGGACGACAGAGAAAAACTTTACCGAGATTACATTTATTTGAACAATTTATATGAAGAGCTTCTCGCTGAGCTCACCAATACGCTTAACGAAATTCATGGTGTTAGCAAATCCCTTCGCTATTGGCGTATTCTGATTGGCCCTTGGTTAAGCTATTTTGTCCAAATACTTTTTGATCGTTGGGAAATGGTTAAATATGTTTCTGATAATTATGAAATAGAAAAAGTGACGATTCTTGATTCGCTTTCAGAGGATAATATACCCAATGATATGAATGATTTTAACAACTATTACATTAGTGATGCATGGAATGAATTTATTTATGGAAAATTAATAAGGAATTGGACACAAATCACTTTTCAGCTTATTCGAGTAGCTGAAGGCGCTCAAAAAAACCATTCAATATCATTAGCCAGAAAAAGTATAAAAGATTATAAAAGAAAAATTCTACAAACATTAAATTATTGTTTGCAGAGACTGACTTGTAAAAATGAATTTTTTTTTACCGCAAGTTATTTGCCATGGTTTGAAGAAGTTAAATTGCAATTATTATTGGGACAAGTGCCTAAAAAGTGGCAATTGCTTCCTGCACCGCAAGTAAATATTGATTTTAAGATGCGGAAATGGGAACTACAAAATGAGGGTGAAAAAGCTTTTCCGACTATTATCAGACAGATGATACCAATACAAATTCCTGCAATTTATCTTGAAGGTTATGCGGACCTACAATCCATTTGCGAGAAGCTGCCGTGGCCGAAAAAACCCAGAGGCATTTTTACGGGTACGGCTGATAATAGTGATGATGTTTTTAAATCATGGGCGGCGGAAAAAGTTGAAAAAGGTGCGAAACTGTATATTGTTCAGCATGGTGGAAACTACGGCACAAGTTTTTGGGAAGGGACGGAGGACCGTCATTATCAAATATGTGATAAGTATATATCTTGGGGTTGGGATGATGAAAATATACTCAAAATAAAGCCGGCATTTAATTTAAAATTGATTGGTAAAAAAATAAAATGGAATCCAAAAGGAATTGCATTAATGGTGGAATTTTCAATGCCCCGTTACAGTTACCGGATGTATAGTGTGCCGGTTTCAGCAGGTCAGTGGAATAAATACTTTACGGAGCAATGCCGTTTTGTCAGCGCACTTTCAAAAGATATTCAAAATGACTTAATTATTAGACTAAATAAAAATGATTATGAGTTAAGTCAATATGATAGATGGCATGATGCTTTTCCCCATGTTAAATTAGATGATGGCAAAAAACAGATAGATGAATTAATTAAAAATTGTCGTGTTTATATATCAACATATAACGCAACTACTTTTTTAGAGTCTCTTGCGCTAAATGTTCCAACAATAATATTTTGGAATCCATATTATTTTGAGTTGCGGGAAAGTGCCGTTCCATATTTTAAAGTGTTGAAGGATGCAGGAATTTTTCATGAAACACCGGAATCCGCTGCCAATTATTTAAACCGTGTTTGGGATGATATTAATGAATGGTGGACCAGCAAGACGATTCAAGCCGCCAGACGTGAATTTTGTGACCGCTTTTCCAGAATATCTGAAAGACCTCTGTCTAAGCTAAAAAAGATGCTTAAAGAAATTTAATCTCGAATAATTACAAAAATACAAGGTAAAAAAATGACGACATTGAAAGAAAAATTGAAAATCAGGCAGTTGACAATAGGCTCTTGGATCACCCTTGCTCATCCGGCTATAGCGGAAATATTCGCCAGGGCCGGATTTGATTGGCTGGCTGTTGATCTTGAGATATTGTCAATATTTGTGTTTGAGAAAGTTTTCGCCGTATCCTTTTTGTCCATTTCTATGCCACCTGTATCCCTTTATCTTCTATCTCGCCGTCAACAAATCTGGTTCCGTTTATCACATGGGGGATAAGTTTATATCCTTTTATCCTCTGCCAGGTTTTCTGTGCCTCACGGGTAAGTTTAAATACCATGGTAAGAGTTGCCAGCCGTGATCCGCATCCTTTTGTTTTATTTGTTCTTAATCTTACCGTTGCAAAAACAGATTCAATAACATTGGTCGATCTTATGTGTACCCAGTGTTCACAAGGAAAGTCATAGAAGGTAAAGAGAACATCTTTATCTCTTGTCAGACATTCGCAGGCCTTCTCAAACTTTGTATGATACAGAGATATAAAGGCATTGTATGCAACAAGAGACTGTTCCCTTGTAGGAGCCAGATAGATATCATGAATCTTTTCTTTTGCTCTGGATTGTACGCTTTTTGGCATCTTAATTACCGGTTCTGTATGGGAGCTAAGCGCATCCTTTACAGCTTTGACCGGTATGTCAGGGACAGGCTTTGGTGATGGATGCAGAAGAAGTACCAGAAGGCAAGCGCTCATGAAATTATGCGTTATCGCAGACGAAGTGTTACCCATAACTGGGCGGTATGGCGAGAAGGAAGGGAAGAACAATTTCTCATGGGGTACCTTATTGTAGAACGGTTCAAACGGGGATGGATGCGCCGACCCGACTACGCCTTAGTCTCTGGAGAGCCGGATGCATAGCGAAAGGTGCATGTCCGGTTCGGAGAGAGGTTATAGGAAACCGACGACTGAAAAGTCGCATGGCGCCTGTAACCTACTTCTACCTTACATTCCTACTGAAGAAGGATGGCTTTACTGCGCTGCACATAAAGACCTGTTCAGCGGAGAAATCGTTGGCTATGCCTTAGGGTCGAGAATCACCAAAGACCTCGTCATCAGATCTCTTTTAATGGCAGCAACCCTGAAGAAACCTCCTAAAGGCCTTATCCATCACTCAGACAGAGGCATTCAGTACTGTTCAAAGGAATATATGAATCTCTTAAAAAGATTTAACATGACACCCTTTATGGGCAGAAAAGGCAACTGTTATGACAATGCCCCTATGGAGAGCTTCTGGGGAACCATGAAGAATGAGCTTGTCTATCATAAACGTTATAAAATAAGGGAACAGGCAATCAGGGAAATTACAGAATATATCGAGATATTTTACAATCGGCAACGGCGTCAGAAGAGGCTTGGATACCTATCCCCTGTTGCCTATGTGAATCAGTTATACATGAGGAAGGATGTGCCATAAAAAGTATTCGTGTCCACGATTGACATCAGGGGTCAATAGCTGGTCAAGTAAAAAACTGGGACTCTGAGAGAGGCGTGCAATCATTATCTGCGCCAACACCTTATTCATTTAATAAAAAGAATTAAAGATAAAAGAGAATCTTTAAAAAATCTGATAAATCGCGTTTATACATTGATAGTAAAGGTATGGCTGTTAATTATTAATCGTATAACAGATAAAATAAGAGAATCTGCCTTTCTAAAAAATTCACTTGCATACAGCGGGACGAATGTAATTGAACAGTTGTTGATGGTTTTAAGAAGTTTTGCTGTGAGGCGCATTCTCCCACCTGAGATTATGGGTGTCTGGAATTTCATGACCGTGGTGCAAAATTTTCTTGGCACTTTTGATTTAGGTGTAATTTCAGGTGCAACAAGAGAACTACCCATTATTGGAGCACGAAACGATTCGAGAGAGAAATTTCGAGTTTATTCAACAACACTCTGGTTCACGATAATACAAAATAGCCTCATTTCTTTTTTTGCCGGCTGTTATATTTATTGGAGTCGTTATCATTATACTAATTCGGAAATAATTGCCTCAGTTGCTGGCATTATCATTTTTCTGATATCAAGTTTATATACAGTATATAGCACTTTTTTTTTAACTTCTCAGGCTTTCGTTCGCCTCAGTAAAATATCACTAGCTTGCGCATTTTTTGACACGGCTGGATTCGTACTTTTTTCTTATCTCTGGGGACTTTTCGGCCTGATGGGTATATCGGTGATAAGCACTTTTCTCAGAAGCGGCGTTTTTATATATTTCGGTCATTTTGTGGGGATTCATGCTCGCTTACAAATATCCCTCGTTGCGTTGAAAAGGCTACTTTCATTCGGTTTTTTTTTGCGTGTGATTGATTATCCGAACGCGCTCTTCAATATGGCCACAGTCCTCTGGGTGACAAAGTTTATGAATTTAGAATCCCTTGCTCTTTTTTCCATGGCACAGGGTTTTGCATTACAGGCTGCAAGTTTGAATACAAGGGTGGGGACCGTTTACACAATGCGCTTCCTCGAACAGGTTGGTAGTGGAACTCCCCGTGATGTAATTGGACGGCAGTTGAAGCAATATCTGCTATTTCAGCTTCTAGTGATAATGCCTTTTATATCATGGGCTTCATTCATAGCGATTACCTTTATTACCAATACAATAATTCCAAATTATGCCGGTGCCAATAAGGCTTTCTTAATTCTTCTTATAAGTAAATTTTTCTATGTTTTAAACAGCGGTCTGACCAATCCCTGGATGGCTGAAAAGAAATTGATACAAAGAGGAGCGGCCAATATTTTCGGATTATTTGTAATGTTGGGAGCGATAGCAATACAATGGTTTGTTTTGAAAAATAGAAGTATCTGTGATGTTGCCTCCGCATCGGTTTTAGGTAACTACCTTTATTTTGTATATATGGTTATCGCAGTTGGGAAAATCTATTGGAGCATTCCTGATTGCATTAAAAACATATTATCAGTAACTGCCGCTGCCGTATGGACATTCTGTGTTTTGTATACCGGATTTCTTTTTATGGGTGATTACGCACAGGGCTTGCTGGCGAATATCAAAATAATGATTAAGGTTGCATTTCTGACGGGTATTGCCATATTGCCCGTTTTGGCGTGCGGCTCTAAAATATCCGAAGTACGGGGCGGATGGGCCAAATAGAGATAAGGCCAGAAGGAAATATAATGCAAAGCAAAGATGATATAAAAAAGAATATCCATATATGCATGCCGGAATTGACATTCGTTGGTATGTTGATCATTGCAATGAGTTTTAAGAAAAGCAAAGCCCTTTTTCAATATGACATCCTGCCGCGATATCTGCGCGGCGTTGTAAGATTTTTAAAAGTATCACCGAAAACGATTGAGGCAGTTTTGTCTTGGGTGGCGGGTATTCCGGTAGAGCAGATAAAATATGATGATGTTGTCGGCTATAGCGATTTTCATATTGGAACACAGGAAAAGGTGTCCGTTATAGCGGCAGAACTTTTACCCCTTATAGAAACAGATTGCTGTTTTTCTCTTCTGGAAAAAATACTTGGCAAAGAGCCGGCTCTGTCTTACGCGGTAAAACAGATTGCAGATGAAAAAATATTCAAGCAATTAGTTGCGAGCATCTCCTGCTGCGTGAGTAATCGTGACAATGCCCGATGTATAGTTGCCTGGAATTGGGGCTGGCCGGAGGAGTGGCTCCATATTATTAAGCGAAATGCGCTTTATTCAGAATTTGATTTTTTCAAATGGCCCGGCTGGTATAAAAAAGCTGCGGCTGTGTTTTTCGCATTCTCACTTATTCCGGAAATAATCAAGACGGTATTTTGGGTGTTTAAACGAGGGGTATGTTTAGAAAAAAAAGACAAAAAGCATTATAAGATAATCACAGAGTTCATCGATCCGAGGCGCTTCAACAACACCTGTTATGATGCGGATTTCTGGGTGGATGGGAAAATTATTCATAAGAAAGATATTCTGTTTATCTTGACGCATGAACAAAAGACCGCCCTTGCAAGCATCGGATATTTAATTTCAGACATTACTAAGGATATCAAGCGCAAAGGATATGAAATCCAGGAAACAGATACACTTCCCTATCCTTTGCTAATATTAAAAGAGTATGCAATCCACATCTTAAATATCATCAAAAAAGCATTTACAATCAATTCCGTGATTCTTGCGCAGGTTTTACTGCGGGGATTAAAAGAATACCTGTGCTTTTATCCCTTTTTTTATCACTATAGCGCCGACAATTTCATATACCTGACTATCCCAAACGGTCACAGCGGTTTGCGCTTTAATAGCGGTATTATCACAAGTCTATGCAGAAAGAGCGGCATTCGGAGTATTGGTATTCAGACCCGAGTGGTTTATTCTAAAAACTATGAATATGCCTTTGATTGCTTTGATTTGTATTTTGCCTGGGGCAAGGTCTGGTTTGAAATGCTGGGAAGCGGTTCGCGTTTTATCCGCGATCACATAGTGACGGGTTGCACATACTTGGATTATCTCTCATCAGCCTCAGAAGCTTACAAAAAAAAACAGACTGCTGCGGCGCCGACGAGGAGGCTGCAAGTTTGCATATTCCCGTCAGACATCAGCCCTAGGCATCATTATTCTTTGAATTATGTGATTTCTTTTATGGTGAACTGCGCCAGGCTGGCCATTTATAATCCCGATATAGAATTTGTGGTAAAAAATAAGGAGCCTCAATATACCGCTACTATAAGAAACAGCGAATCATTCATGAAAATATATGGGCAGATTAAGGATAATTTTAGATTTGAAGACAGCCCGCGTTACGACTATATAGAGCTCCTTTGTTCATCGGATATAATTATTGCTATTGGGTTTACAACACCGGGATTTGAGGCAATGCTACTGAATAAGAGGGTCATTTATTATAGTGAGTTGAAATACGGGGGCCAGGCATATAGTGACCTGCCTGATTTTATAGCGGGAAATTACGAAGAGCTCGTGGCTGTTTTTAAAAAGGCCATTGTTGATTATTCAATATATATTGATAAAAATGTTAGTTTCTTAAATGATCTCGATCCTTTCAGGGATGGCCGGGCACGCGAGCGAATAAACCAGATATTGGTTGGGAATGCTTAAATGATAGTAAGCATTATCGCTTTACTGCAAATTTACTTGCTCTATATGCTTTCACTGGTTGTGCAGGATTTAGCCAGCTTGATAATTATTGTTTTCTTTTTGGTCGTATATGTTGCCTTTTTCGGATTAATTTTAAAAAGGCCGATGTATTCGCTGTATGGATTTCTTTTAATAACTCTTTTTTTTCCAAAAGGCGGAAATAACTTTGTGTTATTTTCAATTGAAGAGTTGCACGGCATGTCAATGTGTATGATTTTTCAAGTGGCAGCCGCTTTGGCAATATGTTTAAATATTCTGCGCTTTGAAAAAATAACCCCTCCAATAAACCGCAAGCTGAATTATTTTTGTCACTTTGTTTTTACGGTTGTTATCCTGACACTTCTTTTAGGATTATTAAGGTCGTTTGGCGGAGATTATTTTACCAATTTGGAAATTGCACCCGAAGAGTTAGCCTGGAATGTGCCAATGCTTCTGGGTCTCGTTTTTTTATACGGCTGCATAAAATTTGTCAGGCAAATAGAGCAAGCCGAAAAAATATTTTTGATCATAATTGCATCGGCTATGGCAATTGCAGTTGAGTCGCTCCTGTATGTTTATTTGCGGCTTCCGCTACCATTAGAAAATTATGTATTTCATGAATCGGGAAGATATCACAGTATTTTCTTCTTCGATTTTGTTATTCTTGCACTGGTTTGTTTCGGGGCAACTGGATTGATATTGTATTTCGTGAGTGCCGGGAGAACGAAATTATTTCTGTTTTGCCTTCCACTTTTTTTTCTGCCGCTGCTTGCAACCTTTCAGAGGACACCCCTTGTGTCAATTTTTATCGTGGCGGGAATTTTCTTTATGCTGCAAAAAAAAATTCAGCTAAAAGTTGCTTTGCCATTAATGATTTTTTTTGTCTGGGGAGTGACATCCGTTTTAGAAAAGTGGGGTGAATATTTGCAAAGTTTGGAATTTTTTATGATACGTCGCGATTACTTTGAAACCTATATCACCAGCTGGGTTTCACGATTAGGTTCATATATCAGGGGTTTTGATGTTTTCATTACTTCTTTCCCCATGGGAGTAGGACCAGGACGAGTAAATCCAATGATGTCATCCTCTCATATTCCCAACTATCTAATAGATTATCTGCAAGCTGGTCCTATGAGCTCATTTTATCATAATATAGCATTCTATGGACGTACCACTGGTCCCCATAATTTTTATATCAACTTTATCTGTGAATATGGGTTATGGGGTATCATGCTCATGATTTTCTATGTATATTTGTGTTTTGACAGGTTTCATATTACAGGTAAAACGGGTAAAATACTTGAAGAAAAAAATCCCAGACTTTTTGCAATTCAAACAGCCGCATACTCTATATTGCTTGCAATAGCATTTTGGTTTCTTTTCTATCATAACACCTTTTACTGGCTGATGTTTTTCCTTTTGTTTTTAATGTTTTTCGTCCCTGATAATTATTGCCAAAAAAATTATGACCATAAAGAAAAAACCACTGCTATATTATGAAGAACATATTCGTTGAACATGCATATCAGGTTGAGGATTTTCTTAACAGGATTGACTGCACTGGTGCGAACTGGTTGGCACTTGCGCCCTCAGCAATGCATTGCCTTGATGAAAAAAAATACCCTATACCATTCCGGAAGATTATGTGGGTTTGAATGAAATAGAAAGTGCATGCAAGGCACAGTTTGAACGACTGCAGGAAGCATGCGGGCAGATCGATGATAAACTGCTAAAAAGAGATCCTTTTCTGAAAAAGTGGAATATCAGGCCGCTGCATTTTCATCTCTGGCAGCTCGGTACTGTTTTCGATGCTGTTCTCAGCCGTGCTTTGTGGATAAGAAAGATTTTAACTAAATTCGATGGCGGTAAAATATATGCCCATTTGGCGCCAGAACAGCCGTGGTCTCAAGTTGGTCTTGGCTTTGGCAAAAGGAAACGTTGTGGACTCGATTGCTGTTGTTGTCGGACATGGCAGATCGTGTGATACCATTAATGGAACCCCAAAAAGCTTTGCCGGCTGAAACACACCATAAAAAAATTGATGGAATCAAGAATGGACTGAAAAAAGTATTGAACTCCAACATTTTGCTACGAAGTGCAGCGGCAAGTTATCAACAAAAAATGTTGAAAAATATAATCAACCTCATAGGGATAAATAAAAAAGAACATATTATGGTAATAAATAATCCCTATGAATGGCGAGATATTTTACAGAATCTCAGCGATTCGGATATGCCGATTCTTTTTTTGAACGAATCAATTATTGGCAATAGGCAAAAAAAGTATAACGCGCCGGAAATCGAAAGCAATGAGTTATGCTTGGAATTCTTTGCCAATATGACTCGTGACGGCTTTTATTTTTCTCATATCCTTGGAGACAGAATAAAATGGATAATAGAAGCGGGGCCATTTGCGGCAAGGGCGATAATAGAAAAAATAGAAAATATCTGGATTAATAAAATGCTACTTGCGGTACTGATGACTTCGACACCGTATTACTCAAATTATATTTTGAAACAGTTTTTTTGCAGCAAAATCAGTTCCTGTTTTATCATGGCAGTATTGAGTAGTATGGTATGAAACGTGTATAACACAGCGGCATCATCTTTTTGATGACACAGGAACAAACTTATTACTTACCTTTGGCAATGCAGTAAAAAATGCCTACCAGTTCTCTGACATGAATGAGAAAATCGTCATTGAATCGGTCGGCAGCGCAACTCTTGACAATATTGGCATGGCAGCGAGGGGCTGACAATTCGCATTTTATACGCCATTACAAATTATTATCGCAACGGATGGTATTGTGGGTTTTTCCCGCCCTTTCAGTGATCGAATATATTACAAGGAGCAGATGATTATTGTCGAGGGGATGAAGAGAATCATCAAGGGAAATAACAAACTATCATTGACGTTAAAACTCTATCCGAATGCAGATGTGCTGGATGAAGATCCACCATGGGCTTCATCCCTCAAGGGAATTGATCTTATAAATCTAATACGAAACCCGCCGTTTATTCAACTATTGGATAGTCATGATGCCGTTTTAACAGATTCGCCGACCACGACATTGCTGCAGGCAATAGCAACGCGTCACCCTGTTTTTGTCCTTACTTCGGTTATATCGCTACCGATGGTTCATTTGCCCCTTATGAGGCAAAGGGCTGTATGTGCGGACAATGCTGAAACATTGATGAAAAGTCTGGAATTATATCTGCAAACAGGAAACTATCCGGCTGATTGCGGTAACAGAGAGTATATAAAACTATACGGAACGCATCTCGATGACGGAAAAAGCAGTCAAAGGGCATTAGCTATATTGGAAAAAACATTAAAAGGCGCGAAATGATGAATGGTTTGAAGAAGAAGATCTTTAACAGGGAACTGACAATAGGCTCTTGGATCACCCTTGCTCATCCGGCTATAGCGGAAATATTCGCCAGGGCCGGATTTGATTGGCTGGCTGTTGATATGGAACACAGCGTTATAACCATCCACGAAGCAGAGGAATTAATCAGGGTTATTGATTTGTGCGGCGCAACACCCCTTGTCCGCTTATCATGGAACGATCCCGTTCAGATAAAAAGGGTGATGGATGCCGGCGCTCATGGCGTGATTGTTCCTATGGTAAACACAAAAGAAGAAGCCCAAAAAGCTGTTGAATCGGTCTATTACCCGCCGCGAGGTAAAAGAGGTGTGGGTTTGGCGCGCGCACAAGGTTATGGAACTTCTTTTTCCGCATACAAAGATTGGCTTAACTTTGAAGCCATTGTCATTGTTCAAATTGAACATATTCAAGCTGTTGAAAACCTTTCCGAAATATTGTCTGTTGATGGTATTGACGGATTCATTGTGGGGCCTTATGACTTATCCGGTTCGTTAGGTGTTCCCGGGGATTTTGAACATCCGCTTATGCTAAAGGCAATGGAGAAGATAAGAATTGTCGGGGGCGCTTCAGGAAAGGCGACGGGGATTCATGTTATTGAACCGGATGTTAATCAACTGCGAAAAAGTATCGAAGATAAATATCAGTTTATAGCTTATAGTCTTGATATCAGGATGCTGGATGTATCCTGTCGAAACGGTTTGTCTGCAGTAACTAAAAAGTAGTTTTTAACGATGAATATTATTAATAAGCTTATTAAATACAACCCATCGATTTCGGACATTTTAACTTATGTCTATGTCACCCTTCAAAAAAAAATTTCCGGTATTTGGGGGACTCAAATCTTTAAAATCAAAGCCATGCTTTTTGGCGTAAAATTTGCAGGGGGGGTAAAATGTTGGGGACCAATTCACATTATGCGATGCCCTAAAAGCGAAATCACCATAGGAAGAAATGTTTCCATAGTTTCTTCGTCCAAACGTTGCACCGCCAGCTCGATATTTGCTCCGACCAAATTAAGGACATTGACCCCTGATTGCAATCGTGGAGACCAAATATTTTTCATGCTGCATCTTTCCATACAACAAACTGTCTCCTATAGGCAACAGGGGATAGGTATCCAAGCCTCTTCTGTCTCCGTTGCCGATTGTAAA